>OLII01000668.1_pt1 | contig 12742 bp, 10 predicted proteins | sample 1609481 | NCBI WGS metagenome assembly OLII01 (sample SAMN05416859, study PRJEB24817) | seawater metagenome | isolation source: Sea water | place: Canada:Atlantic | collected 2013-11
GTGCAAAAACCGCACAAAAGGCGCCAGTAGCCTCCGGCAGTTGACGCGGGCGTTACCACAAGTAAGAGTTTGAGAATATGGCTAAGCAAAAGAAAAAACTTTCTGCAGAGGTTAAACGAAGGAGAAAGAAAGCCAAGGAAGAAAACCAGAAAAAGTATGAATGGGTTTTCATGAATGGGAAGCAAGTTCGAATTAAAAGGCAGCCCATGATAGATGGAGTTCCAGTTGATGAATACATTGAAAGAAATGCTGATCCAGTATGGTTGTAACAAAATGGCATGTACGAATTGATTCCTGATGATGACTGCGGCTAACATTGATGCTAAATGTATAAAAAGTGCTAACAAGCGCAAGCAATCTGATCTACGGTTACTGTTGTGGGCGTTAGCAATTATCAAGAATGAGAAATGGCTATGACTGAAGATTACAAGTGGTCGGAGGGAGACCCTGATTTTATGAATCCCTCGAATGTCAGGAAAACACCCTACACAGATGAGGAAATTGAGATTTTCGTCGAAGGTTTCATTATAGGTCTCGATGATCACGAGTGGGATGAAATGAAAATGAAGTATGGAGAAGAAAATGCAAGAAATAAAATAAGGGCAGGAATAGTCAAAATGGACGAGAGAAATCTCGTCAATATCACGCCAGACGGACCGAAGCATTAACGTACAATTATACGTTGCCGTCGGTTGCTAACAAGGCCAAGCAATGGATTTCGTAATTTTGTGTGGTTTTTGAAAAGACACGCAAAAAGCCTCGTCAAATCCCCCCACCATTGTTGGCAGGCGTGAAAACAACATGACCAATGCAATCGCAACCTGCATCATCAAATTACTAGCAGAAATTAAATTGTCGAATGAAACTCGTATTCATTCAGGTGCAGTGACTAAATTATTGAATATAGCGGTGTCGGAATTATCCTTTGCTAACTCTGATGAGCGGTTTTGTATAATCGAGGCTATTGATGCACTTCTTGATAGCGATGAAAATCTATCAAAAGAAGAGATTGAGTTTTATGAAGGTTTCATTGAGAATTTTGGTCTCCTGTAAGCACATAGCAATAAAATTTAATTCGCAGTGAACTTCTCTCTAAAAAATAGACTCTTCCTAGAATAGGGTGCCCTGCACCCGAAACTAGGTTGAAGGTCCTAGTTTCGGGTCGGGGCTGGTGAGGTATTTTCTAGGTAGAGGGGCAAAAGATAATTTATTTATCATTTTAATTGCAATGTATATTATTTTTCTAAATTCACAAAAATCGTTACTGTTATGCCCACTAATTATATAAAATAAGCCAGCTATACACAGTAGTCATCTATGTTGATTAAACAGAGTAGTATCTAGAGGCTAGTTAGTATCGGGATTGGTATAGATTATGGAAAATATAAAGTTGAGACGTAATGATAAATATTGATGAAGCGTTCGTTGAATCTGAGGCCGCTAATGCCGGGGCCATTAAAAATGGCCGTGCATTGCATTTAAAGAATAAAATTACCAGTCGTAATAAATGTGATGCTGATGAAGTGTTGTTCGGAAATTGTGCAGGCAGTGGTAAAAAACCCTATAGCCCTTCAGCAGATTTTATTAATCGATCCAAGCCGGTTTATCGCTGTTCTTGCCCTAGTCGCCAGATTCCATGTAAGCATGTCGTTGCGCTACTCTTTGCATATACGTCGGGCGATACTTTTGAAGTATCAGATTTACCTGATGATCTCACCGAGAAAAGGTCAAAGGCAGAAAAGCGCGTAGAGAAAAAGAAAATTACAGCGGCCGTTCCCAAAAAGGTTAATAAGGCAGCGCTGACTAAAAAAATCAATATCCAGCTTGAAGCTATCGATAAAATGGAGCAAATGATTCATGACGTTATCAGCAGTGGTTTGGGCAACCTCACTGAGAAATCGATTAAACAAATTATAGAATTAGCCAAACTACTCGGTGAGTCCTACCTGCCCGGCGCACAAAATTCTTTGCGTGATCTAACATACGATATTTACGATTATGATCAACGTTCGGTCAGGGATCAAAATAGCGGATCGTTTAACCGAGCCGTCGATCAAATAAATCGCTTGCAGTCTCTTTGTGATAAAGGGCGAAAATACCTAAAAGAACGGCTTGCTGATTCAGAGCTAAGCCCAGATACATCTTCGGATATTGCCGCTCAGTTGGGCCATATCTGGCAACTTAGTGAGTTAAAAACAGCCGCGTGCATTCATACCGATGTGGAGTTAATTCAGTTGGCTTTTAACACCTATGATGATGTTGCTCGGCAAGAGATTATTGATGAAGCCTGTTGGTTAAATCTAGAAACGGGAGCGGTGCAACTGTCTTTTAATTACCGCCCTTACCGAGCGTTAAATCACATAAAGGAAGAAGACAGTTTCTCCAAGGTGGCGGTTGTTCAAGAATTGGCAGTCTACCCGGGCAATTTAAACCCTAGAATCCGCTGGGATGGCGCAGAGGCTCGTGAAATATCGTCAACTGATATCGATACCATTTGCGTGTATGCACACGCCGCATTCGCTGGTGTTTTGAAGCTCGTCAAAGGCCAGTTGCGTTCTCCGCTCTCTGATAAAGAGCCGCTGGCTTTACTCAAGGTAAAGCGTATAGGTTTAGTTGATGGTGTACTTGTCGCAGAAGATAAAGCTGGAGAACGTCTAGGGCTGTCAGATTGTACAAGGCGAGAATCAGATAGTTGCCAAGTGTTATCGGTTTTGCCTAAAGAGCTACTAGAAGATACCGTGTTATTAGTGCGTTTTAGTCATGACCTTGATAGTCGAACGCTGCAAGCCAAGCCATTGGCTGTCATCAAAGATTCCATTATTCGACTAACTTATTGAGGGCGCAAAAATGAGCATTGCATTATTAGTACAAGCAAGTCAGGAAATGCGTCGCCTAGCGATTGCCGGAAGCGCGTTAGCCCGCGATGACTTTAGAGTTAAAAAGTTAATTGAACCTCTAAAAGTTAACGCTCAAAAAGCCCCAGTATTTGGCAAGGTAGCAGCATCATTAGAGCAGTTGCTTGAGGCGCCACAAAAAGAAAGCGCAAAACATTTACTGAGCACCAGCACGCTTATTAACGCGGTACTTTATACCCAAAGTAAAACCGGAGCGCCTGGTGACCTTCATCCCATAGTTTCTCATGAGTTTCCAATCAGTAAGACCGCCTCTGCGAAGCGCCTGCGTCCAGTCATTGAGGCATTGTCTACCTCAGGATCTGGCCGCTACGAGATCATTGTAAACGCTTTTAAAGATGGTATTTTTTCAGATTATCGCTTAATGCTGCCATGTGTTGGCGGCTTAAGCGACGGTTACACAGAAGTTGCCGATCTCATTTCAGATACTATTTTGCCCTCTTACGGCGATGCCGTGTTGCCGATTCTTACCGCGAATCTAGATCTTAAAGGTGGACGTGTAGATGCAAGGCGGCTGTGGGCAATCGGTAAAATACAAGGAGAGACGGGCTTTGACCTGTATGTGGACGCTGCGGAGAATGGCTCTCAAATTATCAAGATAGCAGCCATTAGCTGTCTGGAACCCTTTGATAACGCGATTGGGTTGATTAAAGAGTTGTGTCTAAATAAAAACAAGGAAGTAAGAGCTGCAGCCCTGAGTGCGCTGGGAAGTCGTGGCGGTAAAGATGTCGTAGAGTTATTGATCAATGCATTAAGTGGCATTGACTTCACGCGAGCGCGAGCGCCCATTAAATTAAACAAAGATAAAACACTCACCGCTAAGTTGTTGCAAGAGGCTCGGCGTCAATTCGATCTATTGCTGAAGAAAAAAGAGCTAAGCCATACCGATGTTGACCGCTTTATCGTGTTGCTCGAATGTTTTGAAGGTAAAGAGGACGACAGTGTCTATGACTTCATAATTGATTTGATTAAGAGTTCAAAGATAGAAAAGTTACGACCCACTAGCGGCTATTTTAGTGGTGAAGATATTGTTGAAAAGGCAGTTTCAATAATCATTAATGGAGGGGCATCCTCGGTAAAATTTTTACCGATAATCTATGGGAAACTGGGTAAATGTAAAGCCTATCTTGCCAGTAGCTGCACTCTTGCAGCTCATCGAGCGCTTAGCCCTAGCGACTTTTATGATCATATGGCGCCGCTCCTTAAACTGGAAAAGAAAAACTATACCAAAAAGCAGCTAGGTGTTTTTGAAGCTTTGAACCGCTGCTTTACTCCCGCCACATACGCAACAACCTGTACTGGCGTTGATAGCCGATGGTTGACCTTTTTTAATGATTCAGGTCAATACGAATACGTGGCTTTGTTGGTGCAGCCAGGCGATACATTAAGTATTCAGTACATTGATAAAATGTGTGAATTTGAAAATCAGACCTACAGTGCTTTGGTTGCCATGGTTCGAGCTCAGCATCCAAAGTTAGCGGAAAGGTTTTGTAGCTTTATTAAAAAGCTATTGGCGGGCAAGCCACATTATTACCACCTCTATCGCTATTTTGGCTTTATTCAATACTTTCCCCTAGACGCAATAAAACAACTTGAAGCGCTGGCAGCCGATGTACCAGATAACGTTGCTCTAAATTTAGTGGATTATATGACCGATTTAAAAAATGGGTACGAGGAAAATAATGTCGAATAGTAATGATTTACGGCTTTCGGCCGAAGTGCTTTATCAAGAAGAAATCGATGCGCTTATTAAGGCCGATAAAGACTTCAAGCCTGAAGGCTGGCAGATGTCTCCGCGTTCAGTTCTAACCTACATTACCGGTGGTAAAGCGGGCAATAAGGTGATTTCTGAAAAGTACATGGGTCATAGGCGCCTAGTAGAAATTGCCATATCCACCTTGGTGACAGATCGGGGGCTGATGTTAATTGGTGAGCCGGGTACGGCTAAGTCTTGGTTGTCTGAGCATCTCTCGGCCGCCATTAATGGCGATAGCACTAAAGTGATACAGGGAACGGCGGGCACTACCGAAGAGCACATTCGCTATTCATGGAACTACGCCATGTTATTGTCCAAAGGGCCATGTGATGAAGCATTAATTAAAAGCCCGATTATGCGTGCGATGGAAAGCGGGAGTCTGGCTCGATTTGAGGAAATCAGTCGCTGCGCTTCAGAGGTTCAGGACGCGATGATCTCAATTTTGTCGGAAAAACGTATTAGTGTTCCCGAATTAGGGATTGAAATTCCAGCTCAGCGCGGTTTCTCTATCATTGCAACAGCCAACACGCGTGACCGTGGCGTAAATGACATGTCATCGGCACTTAAGCGTCGATTTAACACCGTTATCCTGCCCAGTCCTAAAGATTTAAAAACTGAAGTGGGGATCGTTGAAAAAAGGGTATCAGAGTTAGCGCGAAGCTTGAATTTAAATGCAGAGCTCCCGTCCCGCGATGCCTTAGAGCAAGTAGTGACGATTTTCAGAGAGTTACGACAAGGGGAAACCCTTGATGGTAAGAGCAAATTAAAAACTACATCGAGTGTTCTCTCCACGGCAGAAGCAATTTCTCTGCTGACTAACAGCATGGCACTGGCCGGTAATTTTGGTGACGGCACTGTGCAATCGCTAGATATAGCCGCTGGACTGCAAGGGGCAATTGTTAAAGATGAAGATAAGGACAGCATTGTTTGGTCCGAGTATCTAGAGTCCGTTGTTAAGAAGCGTGGCAGTGCTTGGCGTGATCTTTATAAATCCTGTAAAGAACACAACACAGAAGGTAGCGAAGCTTAATGGCATCCGATAACAACGGGCCAATTGTCTTTGGCATTAGGCATTTATCGCCTAATGGCAGTGTCCATTTACGCAAACTGCTCGATGTGGTGAAACCCACGAAGGTGTTGGTTGAGGGTATTTCAGACGCAACGCCTCTCATTGCCGATATTGTTCATCGTCAGAACACGCCTCCGTTAGCCATATTGGCTTATACCGATTCTTTACCGGCGCGAGTCATTACCACGCCTTTGGCGGGCTTTTCACCCGAATATCAGGCGCTTAAGTGGGCGGTGAGCAATAAGGTTGAGTCTGAGTTTATAGATCTACCTTCAGACATTTTTCTTGCACTGGGTACACCAAAGCTCGTGAGCAGTTCGGGTAATGTGAGTGAGGCCGAGGAAGTCGAGAGTGAAGTCGAGAGTGAAGCGGATACCCTCGATGCTTCGTCAGTTGCGAATGACCTTATCACAAGGGAGCCTTGCCGCTATGAAAAGATTGCCGAACTCGCCGGAGAATCCAGCTATGAGGACTATTGGGAGCGCGCCTTTGAACATAACTCAGAGGAAGGCTCCTACCGGTTGAGTGCAAATGCCTTTGGCTCAGGATTGAGGCAGCTTGAGCGCGATAAAGACAACGCGGAACATCTGGTGCGTGAAGCGTTTATGCGTCGCTGTATACAGCAAGCGATTAAGGACGGGCATAAGCCTGAAAAAATCGTCATTGTTGTTGGCGCTTTCCATGCTTCAGTGCTGGGGGATGAATTTCCACCCATGAGCGATGAAGATTTAGCGGCCTTGCCTCGGCTGGCAACGAAACTAACCTTGATGCCCTATTCATACTTCAAGCTGTCATCACAATCAGGTTATGGGGCGGGGAGTCGGGCACCCGCTTACTTTGAATTAATCTGGCAATCATTACAGTCAGGCAATTCAGGTGCATTGGCGGCGACATATTTGACTCGTATTGCTCGTGATATGCGCGAGCAGGGAAACCCTAGATCAACGGCATCCGTTATAGAGGCTGTTCGTCTCGCCGATAGCCTTTCGGCTTTTAAAGATAATGCTGTGCCTGTGCTCAGTGATTTACACGATGCAGCAATCATCTTGTTGGGCTTAGGAGATAGGGAGGTCGTAGCACAGTCGCTAATGCGAATTGATGTGGGCACTGCCATTGGTAAATTAGCCACAGGCGTAAGCCAAACTTCTATTCAGCATGATTTTTTAGGGCAACTAAAGGCATTGAAGTTAGAGCCTTACAATACGGCCGTGGCTAAAGACCTGCAGCTCGATATTCGAGAGAATCGACACGTTAAGACCGAACAAGCAGCATTAATCGACCTGAATCGATCCCGCTTTCTACACCGCTTACAAGTACTGGGTATCAGTTTTGCCAAACAGGGAAGACGCAACAGTGACAATAGCTGGGCGGAACTTTGGACGCTGCAGTGGAGTTCCGAAGCAGAGATTGCTTTAGTTGAAGCGGTACTGCTGGGTGAAAGTATTGAGGTGGCGTGTGCCCATCATTTTCGAGGCCAGCTGGAAGCGTGTGAAAATATCAGCCAAGCCACAGATATCATGCTTCGTGCTTGTGAATGCCACATCCCCAGTATTATCGATAATGTACTTTCAAAGTTGCAGGCTTTGGCGTGCGAGAACAGCGCCTTTGATCAATTGGCCCATGCGGCTGGTGACTTAGGTCAGATCATTCGCTTCGGTGACATTCGTAAAGTCGATCACGCACCGCTAGAACCGATACTCATTCAACTTTTCCTCCAGGCTTCATTGCAACTTCTCAGTTCAGCTAACTGTGATAATAAAACGGCGACACAACTGATGGAGGCATTAACGGTGCTAGATAGAATTGGTCAGGAGCATGAAGACCTAGTCGATACAGGTCTGTTAATGAGCCAATTACAAGCACTCTCTAATCGCGATGATTTAAATCCGGCTTTGTCGGGTTATGCGTGTGGGTTGCTTTGCGAGCGAGGCATCATTTCTGATGAATTACTGGGCAGAGAAGTAAGTCGTCGTCTTTCACCAGGAATAAGCGTTGAACTGGGGTCTGGTTGGTTTGAGGGGCTCACGAAGCGTAATCGCTATGCCTTGTTAAGTCGTCTGGCACTGTGGGAACAGTTAGACAGCTACATTGACAGCCTAGACGATGACGAATATCAAAGAGCGCTGGTCTTTCTTCGCCGCGCATTCAGTGAGTTTGGACCAAGTGAAAAACGCGGTATTACTGAAAACCTTGGTCAAATATGGGGTCTTAATGAAGATGCAGTGAGTGAGGCGATCAGTGAAGCTTTAAGTGTTGATGAAAGCACCGCCTTGGATGACCTTAACGATTTCGATTTTGATGACCTATAAAAATGACCGATAACAAACTAAAGCGGTGGCGACTGATTCTCGGCCATCATGCAGACGCAGACCTCAACAAAATGAGCGAGCATGGCTCGTTAGGTTTATCAACTGATCAGCTCGCCATGGATGCAGCATTAGCGGCTATATACGATGAAACAGCAGAGGGTGGCTCAGCAAAGGGTAAGGGGGCAGGCTTGGGCGGATCTGCACCTAGAATTTCCCGATGGCTTGGCGACATTAGGACGTACTTTCAAGAGGATGTTGTTGCTGTCATCCAGAATGACGCCATCGAACGCAAAGGCTTAACTCAGCTTCTCCATGAGCCGGAAGTGCTTAAGCAAGTCACACCTGATATTCAGTTGGTCGGTACGCTTATGTCGCTAAGCGGTAAAATTCCAGAGAAAACGAAAGAGACCGCCCGAATGGTCATTCAAACTGTGGTCGATCAAATTAAAGATATCCTTGAGCAGAAGTTACGTCAGGCTGTGAGTGGTGCTTTAAATCGCCGTGAACATTCACCGATTCCGCATGTAAATAGCATTGATTGGAAGCGAACCATTAGCCGTAATATGCGTCACTACAATCAGGATTTGCAGCTACTTATCCCAGAGCGATTTTATTTTTATTCTCGCGCGAAAAAGCAAAATGATTGGACCGTTATCGTCGCGCTAGACCAGAGCGGTTCGATGGCAGACTCTGTTGTCTATGGCGCCGTAACGGGGTCTATCTTTGCCAGTTTACCAGCACTGGATACTCGCATGGTGGCCTTTGATACGGAGGTAGTCGATTTAACGGAAGCTTGCGGAGATGATCCTGTAGACATGTTGTTTGGTGTTCAGCTTGGCGGAGGCACAGACATCAATAAAGCGGTGAAATACTGTCAACAACACATAACCAATCCAGAAAAGACCTTGTTTATATTAATCACCGATCTTATGGAAGGGGGCAATGAGGCTCAGCTAGTACGACGTTTGCAAACAATGCACGATGACGGTGTTAAAACGTTGTGCCTATTAGCGTTAGCAGACTCAGGTGTTCCCTGGTATGACGAAAGGCTGGCCAAAAAACTCGGTAAAATTGGCATACCAAGCTTTGGCTGTACGCCTAATTTATTGCCAGATTTAATCGGTGGAGCCCTAAAAGGCGCTGACTTAGTCTCACTCGGTAATGAAATAAAGCAAGCACAAAAGAAGTCGTGCGTTAACCATTGATCAGCACAAATTTGAAGTGCAGTAATTTTAGAAAGGCCAATTAATATGTCCATCAAACCCATAATCAAGCCGGTAGGCGAAATGTCGACCGAAGAGCTTTTTGAATTTTTAAAGGCTGCCAATGATGCTTACCGAAAGGGTGAACCATTAATTGAAGATGATACCTACGATCAAGTCTATTACGCGGAATTACAAAAGAGAGCCCCTGATCACAGCTTCCTGAAGTCTGTTGAGCCTGAAGTAGAAAAGGGAAAAAAAGTTAGGCATAGCGCTGCAATGCTTTCAACTGATAAGGCCTACACGCAAGAGGAGACAAATGCGTTTATTAAGCGAGTCGTTAAAGCCGCTGATGAAATGGGTGTGAATAAAGCCAGTATCCGCTTTCGGATTACCCCCAAGCTTGATGGCATGGCGGCTCGGTATCTTGACGGTGTGATGGCTACTCGCGGTAATGGATTAGTTGGCAATGATATTACCCGTAACCTTAAACGAGGGCTAAAGGCGATAGGGGGCGAAAACTCAGGCGTTGGGGAAATAGTCATTGTTGAAAGTTATTTTAATGAAAATCTCAGCGATAAGTTCTCTCACCCCCGTAACTTTGTAACCGGCCTGATTGGCGCCGACACGCTTAGTGACGAGGCTGTAGAAGCTTTTCAAGATAAGGTGATTCAATTTGTGCCTTATACGCAACTTGAGGCCGTGACCTGTGACTGTGATGAATTATCAGAACGCGTAGAAGCCTTGTGTCGTAAAGTCGAAGAGGAATGTATTTACCCAGTGGATGGCAGTGTTATCGATGTTGTTAACATTGAGCTTCGCGAAGTTATGGGTGCAACTAACCATCATAATAATTGGCAGCTAGCTAAAAAAACAAAAGGTGAGACCGCTGTTAGCATAGTAGGTGGAATTACCTGGCAGACAGGCCGTACGGGGCGGATTACACCCGTTATTAATATTAAGACGATAAATTTATCGGGTGCCGATATTTCCAACGTGACCGGACATAATGCTGGCAATATCATAAATCTTAATGTGGGAGTCGGTGCTGAGATAGAAATAGTTCGAAGCGGTGAGGTTATCCCAAAACTATTAGGTGTGACTAAAATCGGTGCAGACGCCGTTATTCCCAATGCGTGTCCTAGCTGCAATGATTTAGCTGTCATGGAAAAAGACTTTCTTGTTTGTCAGGGACATTCATGTGCCGCCCAAGTTGAAGCGCGTCTTCTGCATTTTTTTAACATATTAGGCAACGTAGACTTGTTTGGCCCTCGTACAATTTCTGTGTTAGTTGAAAATGGTATCTGTGAGCTACAGGCAATATATAATCTATCTGCAGAACAATTGGAAAGCATGGGTTTTGGGGCAAAACAATCTACCAACCTTATTGAGCAGTTAGTACGTTCACGCTCCGAATCCGTAGAAGATTGGCGTCTTCTGGCGGCATTTGGCATTCATCATTTGGGTAGGGGGGATTCTAGGAAGCTGCTAGCTGTTTTTGATTTAGGCGAAATTCATACTTTAACGGTTGAGCAAATTATCTCTATCCCTGGCTTTGGTGAAATTACTGCGAACTCAATAAAGCAGTCATTTGAGAAGCGCTGGGACTCAATCAGTGAAATTATCGCGCTTGGTTTTAACCTTCAGAGTGATGAAAAACAAGTTACCGAAGAAAGTGTTATTACGGGTAAAAATATTGTATTTACCGGGTCGATGGAATCTTCTCGAGATGAGATGAAAGAGAATGCACGTCGATTAGGGGCTAATGTCCAGAGCGCTGTAAATAAGAAGACAGACATATTGGTTACTGGCGCGAAAGTTGGGGCTAAAAAAATCGATAAGGCTAGGGATATTGGTACTCAAATTTATTCTGAGGCCGAATATATGGAATACTTGGGGGCAGAGTAAAAGTTCCAGTTTTCTCAACATAGATCAGAGTAAGTCTCTTAGATGGTGGTTGCTCCGAATTGACAGCTGTATTTTGAAAGCCTTCAGTGGCCAGAAATATAGCGGGTGAAAGTGCTTACAAACATCAAGGGATTTCTATTCTTCTGATTTTATTTCTAGCCTTTAATTACGTTGGCTAGAAGATTGAAATTGGTTGAATAGAATTAGATACAGCCTCTAGGCGTCTCCAGCACTCCGCATTTTATGAGGGTGTAAGAAAAATAAGCAGTATTACTACTGGCTCAACCTGGCTTTTTTAATAAAGTGATTTGTAAGTTAGCTTGGCCCCCGTGTGTAATTTACAGCCCTAGCCGACACAATATGGCTTTGTCACCTAGCCAAGCCCTCCAATACGCATCTTCAAATCACCCATTGTGGGAAATCCAACCTGCGGTATAAAACACCTAATAGTTAGTAAATTGTGAGGGTGTAACATGCAGATAGAAGACGCGGTTAAATCCAAAGAAGAAATCAAACGAATAGCATCACTTCTAGAAAAACACTATGGCAGTATTTACAGTCATATGTGGATCTTTGGGGTAAACGCAGCCCACAGTATGCGCAAAACCCTAGGCTGGACCATGTATTCAGCTGGAGAGCGCATAGAGCGAATTTGTAAGGTGTTAAACCACAAAGATTCAGGGGTGACCATGCGTTATATAGGGCTCACGCAAGCGGATATTGATTCGGCTTATCATGAGTATGAGATTCGGTTTTGAATATTCTCAATCAGTTATGAAAATAGAGTTATGTAATCATTAAGATAAAAGCTTGGCCCACAACTAAATTAATTGACGAAGAAAGGTTGCTCACAGCGAGAGCATCGTGAATAGGTATTGTTGGTTTTGTATTGTCCCTTCTTGTAGATGCCAGTAGACCCACATTTAATGCAGCGGTGCCCTTCATCGCTTAATCTTGACCCAGGTAGTGAATAATATTCTTCTCTAAACAGCCAGCGATTAGGGTTTCTTCTTGAAATGATAAGCAGGGCGGCTACAACTAAGAATGCTAAGGAAAGTTCAGATTTTGCCACAATTGAAACGAGTAGAAATACTCCAAAAAAGAGGGCAGCAAACGCTTTCTTCTTTTTATTTGCTTGGTTGGCAGACTGGGTGATTTCTGTTCTAAGCGCTGATAACGCAGCTAAGCTTTCAGAATAGAGTTTAGATTAGTTTACTTTGGGTTTGATTTTTTGTGTGTGAGGCTTGATGTGATCAAGTTTTTCAATCTTGCTTCCGCAATTGCTGCAGAAAAATCCAACCTTCGGTAATTGGTAATTGGTAATTACAATTTAAGCATTCCATGTCATTTAGTCCTATAAATATCGTTCTATTATATAGGTAGATAATAATATGTAACTGATGGTCTAGAAAGGCTAAAGCATTGCCACTTCACTTTATTAAGAGTGTCAATATTAGATTAAGTGATTCTAAAGTTCGGGTTTAGGCTTCCCTCTGTGTCAGAGTAGTTGTCGTCTTTTTCAATCATCAGACAGAGCGGCAGTGAGTACCCATGACACATCATTCAGTAGAGCAAAAAGAAGCAAT
>OLII01000669.1_pt1 | contig 12739 bp, 8 predicted proteins | sample 1609481 | NCBI WGS metagenome assembly OLII01 (sample SAMN05416859, study PRJEB24817) | seawater metagenome | isolation source: Sea water | place: Canada:Atlantic | collected 2013-11
TCAACTTACCTTAGCAACAACTACGACAAACGCATGCTAAATCAGGCGGTTTATTAAGTTAAGTAACCTCAGTTAGGGTTAAGTATAGTTAGCCATGAAAGAAATGGTGAATATTGAAATATAAATAGTGTTAATGGGGTTAGCGTTTAGGTAATAAAGCTTGTAACGCTTTTTTGAACGGCTCTAAATAAATTTGCGCCAAGCTATTATGCCCTTCATGATTAACACTGATTCCAAAAGTGATTTTATCTACTTGAGAAGCTTTAATATGACAAGAAAACAGTCTATCCCAAAGGGCCAGTGCTGAGCCAAAATTACTGTCAAAGTGCTTTGAGTTATCACTGTGGTGTATTTGGTGCTGCGCTGGGCTGATAAAAATATTTTCTATTTTATCTCCCCAACTAAGCCAAATATGACTATGACGTAAATTAGAGCCAAAGAAATTAAATAAGAACACGAAAGCATTAGCACCCAAAATGTCGTACATTTTTAAGGTAGGACCAAAAAAGTAGTAACAAACACCGACAACAAAGCCTTGAGTCAGTGTCATTCTAAAGGCGTACAACAAACTCTCTACTGGGTGACTTCGATAGATAGTAAACGGGGTTAACACTAATGCCGAATGATGGACTTTATGAAATTCCCACAACGCAGGAAACTTGTGTAATAGGTAGTGTAAATAAAAGCGGGTAAAGTCATCAAACAGGAACAGCAACACGGTAAAAATGGCGATAATTACCGTTGTTGATACATTGAAAGGTTCAATGTAACCAAAGGTATATTCAATTGCAGATGAAACACCTATGGCAATGGGTGCCATAGAAACCACAATCAAAGGAAACAGTGCTGCCTTGATGAACTTATTGATAATCAATAACGCATAATCATGACGTGCTGATTTATGGTTATAAATCTTTTTTGGGAAGACGAAGCGCAGAAAGGCAAGAGGCGCAAAGTTTTTATGCTGCAACCAATAAACAGGCATTGCTAAAGCCAAGGCTGAAAGCAAATAAACAAAATAAATACGTTTATTGGCATCAAAAAAATACTGGCTCAGCTCAGCTATATTGATTGAAAGAAAGTCTAACACAAGCTTACCTTAGTACTTTATACAAACAAAAAATTGCAACGTTATGCTAAATCAAAAATCGATATTTTGCATTGATTTAGCACAACGATACCATCAGGTTAGAAACTGTATTGATAGCCAATAAACATTTGCTGTGGTTTGCTAGGGCGCGCTCCATAAGGTCTACGGCTGACAATCTCTTGGGTATCTAAAATATTATCGGCTTTGATATATACTTTGCCATACTCACCTAAATAATAACTAGCAGATAAATCAACCACCACATAAGCCTGTGTGGTTTCACCTGATAATGTTACATTTTCACCTGATGCCTCAAGCATTTCGCCGACATAACGGGTAATAAAGTTAATATCCCATTGCTCTGCCATTAAACCAAAGTTAATGGTTACTTGATGCTCAGCTAAATAAGGTAAACCGTCACCTGCGGTAATAGTGCCCCACATAGGGAAGTCGGATTCAAAACTATTCTTAAATTCTGAATCACTATAGGTATAAACAACCGACATAGGAACATCTAATGCTTCGCTAAGCTTAGCGACGTAACTTGTCGAAAATTCAAGACCGTATACATCAACTTCACTGCCATTAAATTCTTTATCTAAACTATCACCACACGATGAAGCAGCCGAGAACGAGCAACTTTCTTTCAAGTTACTCATGTCGTTATAGAAAAATATTGCTTCACCCTGCAAGTCACCATAATTGAAACGGCCACCAAACTCGTAATTAATACTATTTTCTATATCAACTTCTGGCCCTTCTTTTGGGCTAGTTGGAATAAAGCCTTCATGCACACCAAAAAGTAAACCAACATTTTGATTTACTGTATAAAATAAGCTTAAGCTAGGTAACCAAATATGAGAACTTTTCTTTTGCCAATCATCTTCTTTACCCACCACGCGGTTTTGATAAGTAGAATCGATAAACTCACCACGTAAACCTAAGGTAACATCAAGGGCATCATATTTAATGGTATCTTTGAAAAATACGGCAATGGCATCGGTTTTTTCACGGTTTGTCGTCGTTTTAACTTGCTCACTACCATCAGAAACTAAATGACCAGAAGTCATAGCAAAGCTATCTTCAGTGTGATTACGTTCAATTTGATCTTGGTGAAAGCGAGCACCGACATTAAACTTATGCTTAAGACCAAACAAGGTTTCTTCAAAATACAGCTCAGTTTGAATGCCTTGCGAGTAATACTCGCGAGCGTTATCACCTAAAATGATTTTTTCATGCTCTTCTATACTGTCAGCTTGCCCGGTTAATATTTGATAAAAACCAGCATTAACATCATCTTTAGGGTTAGCAAGGATATCTTGTAGGTCTCGGTCAACTAAACCACCTTTAAAACCATTAATTTTAAACCACGAGCGCTCAAAGTTATTGCGGTACACACGGGTAGTGATATCAAAAGTGTTGGTTTGCATGAAGTGAGTGAATTGAATTTGGTCATGCTGCCAATCCATATTATCTAGCTCACTGGCAACATAACGACGATCTGGGTTAGCATAAAAATCATCATCGGTTAAACCTAGGTAAGTTTCATTAGATTTTTCATTGGCATAAGCGACTTTCAAACCAAAGGTATGATCAATACTCCCGGTTGTTAAGTCATAGCGAAACTTAGCCATCATATCGTTTTTATCAAAACCGGTATTACCATCGCCCTTACCGTAAAGTGTCGAGCCGCCACCATCAAGCTGCTTAAAGCCATCTGATTGCATATTAATCCCTTCAACTAACACACCGAGTTTGCCAATGGTTGTGCCGTAAAAACCATGAACCTTGGTATAAGCATCTGCGCCTACAAGGACATCAATCATACCTTCTTGGCTATCAGGCACTGCACGCGTGGTCATATTTAATGCGCCAGCAACCGTATTTGGGCCGTATTTAATGGCTGCAGGGCCTTTAAAAACCTCAAGGGATGTCATTTTTGACATCATAGGAAAGTAATAAGCAGCAGGCGCTGAATAAGGTGCAGGACCAATTAAAATACCATCTTCCATCACAGTAATTTTTTTACTACGCTCTGGCGTTGCGCCTCGAAAGCCAATATTGGGTCTTAAACCATAGCCATCTTCTTCACGAATATTAACGCCAGGAACGTTATATAAAACACGGTTAATATCATCAAACTTAAACTTCTCAAGCTCTGCCTCACCAATTAAGGTGGCCGAGCCTGCTTCTGTTCTTAACTTGTCGCCATGACCGATGATCTGAATTCGCTCGACATAGTCAACTTTCTTTTTAATATCGGCAGCAATGGCTTTAATGTTACTGACAATACTTGATGAGGCAGCAGTATTATGGATACTGTCTTGGCTTGCAGTTTCATTGGTATCATTTGCTGCCAATGCACCTGATAGTGGTAAAAACGAAGAGAAAGCAACAGACAAAGCAATAGCAGTGGTAGAAAATTTAAATTTATTTAAAGAGTGAATCATGATTAATCATTATCTCCAGCTGAAGTTTTAGGTAACTCCAATGCAAGGCTAGTGATAAAATCACTTTTCAATTTATCGGTAATATTTTTCACACTACCATGAGTTGATAATACTTTATCAGGATCAGCCTCTAAGGTAGTTGCTAATGAATCTTGATAGTTTTTAGTAATTTCAATTGCTAAGGCAATATGATCATTAATATTATCTGCGGTTACTTCATCACCGACATCAACTAAGTAATGACTAAAACCTAAGGCATCAACTTCATCTACGGTTAAACTTCCTTGCATGAACATTTGCAATGCTTCTAGGTTGTGCTTAACATTTTCAATAGAATGCTCTGAATATTTAGACTCTACAGCTTCAGGACAAGCCTGCGCGCCACATTCGTTAGCAAATAAGCCAAGTGGCTTGGCAAGTTTTCCGTCTTTAGTAAACTTATCTAAATAAAAAATTGCATCACTTAACTCGTTTACAGCTTCATGCTCTGTGGCGAAGTCACTACCTTCAGTGCCAGCAGCTTTAAGCTTTGCCGCATAACCGCCATTACCATCAGTGCCTAACCACTGAGTTAGCAATTCGTTGGCATTATTTTCAACATCCTTTGCCACTTCACCAGCAAATTCACAGCGGGCGATTTTTCTATATTGCTCGGTTTGGTTATTCCATTCACTTGGTACAGTAGAGCCTGTACAAGTGTGGCTGAGATCATCATTAAACAATAAGTACTCTAGCGCGACCATGCTTTTACGCGAAGCAGTACGGGTAGCAATATCATATGGCTGACCATTTACACTCCCCGCATTAAAGTAGGTTACATCAAGGTCAACACCACAGGTATTTTGTGTTGGCCATGAATAAATATTATTTCGCAGTGCACCATCACCAATAAGTAAAGGTGAAAGTTGCATCATATCGGCTTGTTGCCAGGTGTTTATTGCCTGACGCCAGCTTTCTTTTGCTAAGGCTTTAGCTTCAGAGACTAATTGCTCATTACCACTATTATTGGCAAAAGCACTCTCTTGTTGGCAATAATTGTTTATTGCTTGTCGCTGTGTACTGGCTAAGCTTGAAAACTCTTGGTATGTCGGTGTAATAACATTATCAACAATACTGGCTATTAACTTACCTTGATCAAAACCGGTATTGGTGTCTTTATCACTGTTAAAACCTTCACCACTTGTGCCTGTTGCTTCTTCACCACAAGCGCTAATTAAGAACACTGTGCTTAAGGCCACAGAAATTAATTTCTTATTAACAGAAAGAGTCTTTGAATACTTCATCATTACCTTTACCTAATAGCTGTAATACTTTAATACAATAAGTCTTTGTTGCGTTTAAAGCTTATTCGCTAGGCTTTAAACGCAACAAAGCTCGAACAACATCCCTGTTCAAGCTTTGTTTAATATGTTTGCTTGCTACCCCTTGTATTTACAGGGGCAGGCTAGCAATTAACACTTACCAACCAGCAACGTTTGTAGCATCAAAGCTATATGCTGCTTGTAGAATATCACGAGCAGACTTAAGGTCAGCTTGATATGAAGCAACATCTGCTACATTTAATACCGGTGCGTCTTTTAATAACGTATGAATTTCTTCAAACTGTACATCAGTTACAGGAGAGTAAGGGTTAAACTGTAAACCTAGTGCAAAGCCTTTCAGTTCTGAGAAGTGCTTAGCTGTAGTAACATAGTCAAAATCAGCCGTATCAACTTTTGCTAAGTCTGCATCTAAATCATTAATGTAATGAATTACAGTACCTGCTACTGAACGTTCCCACGCATCAAGTGCTGCATCGCGGTAAGTTAATAATTCAGTCTTTTGATCTTCAGTCAATTCAACGCCAGCATTATCACTGATCAATTGACGGCCTTTTAAGAAAGCATCCATCGCTTGCTTGGTGTAATCGGTCGCGGCTGCATTATCTTTAGTGCCACGGTCACGTTTAGCGGCATTTACTGAGTTACCAAAGTTTTTCTCTGATAATAAATCAATGCTGCCATCGCCATTGGTATCATGTTGACCATTCCAGTCTTCACGACCATCTTCAGCACTTGATACTTTGCCGGCAATTTCATTATCGTTATAAGATAAGTAGTCACGCGCAGCGCCAAAGTATCCAAAACCTTCATCAAATTGATGCTCAAGTTTAGTGTAATCTTTAGTGCCTTTGTCTTGACCAACGTTAGTTGCCGCTAAACCTTTTGCTTCATCTAAATAATCATCAGCAGCTTGTGAATAAGCAACTGACATTAATAAGAATTTTTGAATTAACTGGTTTAAATCAGTGCCGTTATCAGTAACGTAGACTGGAATATTGCTATCGGTAATAGGATCTTTACGAAGAGTACCACCATAAACTTCCATAGCATTATCAGCTAACTGTTCAAAGTATTGTTGAATAAGACCATGAGGTGTTTTTTGTGGGATAACACCCGGAGCTGGAACGAACTCAGGTGCTGCCGCCCAATCTGACCAACCGGTAAAGGCAATGCCTTCCCCCGTGTAAGTTACTTTGCCATTATCATCTACAACTTCTTCACCATTTTCATCCTTCAGCGTGTCACCATTCCAAAGCTTGTGTTGACCGCTAGCATCATTACCGGCAACTTTATCTTTCAAGCTTTTGTAGCTAGATGATAACTCTGAGAATTTAGTTTGGGTTGCAGTCGTGAATGAGATATTAAGACCATCCCATGAGTTTTCATCGGCATTGTAGAAACTGTTTAACTTAGCAATAACCGCATCTTTCGTGGTTAAAACACCGTTATCAAGGTCAGCTTGTAAGCCACCATTACCAATGTAGTGCTTAAGCTCTGCAATTAACGCATGACGTGCAGCTTGACCGCCGTATGAAACACTTGATTGTGTTTCGTCACCTACTTTGCTCATAAAGCCGTAGTAATCAAGTAAGTCGTTTACTTCAATAGTTAATTCTTTAGAAAAAGTAGTACTGTTATAAGTTGCATTTACTGTCAAGGTAACAGTTTTTTCTTTTTCATAATCTAGCGCGTAACCTTCCGCTAAGCTTAACGTTGTTCCTGAAATAACAAAGTTTTCATTTTCTGTGGCAAAGCTAATATCGCTAACAAGGTCGATGTTAGTTTCTAAACTCGCAATTTCAGCACCCGGTGAGTTTTCATCAACAGAGTTAGCTGATAATGTAACATCACTAATTTTGGCTATTATTTCTTCTTCAATAGCCTCTTTGATATCATCACTTGAACAAGCGCTTAACGTTGAGGTTGCAACCATTACAGCAATAGCGAGTGCTTTTCTTTGAAATTTCATTACTTCTCCAATTAAGCTCATAAACCATGAATTTTTCCTAAAGCTTTAACGTTAGTTTTAGTTTTAAAAATTAATAAAGGCTTGAACTTGGTGTGTATTATTTTTAATTGCAGCCATAATACACAAACCTAAACACAAATGCGAATAAATCTCATAAAGATGTAAGTTAATGTTACTTTCTTTGATTTATAGCAAAGAAAACTTAAAACAATTGTGTATTTTTTAGCATTTATTTCCTACCGCGCATAAAAAAGGCCGCTGAAGCGACCTTTATTAAAACAATAACTTTATGGGTAATGAAAACTAGCGGCCAAACATTCCACCGCCACCGCCCATGCCGCCCATGCCGCCACCGCCAGGTGGCATCATGCCCTGCATACTGCGCATCATTTTTTTCATGCCACCTTTACCTGACATTTTTTTCATCATTTTTTGCATTTGCGTGAATTGCTTAAGCAATTTATTTACGTCTTGTATTTGTGTACCTGAACCAGCAGCAATACGACGTTTACGTGAGCCTTTAATAATATCTGGACGTTCACGTTCACCTGGGGTCATGGAATTAATAATCGCTTCCATTTGCACAGTGACTTTATCATCCATTTGATCTTTAATTTTATCAGACATATTACCCATACCCGGTAATTTATCCATCATGCCCATCATGCCGCCCATATTTTTCATTTGAACGAGTTGGTCACGGAAATCTTCTAAGCTAAAACCTTTACCGCTTTTAACTTTTTTCGCTAGTTTTTCTGCTTGTTTTCTATCTACTTTTTGCTCTATCTCTTCAACGAGTGATAAAACATCACCCATACCTAAGATACGTGAGGCAATACGATCTGGGTGGAACGGCTCTAACGCTTCAATTTTTTCACCAACACCCATAAATTTAATAGGCTTGCCAGTGATATGACGAATTGATAAGGCTGCACCGCCACGCGCATCACCATCAGTTTTGGTAAGGATGACACCCGTTAAAGGTAATGCATCATTAAAGGCTTTCGCAGTGTTTGCAGCATCTTGACCTGTCATAGCATCGACAGTGAAAAGTGTTTCGATTGGATTGATAGCGGCATGTAGCTGCTGAATTTCACCCATCATGTCTTCATCAACATGTAAACGACCGGCGGTATCAACAATCAGTACATCAAAGTGGTTTTTCTTGGCATGATCGATTGCCGCATTGGCAATATCAATTGGCTTTTGTTTAATATCACTTGGGAAGAAAGCAACTTCAATTTCATTTGCCAAGGTTTCAAGTTGCTTGATTGCTGCTGGGCGATAGACATCAGCACTAACAACTAATACTTTTTTCTTTTCACGTTCAGTTAAGAATTTTGCTAACTTGGCAACAGAGGTGGTCTTACCCGCACCTTGTAAACCAGCCATTAGCACTACGGCAGGAGGCGCAGCTTTTAAATCAAGGGCTTCGTTAACTTCACCCATTGCCGCTTCAAGTTCTTTTTGAACAATTTTTACAAAAACTTGTCCAGGTGTCAGGCTTTTAGAAACATCGGTACCAACCGCTTGCTCTTTTACCTTACCAACAAATTCTCTTATAACAGGTAAAGCAACATCAGCTTCAAGTAATGCCATGCGAACTTCGCGCAAGGTATCTTTAATATTGTCTTCGGTTAAACGGCCACGGCCACTAATATTTTTAAGCGTTTTACTTAAGCGATCGGAAAGATTGTCAAACATGGAATACTCTAACAGCGAAATATTGATGAGGTTAATGCTACTATTATACCCAAATATAGCTAAGATGCGACAGCAGATAGTGACCGTGTCTATAAAGTAACAATAATCCTTAGCCTGAATCACTTACTCAACACTATTTTCCACTAGTAGCGGACATCATGAATTTATTATTCTTACGCGTTTAAAACACATTTTTAGCTTATTGAACACTAGCTTTCTTTAATTTAAGTCAATAGTTTGTGCTAATCACATGGCGTTGAAGATTTAATCTGATAGAATCTATTTTTTTAAGGTATGTTTCTCTTGGTTTAGGGGTTTTTAGTGGATTTTTTGGTTTTAGGCTCAAGTCTAGCATTTTTGCTTTATATACTTGCTACATTGGCAATCGTAACCCGATTATTCCATCCTAAAGGACCGAATATCACTTTAGTACTTAGCCTAGCTGTCGCTGCTATCATAGTGCACAGCTTTAATGATGCTTTATTATTTTTCTCCCATGAAGACATAAATTTTAATTTACCTAATGTCATTTCATTGGTGAGCTTAATTATAACGGTTGTAGTCACTGTGGTTGCGTTGCGCTTTAAAGTAAATTTATTACTCCCTGTTATTTATGGTTTTACTGGTTTATGGCAATTAGTCATCATATTTCTACCGCCTATCGACTCAATTCCATTAGTTGTTTCAAAAGTCATATTGTTGAGCCATATCAGTTTTGCCTTAATTGCTTACTGTATATTGATCATAGCAACCCTGTATGCTTTTCAAGTTACTTATATTAATTTAAAATTAAAAAGTAAAAACTTAACCGCTGTTGCTCATTTACCGCCTTTGATGCAAGTTGAAAGACAACTTTTTAGCATTTTAACTGTCGGTACTGCGGTTTTATTTGTCAGTCAGATTATCGGTTTTGCTTTTTTAGATGGCTTTCTTGCTAAAGATAATGCTCATAAAACAGTATTATCATTACTTTCTTTTGCTATTTATTGCCTAATCCTTTGGGGACATTTTGAAAAAGGTTGGCGCGGTCACAGAGTATTAGTATTAATGGTTAGCGCAAGTGGCTTTCTTACTTTAGCTTACTTTGGCAGTCGATTAGTGAAAGAATTCATTCTCTAAATAACGACTATTTCCCCCTCCCCTTGTCGCCATGACACTGCTGGTATAAGCTAGCAGTGTTGTTTAACAATTTTTAATCACTTTATAATTAACAGGAAATCCCCTTTTTGGACAGTATATCCACCCAGATGCTTTTTACCATTCTTGGCATCTTAATACTTATATCCGCCTATTTTTCAGGCTCTGAAACCGGCATGATGTCTTTAAATAGATATCGATTACGTCACCTAGAAAAGCAAAAGCATAAAGGCGCTAAACGAGTTAGTAAATTACTCGCAAGGCCAGATAGACTTATAGGTTTGATCTTAATAGGTAACAACTTAGTTAATATTGCCGCTTCAGCTATCGCAACAGTTATTGGCTTACGGTTATTCGGTGATATGGGAATCCTAGTTGCCACTATCGTGTTAACCTTAGTGATCTTAATTTTTGCTGAAGTTACGCCAAAAACATTAGCGGCGCTTTACCCTGAAAAAATCGCTTTTCCAAGTTCAATTATCCTGTCTCTACTACTTAAAGTTCTCTTTCCGCTTGTTGTGGTAGTTAACTGGATAACAAATGGCTTTTTAATGTTATTAGGCATTAATGCTGAGCAACGAGAGCAGCACAGCTTAAGTAGTGAAGAGCTCAGAACTGTCGTGAATGAATCTGGCGCGTTACTGCATCAGCGTGATCAAGATATGTTGGTCAGTATTCTGGATTTAGAGAAGGTTTCCGTTGAAGACATTATGATCCCACGTAGTGAATTAGTGGGCATTGACGTAAACGATGATTGGAAGCGTATTCAAAAGCAATTAACTCAAGCTAATCACACGCGAGTGTTACTCTACCGTGATAGCATTGATGATGTTGTTGGCTATATCCATGCCAGAGATGCGTTGAAACTGCTTTCTAAGAGTCAGTTTACTAAAGCTACCCTTCTTAGGGCCGTGCGTGAACTGTACTTTATTCCCGAAGGTACTCCGCTAAATATTCAACTACTAAAGTTTCAGCATGCTAAAGAGCGCTTAGGACTAGTTGTTGATGAATATGGCGATATTCAAGGATTGGTAACCTTAGAAGATATCCTTGAAGAAATCGTTGGTGACTTCACGACAACCATGACGCCAACCACAAGTGACGAAGTGCACTTACAGCCTGATGGTAGCTATTTAGTGGATGGAAGCGCCAGTATTCGCGACATTAACAAGGAAATGTCTTGGCAATTGCCCACAGACGGACCTAAAACATTAAACGGCTTGATTATTGAGTACCTAGAAGAGATCCCACAAAGCAATATAAGTGTACGTATTGCTGGTTACCCCGTGGAAATCATTGATGTAGCAGATAATATGATAAAAACTGTCCGCGTTATGCCTGAACACTTTATTGACGACAGCGCCGAAGAAGAATAAATAGCCAGTAACATAGTTAACCACAAAGTTATCCACAGAACTAGGTATTAGAATAACCTTATTCAGCTTTCCACAATTTCTGTGGATAACAATTGCCAACCCCATCACCAACAGCCTTTGACTATTTCAACAATTATTTAACGAAAACACTGACTTTTTTTTCTATTTTTTTTGTTAAATTGCTAGCTATTTCTGGATCTATTATTACAGCTAGCCTTGACGGATTTTTCTCTAAAAAAGAACAAATTGGCAAGCTTTATGCGCTTTTTATAACACTGTGTTTATGATCATTACTTTAGGATCCACTGTTAAAAAAGCAGCAGGATAACTAATAAGCAGATCTTGGTTAACCAAAAAACAATCGCCATAACCAACTACGGTTAAGTTCTTTTTCACAACTTTTCAATTGAGCGCTATAACGACGAGCCCGGTTGTCTACTTTACGTGATACTTTTACTAGCCAAGGTTTCTTCTTGTAGCTTTTCTTTCTAAACCCGCCCCAACCTTCGTGATAGTTTAGGTATTGGTTATAAGCGTCCCATTTAGAAACACCATTCACTTTTTGCGTTTTAAAGATAAACCATCCCATAAAATCAACAGCATCTTCAAAATCATCACGGTCTGCGCCGGAATTATCTGTCTCACGTACATAATCCTTCCAAGTCATCGTTTTAGCCTGAGCATAACCATAAGCACTACTAACTCTTCCCCAAGGGATAAAGCCAAATAGATAGTCCATAGGCGGTGTTGCATCATGGCGAAATGAGCTTTCCTGATACATCATGCTCATAGGCACATGAATTGGCACCCCCCAACGTTCACGAACGTCTTTAGCTGCAAAATACCAATCACGGTGTTCACGAAATATTTCGCAAAGGTTTTCAGGGTTTTTAGGCGGCGGTGTGGCGCAACTTGCAAGTAAGAAAACACTTAAAGAAGTCGCTAGAATTGTTTTACATGAAGACATAAAGAAATAAAGGTTAATTTAATCTGTTATTTATAATGCCAGAAACGTTGAATTAATGGCAGTTATTGTATTGATAATTATTATTTTTTAATTAATTTAAAAATAATTGAAATTAATTTGAACTAAACTGAAAAACAGCACTCTTACTTAACAGTTATGTTATTCCCTTAGTGTTTCATGTTTTATGCGCAGCCTGAATTGGCAGCGCATTTTTTTTGCCTATAATAAAGGATATTTTATTATGGGCTTACGAGCAGACTTTTAAATGCCATTAGTAAACGATATTTGGAGTTTACCCATAAAATAAAATTTTTATAAAAAATTGAACTAATTTTTTCTTTCGTACTCTTACTTTATAGTTATGTTATCCCTTTAGTGTTTCATGTTGTTTTATATGCGCTGTCTAAATAGTCAGCGCATTTTTTTTGCCCAAAAATCAGTCTCTATGAAACTATTTTGCTGGTAAGATGTAGAGTTTAACTGTAACTGAGGAATAAATATTTATGAGGATAAATAAGAAGTAGTGATATTTATTTTAAATAATGAACTATTAGTCACATAGAAATAATTGAGGGTATTTTGATTTGTATACTACTTTGGTTACATACCTACTTTATTACACAAAAGGTATATAACCAGAGAAGAATCAATTAGAACTGTAAGAGGAAGTATTAACTCTGTCTCTTATACACATCTGACGCTGCCGACGATCTACTCTGTGTAG
>OLII01000671.1_pt1 | contig 12724 bp, 9 predicted proteins | sample 1609481 | NCBI WGS metagenome assembly OLII01 (sample SAMN05416859, study PRJEB24817) | seawater metagenome | isolation source: Sea water | place: Canada:Atlantic | collected 2013-11
GAGATCTAGTACGGTCTCGTGGGCTCGGAGATGTGTATAAGAGACAGACATTGGCCTCGACGATGCGCGCCTCGATCATCACCTGGCGAACCGGTACATCGAGCTGCGCGAGCAGCCGCCGCAGGTCGGCCAGGCGTGCCGGCGGCTGGCTGGCAATGATGGTGTTGGTGCGCTCGTCGACCGTGATCGCGCCGGGGTCGTCGTCCTCGACCATGGCCTGGAACAGCTGCACGATGTCCCCGGCCCGCGCATGGCTGACCGTGAGCAGTTCGCGCACCAGCGTTGGCGGGGCCTGCGCCGCACGGGCCTGGGTATCGTGCCCGGCCAGTTCGGCCAAAGGCGCCACCAGCAGCACGTTGCCCTCCTGACGCCGACCCAGGCCCTTGCTGCGCAGCACCAGGTCCAGTGCCTGTTCCCAGGGCACCTCGTGCAGGCGCAGGGTCACCTTGCCCTGCACTGCGTCACTGGCCACCAGGTTGACCCCGGTGAAGTCGGCCAGCACCTTGAGCACCGAACGCACCTCGACATCCTGGAAACTCAACGACAGCGACTCGCCGCCATACCCTGCCCCCTCGGCCCCAAGGCCTGCACCTGCTACCGGCAGCGCCACCATCAGTACCGCACACAGGCTGAACATCCTGTTCATCCACGACCTCCCTGGTCAGTTGACGACGTGTCGAGCCACCCCATTGGCTTCGATCACCTGCGAGCGCTCCACCCAGCCGGCGCCCTCGACCCATACCTGCTCCTCGAGCTCGACCTGCTGCGCATCGATGCGCACCACCCGCCCCTTGTCCGGCCCCAGCCGGTCACCTTCGCGCAACGGGTACAGCGCCCCCGCAACACGGATCAACGCCACCCCGCCGCGGCGGTCGGCCAGGTGCCCGACCAGTTCCATCTGTTCCAGCGGCACGTGTTCCAGCGCAAATTCGAGCGCTGCGGGCGGCGGCGCGGCAAAGGGATCGCGCGCCTCCGCCAGCACCGGCGCCGGCTGCGCCACGGGGTCGACCGGCAGGCCGGACGCATAGGCCTTGAGTTGCATCTGCAGACGCAGTTGCCCACGCCCCGCCAGCGGCGCCAGGTGAAAGTCATGCAGGGTCACGCGCTCAGGCAGCGTGGCCAGGGCGTCGACAAAACCGGCCAGCGCGGCGAAGTCGCCCACCACCTGCAGGTGCACCGGCATTTCGACATGCAGGGCCTGCGGCTGCGCCGGCAACACTTTCACCTGCTCGAACACCAGGCCCCGTCCGGCCCGGGCGACAGCCTGCAGCAGGCCGGGCATGCCGCCCGCTGGCAGCAGCCGGGCCTGGGCCTCCCGCAGGCGTTGCTCCAGGCCGAGCAAGCGGGCCTGCTGCTCGTCCAGCCGGGCGACCTGGTCTGCCTGCGCCTGCCAGGCCTGCTGCAACTCGGCTCCACGCGCCAGCGCCCGCTCAAGCGAAGCGTTCGCCCCGCGCAGGTGCAGCCCATAACCGCTACCGAGCGCCAGCAGCAGGCAAGCCGCCAGCAACAGCGCCTTGTACCGCCGAGGCCACGCTGCCATCAGGTACCAGTCGAGAGCCGGGCTCATGGCTGCACCTGCGCACGGAGGTGGAACACCTCGCCGGCGGCGGTGGCCTTGATCTCCTGCAACTGCACCTCGCCCAGGCCAGGGGCCTGATCCAGATTGCGCAGCAGTTGAGTGACCGACGCCCGCCCCTGTGCCATCCCCTCCAGGCGCAGCGCGCTGCCCTCGAGCGCCAGTGCAGTCAGTTGCAGCCCTTGTGGCACCCGCGTGGCCAGCGGTGCAAGCACCTGACCACCTGGGGACGCGGCGCGCAGCACGGCATCCAGCCCCTGGATGCGCTCCTGCAGCGCATCGCCCCGGGCGGTCAGGTCGGCCAGTTCCGCCAGCGGGCCCTCAAGCCGTGCGATGGCATCGCGTAGGGCCGCATTGGCCTGCCCCTGCTGCGCCAGGCGATAGGCGCCATGCCGGTCCAGCAGCACCACGATGGCGAGCCCCAGCAGCAGAGCCACCAGCATCAACCCCTGCAACTGCCGCACACTGCGCTGGCGTTGCCAGGCCCGCCACGGCAGCAGGTTGATATCGCGCCTCACGGGGCACGCCTCATCGCCAGCCCATAGGCCAGCGCCAGCGCGGGTTCGGCGGCATCGAACACCGTGGTTTCGATACCCAGCCGACGCTGCACTTCCAGCGCCCGGGCCGAATCGGCAGCCGCCCCGGTCAGCACCAGCCGCGCCGGTGCCGGGTCCTCCAGGGCCTGCAACCAGCGTTCGATGCAGGCAGCCAACGCCTGCGGCACATCGGCCGCTGCACCCGCGTCGGCACGCCATGCCTGGTGCTGTGCATGCAGCGCCCAGTGCCCTGGCTCGACCCGCACCACGGCGACCGCGTCATCGTCCGCCCCGACCGCGCGTAACAACGCCAGGCTGTCGGTCTCGACCACCCGCGCACGCAGGCCTGCCAGCTCCAGTGCCGCCTCCAGCCCATCGAGCCAGCCCTGATGACAGGCATACACCCCCACCGCCTCGTAGCACGGGTCGTGCGCGACCGAGCCGCGGCACTCGAAATCAAAGGCCGCCTCGTCCAGGGCAAAGGGTATGAAAGGTTCGGCCTCATGGCACAGGCGAGCAATCAGGGCATCCTCTGCCAGCCCCGCCGGCACCTGCACGGTCTTGCTCAGCACGGCCGCGGCCGGAATCGCCAGCGCCGCCTCGCGCAAGGTGGCACCGCTGCGGGCCAGGGCATCGCCCAGCACCTGCGCCAGCTGTGCCGGGTCGGCCACCCGGCCGTCCTGCAGCACGCCCGCCGCCAGCGTCTGCACGGCCTGCGCACGCACCTCGAAGGCCCCTGCCACCTGCCGCAGCTGCAGCAATCGCACCGCGCAACATGAAATATCGATACCCAGCAGTGAACCGGCATCCTTGCCGAAACGTCCAAACATTGGCTTTCCCTGGCATCCGCCTGCTTCGACCGGCCCCCAGACAGGGCACCGGTCAGCCCGTGCACCGCGCAACCCACGCGGCACAGTGAAAATTGCTTATAATGCCCAGCGTTTTTTCTCGTCGATCAGCCCTGCGCTCAATCCATATTTCAAACTGGACACCCCAAAGCCTTGATACGCCTGCTGAAGTTCTTCTGGTGGTCTTTCGTCGCAGTCATCTGTGCCGTCGTGCTCGGTCTGAGCGGCGCGTTTCTGTATCTTAGCCCCAGCCTGCCCTCGGTAGAGGCCCTGAGAAGCATCCAGTTGCAGATCCCTTTGCGGGTATACAGCAGCGATGGAAAGCTGATTGCCGAGTTCGGCGAGATGCGGCGTTCTCCCATCCGTTTCGCCGACATTCCCCCGCATTTCATCCAGGCTTTGCTATCCGCCGAAGACGACAACTTCGCCAATCACTATGGGGTCGACCCCAGCAGCCTGATGCGCGCTGCAACACAATTGCTCAAGTCCGGACACATCCAGACCGGCGGCAGCACCATCACCATGCAGGTGGCGAAGAACTTCTTCCTCAGCAGCGAACGCAGCTTCTCGCGCAAGACCAACGAGATCCTGCTGGCCCTGCAGATCGAGCGCGAGCTGACCAAGGACGAGATCCTCGAGCTGTACGTGAACAAGATCTACCTGGGCAACCGTGCCTACGGCATCGAAGCCGCAGCGCAGGTGTACTACGGCAAGTCGATCCGTGACGTGAGCCTGGCGCAGATGGCGATGATCGCCGGCCTGCCCAAGGCACCGTCGCGCTTCAACCCGCTGGCCAACCCGACGCGCGCCAAGGAACGCCGCGACTGGATCCTGGGGCGCATGTACAAGCTGGGCAAGATCGACGAAGCCAGCTACCAGGCTGCCCTGGCCGAACCGATCAACGCCAGCTACCACGTGCCGACGCCCGAGGTGAATGCCCCGTACATCGCCGAGATGGCCCGCGCCGAGATGGTCGGCCGCTACGGCAGCGACGCCTACACCGAAGGTTTCCGCGTGACCACCACGGTGCCGAGCGACCTGCAGGAAATGGCCAACAGCGCCGTGCTCGATGGCCTCAGCGCCTACGACCACCGCCACGGCTACCGCGGCCCCGAGTCGCGCCTGCCGGGCAAGACCCAGGCCGCCTGGCTGCAGGAGCTGACCAAGCTGCGCCCACTGGGCGGGCTGGAACCGGCCATCGTCACCCAGGTCGACAAGACCGGCCTGCAGGTGCTGACCAAGTCGGGCCAGACCGAGACCGTGGCCTGGGACACCATGAAATGGGCCCGCCCATTCCTCAACACCAACAGCCAGGGCCGCGCCCCGCAGCAGCCTGGCGATGTGGCCCAGGTCGGCGACGTGATCCGCGTGCAACGCACCGGCGAAGGCGAACTGAAGCTCAGCCAGGTGCCTGGCGCCCAGAGCGCACTGGTGACCCTGGACCCGAACAACGGCGCCATCCGCGCTCTGGTGGGCGGCTTCTCGTTCGAGCAGAGCAACTACAACCGCGCCATGCAGGCCAAGCGCCAGCCGGGCTCGAGCTTCAAGCCGTTCGTCTACAGCGCGGCGCTGGACAACGGCTACACCGCCGCCAGCCTGGTCAACGACGCCCCTATCGTGTTCGTCGACGAGTACCTGGACAAGGTGTGGCGACCCAAGAACGACACCAACACCTTCCTTGGCCCGATCCGCATGCGCGAGGCGCTGTACAAGTCGCGCAACCTGGTATCGATCCGCCTGCTGCAGGCCATGGGCGTGGACAAGACCATCGACTACATCGCCCGTTTCGGCTTCAACAAGCAGGACCTGCCGCGCAACCTGTCGCTGGCGCTGGGCACCGCGACCCTCACGCCGATGGAGATCGCCACCGGCTGGAGCGCGTTTGCCAACGGCGGCTACAAGATCACCCCGTACCTGATCGACCGCATCGAAAGCCGCAATGGCGAGACGCTGTTCACCGCCAACCCGCCCAGCGTGCCTCGGGGGCATCAGGACGAGGCCGGGATTGGCGCCGCCGAAACGCCGATCGTCACCGATGCGGCACTGGGCGCCGACGTGAGTGCGGTGGCGCCGCAGGTGCCGGCGGTGGCCGAGCAGATCATCGACGGGCGTACCAGCTACATCCTCACCAGCATGCTGCAGGACGTGATCAAGCGTGGCACCGGGCGACGCGCCCTGGCGCTGGGGCGCACCGACCTGGCGGGCAAGACCGGTACCACCAACGAGTCCAAGGATGCGTGGTTCTCCGGCTACAACGCCGACTACGTGACCACCGTATGGAGCGGCTTCGACCAGCCCGAGACCCTGGGCCGTCGCGAGTATGGCGGTACCGTGGCGCTGCCGATCTGGATGAGCTTCATGGGCGCCGCGCTCAAGGACAAGCCGATGCACACGCTGCCGCAGCCTGAAGGCATCCTCAGCCTGCGGGTGGACCCGGTGAGCGGCCGTGCGGCCACGCCGAGCACGCCTGATGCGTACTTCGAGCTGTTCAAGGCCGAAGACACCCCGCCGTCGGTCAACGAGCTGGGTGGCAGTGCGCCAGGCAGCCCGCTGCCGGCGGACGAGTCGGCGCCGATCGATCTGTTCTGATGGGGTAACCCGGGGGCTGCCCTGCAGCCCATTCGCCAGCACAATTACCAGCCCCAAACAAAAAGCCCCGACTCTCGCGAGCCGGGGCTTTTTGCTACAACGCTACAACGGCTCAGCCGTTGAACACGTCATCCACGCTCTTGAGCGGGTAGTTCTTCGGATACGGCAGGGTCGCCACACCGCTTTCGATCGCAGCCTTGGCCACGGCATCGGAAACCACGGTGATCAGGCGTGCGTCCATCGGCTTCGGAATGATGTACTCACGACCGAATTCCAGCGCGTCGACGCCGTAGGCAGCGCAGACTTCCTTGGGCACCGGCAGCTTGGCCAGGTCCTTCAGGGCGTTGGCGGCAGCGATCTTCATCTCTTCGTTGATGCGCTTGGCGCGAACGTCCAGGGCACCACGGAAGATGAACGGGAAGCCCAGCACGTTGTTGACCTGGTTCGGGTAGTCGGAACGACCGGTGGCCATGATCACGTCGCTGCGGGTGGCGTGGGCCAGCTCCGGCGAGATTTCCGGGTCCGGGTTCGAGCAGGCGAACACGATCGGGTTCGGTGCCATCGACTTGAGGCCTTCAGGGCTCAGCAGGTTCGGACCGGACAGGCCGACGAACACGTCAGCGCCTTCCAGGGCATCGGCCAGGCTGCGCTTGTCGGTAGCGTGGGCGAACACCGCCTTGTACTGGTTCAGGTCGTCACGGCCAGCGTGGATCACGCCGGTACGGTCGACCATGAAGATGTTTTCGATCTTCGCGCCCATGCTCACCAGCAGCTTCATGCAGGAGATGGCCGCAGCACCGGCGCCCAGGCAGACGATCTTGGCATCGGCGAGGGTCTTGCCCGCGATTTCCAGGGCGTTGATCATGCCGGCCGCGGTCACGATCGCGGTGCCGTGCTGGTCATCGTGGAACACCGGGATGTCGCACTGCTCGATCAGCGCGCGCTCGATCTCGAAGCACTCGGGTGCCTTGATGTCTTCCAGGTTGATGCCGCCGAAGGTGATCGAGATGCGCTTGACGGTGTCGATGAAGGCCTGCGGGCTTTCGGCATCGACTTCGATGTCGAACACGTCGATACCGGCGAAACGCTTGAACAGAACACCCTTGCCTTCCATCACCGGCTTGGACGCCAGTGGGCCCAGGTTGCCCAGGCCGAGGATGGCGGTGCCGTCGGAAATGACTGCTACCAGGTTGCCCTTGCCGGTGTACTGGTAGGCCAGCTCCGGGTCACGGGCGATTTCACGTACTGGCTCGGCAACACCCGGGCTGTAGGCCAGCGCCAGGTCGCGAGCAGTCGCGGTCGGTTTGGTGAGCTCTACGCTCAGTTTCCCCGGACGAGGCTGAGCATGGTATTCGAGAGCGGCAGTTTTCAAATCTGACATGATGGGCATTCCGCTTTTACTGTTCTGACGGACCGCCGAGGATACGCAAAGAGCAATGGGCCGACAAGACTGCCCGGTCACTTGTGTCAAGGCCTTTAGCCTACGACTTTAAGCCAAGAGCCGCAGCCCGCAAGGCTTTCAGTGTGTACAATCCATTTTTAAAATGTTCACAATTTATTATCTTTATTGTCTTTCCAGCATCGTCGGGTCGGTGAGTGGCAGCATCCAGCGCGCCTGACCCGGCTTGAGCCCGCCCTTGCGGGAACGATCCAGCACCCAACCGCGGGCTTCGACGCGTCGGCCTTCGAGACCGTCGGTGAAATCAGGCGCAAAATTGCGCGACAACCTGGCCGGCACCTGAAGCACCAGCGAATGGCCCAACTCGATCCAGATGGCGCCACCCCTGTGCTCGACCGACTGAACCTGGCCAGCGACCAGCGCAAAGCCGGCCTGGCGCAGGTGCCCCGGCGCGATCACCGGCGGCTGGCCCCACAGCCCCGCGCGGGCGCTGCGGGCGGCCTGTTCAGCCTGTTGATGGCAGTCGCGCAGGGCGATGTTGGGCGCTACCGCGATGCGATAACCCAGACCCTCACCCAGCAGTTGTTCTTCCAGATTGTGACCAGAGCGGTCGAACACATGGGCCAGGGTGCGCTTGTATTTGTCGCGCGGCTCTGTACCCGGCAGCAGCTCGACCCGCCCGCCACTGGCCTTGACCAGGGCCTGCAAACGCTGGCGCGCGGCCACCGCATAGGGCTCGCTGGGCCGCCCCTTGCGCCCGATCTCGGGAGCATTGATGCCGATCAGGCGCACATTGCGCCCATCCTTCAGACGCAAGGTATCGCCGTCGATCACCTGGCGTACCGCAACGCTCTGCACCCCGCCCTGGAGGTCGGCCGGCAGCGTACACAGCGCCTGCGCCGGCAACTGCCAGATCGCGGCCACAAAAAAGGCGCCCACCAGGGACGCCTTCTTCAACAGCATTGCCAAGCCCATGGGGCCAGCTTCGCGCCGTCTTACTTCTTGGCACCGAACATGCCGAAACGGTCGGCGAACTTCTGTACGCGGCCGCCGGTGTCCAGCACTTTCTGCTTACCGGTGTAGAACGGGTGGCACTCGTTGCAGACGTCGGTGGCCAGTGGGGCGCACAGGGTCGAACGGGTCTGGAACACATTGCCGCAGCTGCAGGTGACTGCGACTGCTTCATAATTCGGATGAATTTCTGGTTTCATGGTCACTTCCTCGACTGCGTGCCGCCACCCAACACCATTGTTGAATACCGCACGTAATTAGGCGGCGAATAATACCAGAGCATGCCATCAGCGCAAGTTGTCGCTTGTACCGACTGTCGTCTGCTAGGCTCGGCGGCTACCGAATTGCCCTTCAGAGACCCTGCGCGTGTCCGACGTCATCCTTCGCCTTGCCTTGCCCTCGCCCCTGCGGCGGTTGTTCGACTACAGGGCCCCGGCGAGCATGGCGCACACCGCATTCACCCCCGGCATGCGCCTGCGCGTGCCGTTCGGGCGCCGCGAGATGATCGGCATCCTGGTGGAGGTGTGCGAGCACAGCGAGGTGCCCGCCGACAAACTCAAGCCCGCCATCGCCCTGCTTGACCCGGTATCGCCGATACCGCCAGCCCTGTTCAAGCTGTGCGTGTGGACCGCGCAGTACTATCAGCACAGCCTGGGCGACACCCTGAGCTGGGCGCTGCCGGTGCTGCTGCGCCAGGGCGAGCCGGCCGAAGCGCACCAGGAACGCTTCTGGCAGGTGGCCCCGGGGGCGCGCCACGACGACCCGCGCATCGCCCGCGCACCGCGCCAGCGCGATGCCCTGGCCACCCTGGCGCAGCATCCGCACGGCGTGGCCCACGGCCTGCTGAGCAAGCTCAAACTGAGCAAGGACAGCCTCGACCTGCTGCTGGCCAAGGAGCTGGTGCAGGTGGAGGTACGCCGGCATGCCCCGCCGGCGCGCCACGAACACTGGCTGGCACAGCCCGAACTGCCGCTCAACGATGAACAGAAGGCGGCGTTTCATGCGGTGCAGGCAGGGTTCGGCAGCTTCCATGCCTTTCTGTTGGCCGGGGTCACCGGCAGCGGCAAGACCGAGGTCTACCTGCAACTGATCCGCGAGACCCTGGAGGCCGGCAAGCAGGCGCTGATCCTGATTCCGGAGATCAACCTCGGGCCGCAGACCCTGGCGCGCTTCGAGCAGCGCTTCAATGCGCGCATTGCCCTGCTGCATTCGGCAGTCAACGACCGCGAACGCCTCAAAGCCTGGCTGGCGGCCCGTGATGGCGAGGCCGACATCATCATCGGTACCCGCTCGGCGCTGTTCACGCCCATGAAGAACCCGGGCCTGATCATCATCGACGAGGAGCACGACGGCTCCTACAAGCAGCAGGAAGGCCTGCGCTATCACGCCCGCGACCTGGCCCTGGTGCGCGCGCACCAGGAGCACATCCCGATCCTGCTGGGCTCGGCCACGCCATCGCTGGAAAGCCTGCACAACGCCTACTCCGGTCGTTACGGCCTGCTGCGCATGAACCACCGCGCCGGTGGCGCCAAGGCGCCGCGCTTCCTGCGCCTGGACGTCAAGAGCCGGCCGCTGGACAGCGGCATCAGCGGGCCGATGCAACAGGCCATCGGCCAGACCCTGGCCGCCGGCCAGCAGGTGCTGGTGTTCCTCAACCGTCGCGGCTTTGCCCCCACGCTGCTGTGCCACGACTGCGGCTGGCTGTCGGAATGCCCGCGCTGCGATGCGCGCATGACCGTGCATCAGCGCTCCGGCGAACTGCGCTGCCACCACTGCGGCTATGACGAGCGCGTACCGCGCCAGTGCCCGCAGTGCAACCATGTGGACCTGCGCCCGGTAGGTGCAGGCACCGAGCGCGCCGAAGAGCGCCTGAGCATTCTGTTTCCGGATGTCCCGGTGCTGCGCGTGGACCGCGACAGCACCTCGCGCAAGGACGCGATGAACCAGCTGTTCGCCACAGTGCAGCGCGGCGAGCCGTGCATCCTGGTCGGCACCCAGATGCTGGCCAAGGGACACCACTTTCCGCGGGTCACCCTGGTGGCGATCCTGGATGCCGATGGCGGGCTGTTCTCCGGGGATTTTCGCGCCAGCGAGCGCATGGCCCAACTGATCGTGCAGGTGGCAGGGCGTGCCGGGCGTGCAGAGGAGCCAGGCAAGGTGATCATCCAGACGCACCTGGCCGACCATCCTCTATTGGTACAGCTTACCGAGCAGGGCTATTTCGCGTTTGCCGAACAGGCCCTGAGCGAGCGCCGCGCCGCCGGCCTGCCGCCCTTCGCGCACCTGGCGCTGCTGCGCGCCGAGGCGCACAAGCCGGGGCAGGCCGAGAGCTTTCTCGACGAGGCCTGCAGCGCCGCGGAGCAGTTGCTGGCAGAGCACGACCTGCACGGCATCGAGCTGCTGGGCCCGGTGCCGGCGCCGATGGAGCGACGGGCGGGACGTTTTCGTGCGCAATTGTTGTTGCAGGCCAATGCAAGGGCATCCTTGCATCGTCTGATGAGCGCCTGGCTGTTAGTGTTGGAGCAGATGCCGAGCGGGCGACAGGTGCGCTGGTCGCTGGATGTGGACCCGGTCGACCTGTACTGACCGCTTCGCCGGCAACGCCGGCTCCTACAGGTTTGATGAGCCCTGGCCCTCTGCAGAGCCTGCATTGTCGGCCAAAGGGCCCTAAAGGTTGGCAACCTCGCCCCGGCAACGGATAATACCCAGTTTTTCCACCTGCGCATCCAGGCGCCGCCGCGCTTGCGGTCGAAAGAGAAGCCCATGAAAGACACCATTCGCCAGCTGATCCAGCAAGCCCTCACCCAACTCGTCAACGACGGTGTGCTGCCTGACGGGCTGACGCCGGCGATCCAGGTGGAAAACGCCCGGGACAAGACCCACGGCGATTTCGCCAGCAACATCGCGATGATGCTGGCCAAGCCCGCCGGCCTCAAGCCGCGCGACCTGGCCGAGAAACTCATCGCCGCCCTGCCCGCCGACCCGCAGGTCAGCAAGGTGGAGATCGCAGGCCCGGGCTTCCTCAACTTCTTCCAGAACACCCAGGCCCTGGCCTCGCGCCTGGATGCCGCACTGGCCGACGCCAGGCTCGGCGTGCACAAGGCCGGCGCCACGCAGAAGGTCGTGATCGACATGTCGGCGCCCAACCTGGCCAAGGAAATGCACGTCGGCCACCTGCGCTCGACCATCATCGGCGACGCCGTGGCCCGTGTGCTGGAGTTTCTCGGTGACGATGTGGTACGCCAGAACCACGTGGGCGACTGGGGCACCCAGTTCGGCATGCTGATGGCATACCTGGAAGAGAACCCGATCACCAGCGAAGAGCTGTCGGACCTGGAGAATTTCTACCGCGCCGCCAAGAAGCGGTTCGACGAGTCCAGCGAGTTCGCCGACCGCGCCCGTGGCCTGGTGGTCAAGCTGCAGGCCGGCGACCCCGAGTGCCTGAAGCTGTGGACCCGCTTCAAGGACATCTCGCTGTCGCACTGCCAGAAGACCTACGAGCTGCTCAACGTCAAGCTGACCATGGCCGACGTGATGGGCGAAAGCGCCTACAACGACGACCTGGCCAATGTGGTCGAGGACCTCAAGGCCAAGGGCATGCTGGTGGAAAGCAACGGCGCCCAGTGCGTGTTCCTCGACGAGTTCAAGAACGCCGAGGGCGAGCCGCTGCCGGTGATCATCGTCAAGGCCGACGGCGGCTACCTGTACGCCACCACCGACCTGGCCGCCGTGCGCTACCGCAGCGGCGTGCTCAAGGCCGACCGCGCCCTGTACTTCGTCGACCAGCGCCAGGCCCTGCACTTCCAGCAGGTGTTCGCGGTGGCCCGCAAGGCCGGCTTCGTGACCCACCCGATGGACATGGAGCACATGGGCTTCGGCACCATGAACGGCGCCGACGGCCGCCCGTTCAAGACCCGCGACGGCGGCACCGTGAAGCTGATCGACCTGCTCAACGAAGCCAAGGAGCGTGCCTACGCCCTGGTCAAGGAGAAAAACCCGCAGTTGCCAGAAGAAGAACTGCGCGCCATCGCCAAGGTGGTGGGCATCGGCGCGGTCAAGTACGCCGACCTGTCCAAGCACCGTACCAGCGACTACAGCTTCAACTTCGAGCTGATGCTCAACTTCGAAGGCAACACCGCGCCGTACCTGCTGTACGCCTACACCCGCGTGGCCGGCGTGTTCCGCAAGCTGGGCAAGGGCTTCGACCAGGTCGAAGGCGAGATCCGCTTGCAGGCACCGCAGGAACAGGACCTGGCCGCGCGCCTGGCGCAGTTCGGCGAAATCCTGAACAACGTCGCCGAAAAAGGTACCCCGCACGTACTGTGCAGCTACCTCTACGACGTGGCCGGCCTGTTCTCCAGCTTCTACGAGAACTGCCCGATCCTCGCCGCAGAAACACCCGAACAGCAGCAGAGCCGCCTGCGCCTGGCCGCCCTGACCGGTCGCACCCTCAAGCAGGGCCTGGAACTGCTTGGCCTGGAAACCCTGGAGCGCATGTAAGTTGGCTGCCAAGAAAAAACCTGCTCCCAAGCGCGGCGCAAGCCGCTACCAGGCACCGGCCAAGCAACCGATACCGGGCTGGATGTGGCTGGCCATCGGCCTCACGGTCGGTGCGTTCATCGTGTTCCTGATGAAACTCGAGCCCAGCCGCGACGAGGTCAAGCGCACCAAGCCTGAAGCCCAGCAGAAGGCCGAGAAGATCGCCGAGGCGAACAACTGTCTCTTATACACATCTCCGAGCCCACGAGACCGTACTAGATCTCGT
>OLII01000673.1_pt1 | contig 12696 bp, 15 predicted proteins | sample 1609481 | NCBI WGS metagenome assembly OLII01 (sample SAMN05416859, study PRJEB24817) | seawater metagenome | isolation source: Sea water | place: Canada:Atlantic | collected 2013-11
AGCCTGCGCAACTGGCTGGGCGAGCAACCGCTGGTACGCTGCATGCCCAACACCCCGGCGCTGCTGCGCCAGGGCGTCAGCGGTCTGTACGCCACCGAGCAGGTATCGGCCGAACAACGCGCCGAAGCCGAGCAACTGCTCTCGGCAGTGGGCGTGGCCCTGTGGGTCGACAGCGAACAGCAACTGGATGCAGTGACCGCGGTCTCCGGTAGCGGCCCGGCGTATTTCTTCCTGCTGATCGAGGCGATGACCGCAGCCGGCGAAAAACTCGGCCTGCCCCGCGACGTCGCCTCTCGGCTGACCCTGCAAACCGCCCTGGGCGCGGCGCACATGGCCGTGGCCAGCGATGTCGAGGCCAGCGAACTGCGCCGGCGCGTCACCTCCCCCAATGGCACCACCGAGGCGGCGATCAAGTCGTTCCAGGCCAACGGGTTCGAGGCGCTGGTAGAAAAAGCACTGGGCGCCGCGGCGCACCGCTCGGCCGAAATGGCCGAACAACTGGGCAACTAAGGAGCTCTGCATGAATGCACTTTCGGGCGCCGCGATCTTCGTGGTGCAAACACTGGTCAGCCTGTACCTGGTCATCGTGCTGCTGCGCTTCGTGCTGCAGCTGGTAAAGGCCAACTTCTACAACCCGCTCAGCCAGTTCGCGGTGCGCGCCACCCAGCCGCTGCTCAAGCCGATCCGGCGCGTCATCCCCAGCGTGTTCGGGCTGGACACCTCATCGCTGATCCTGTCGATCGTGATCCAGGCGCTGCTGATGGCGTTCGTGCTGATGGTCACCTACGGCACCTTCGGCGACATCCCGCACCTGCTGATGTGGGCCGTCATCGGCGTCACCTCGCTGTTCCTGAAGATCTTCTGGGTCGCGATGATCGTGATGGTGATCGTGTCGTGGATCGCCCCCGGCAGCCACAACCCCGCCGCCGAGCTGGCCTACCAGATCAGCGAGCCGGTGCTGGCACCGTTTCGCAAGCTGGTGCCCAACCTCGGAGGCCTGGATATTTCGCCGATCTTCGCCTTCCTGGCGATCCAGGTGATCCAGTCGTTCGTGATGCCGCCGCTGGCCGCCTACGCCGGAATGCCGCAGGAACTGTTCCGCATGATCTGACCCGCACCACCCCCGGCCGCAAGCCGCGCCATGTTGCTTGCCGCTGGGGGTGGCGGTCTTTAGACTTACGCCTCATTCAAGCGTGAGCAGGGTCGATGTCCACTGTCTTTCCCGAAGATTCGGTCGGTCTGGTAGTACCGCAACTGGCGCGATTCGATGAGCCCCTGGCCCTGGCCTGCGGTCGCTCGCTGGCCAGCTACGAGCTGGTCTTTGAAACCTACGGTACCCTCAACAGCGCGGCCAGCAATGCCGTGCTGATCTGCCATGCCCTGTCCGGGCATCACCATGCCGCCGGCTACCACAGCCCCGACGACCGCAAGCCGGGCTGGTGGGATAGCTGCATCGGGCCGGGCAAGCCGATCGATACCAACCGCTTCTTCGTGGTCAGCCTGAACAATCTCGGCGGCTGCAACGGCAGCACCGGCCCCAGCAGCGTCAACCCGGCCACCGGCCAGCCCTACGGCGCCGACTTCCCGGTACTCACCGTGGAAGACTGGGTGCACAGCCAGGCGCGCCTGGCCGATCGCCTGGGCATCGGCCAGTGGGCCGCCGTGGTGGGCGGCAGCCTGGGCGGCATGCAGGCGCTGCAATGGACCATCACCTACCCCGACCGCGTGCGCCACTGCCTGGACATCGCCTCGGCACCCAAGCTGTCGGCGCAGAACATCGCCTTCAACGAAGTGGCGCGCCAGGCCATCCTCACCGACCCCGAGTTCCACGGCGGCTCGTTCCAGGCCGAAGGCGTGATCCCCAAGCGCGGGCTGATGCTGGCGCGCATGGTCGGGCACATCACCTACCTGTCGGATGACTCGATGGGCGAGAAATTCGGCCGCGAGCTCAAGAGCGACAAGCTCAACTACGACTTTCACAGCGTCGAGTTCCAGGTCGAAAGCTACCTGCGCTACCAGGGCGAGGAGTTCTCCGGGCGTTTCGATGCCAACACCTACCTGCTGATGACCAAGGCGCTGGACTACTTCGACCCCGCCGCCAGCCACGGCGGCGACCTGGCCGCGACCCTGGCCCACGTCACCGCCGACTACTGCGTGATGTCGTTCACCACCGACTGGCGTTTCTCGCCGGCGCGCTCGCGGGAGATCGTCGATGCGCTGATCGCCGCGCGCAAGAACGTGTGCTACCTGGATATCGACTCGCCGTATGGCCACGATGCCTTCCTGATCCCGACCCCGCGCTACATCACGGGATTCACGAACTACATGAACCGCATCGTCTGCTGAGGACCCCATGAGAGCCGACCTGGAAATCATCCAAGACTGGATCCCCGCCGGCAGCCGGGTACTCGACCTCGGTTGCGGTACTGGCGAGCTGCTCGCCTCGCTGCGTGACACCAAGCAGGTGGCTGGCTACGGCCTGGAAATCGACCCCGACAACATCGCCCAGTGCGTGGCCAAGGGCGTCAACGTCATCGAGCAGGACCTGGACAAGGGCCTGGGCAACTTCGCCAGCAACAGCTTCGACGTGGTGGTCATGACCCAGGCCCTGCAGGCCGTGGAGTACCCCGACCGGATCCTCGACGAAATGCTGCGCGTGGGCCGCCAGTGCATCATCACCTTCCCCAACTTCGGCCACTGGCGCTGCCGCTGGTACCTGGCGACCAAGGGTCGCATGCCAGTGTCGGACTTCATGCCGTATACCTGGTACAACACGCCGAACATCCACTTCTGCACCTTCGAGGATTTCGAGGCGCTGTGCAGCGAACGTCGCGCCCAGGTGCTCGACCGCCTGGCGGTCGACCATATGCACCGGCATGGGTGGGCGAGCAAGCTATGGCCTAATCTTCTAGGGGAGATCGGCATTTACCGTGTCAGCAGCCCGGGCCTGCAGGAACACAAGGTCGCGGTTTGAAAAACCCACACTGGAGGAGACAGATCATGGGTCGCTTGTTGAGCTTTTTACTGGTTGCCTGCCTGAGCACGACGGCGCTTGCTGCCGATGCGATCAAGGGCGAGCGCAAGGAAGTCTTCGGTGACACCACGGTGCACTACAGCACCTTCATCTCCACCTTCCTGCAGCCGGACATCGCCAAGGCGGCGCAACTGGTGCGCAGCAAGAACCAGGGCGTGATCAACGTGTCGGTGATCAAGGCCGGCAAGCCGCAGGTGACCCAGGTCAGCGGCAGCGTCAAGGACCTGAGCAGCCGCACGGTGCCGCTCAGCTTCAAGCAGATCACCGAACAGGGCGCGATCTACTACATCGCCCAGTTCCCGGTGGAGCAGCAGGAAACCCGCACCTTCACGATCAATGTTGCAATTGGTGGCAAGACCGAGACCATCAGTTTCAACCAAGAGCTCTTCCCAGGCGAATGATGAACATCCAGCAACTCGTATTGGCCAGCCACAACGCCGGCAAACTCAAGGAACTGCAGGCCATGCTCGGTGACACCGTGCAACTGCGTTCGATTGGCGAATTCAGCAGCGTCGAGCCGGAGGAAACCGGCCTGTCGTTCGTCGAGAACGCCATCCTCAAGGCGCGCAATGCCGCACGTATCTCCGGGCTGCCGGCCCTGGCCGACGACTCGGGCCTGGCGGTGGACTTTCTCGGTGGTGCGCCGGGCATCTACTCGGCGCGCTACGCCGATGGCCAGGGCGACGCGGCAAACAACGCCAAGTTGCTCGAGGTACTCAAGGACGTGCCGGACGCCGAGCGCGGCGCGCAGTTCGTGTGCGTGCTGGCGCTGGTACGCCATGCCGACGACCCGCTGCCGATCCTGTGCGAGGGCCTGTGGCATGGGCGCATCCTGCACCAGGCCAGCGGTGCCCACGGCTTTGGCTACGACCCGCTGTTCTGGGTACCGGAGCGCGACTGCTCCAGCGCCGAGCTGAGCCCCGCCGACAAGAACCAGATCAGCCACCGCGCCCGCGCCATGAGCCTGCTGCGTCAGCGCCTGGGCCTGCAATGACCGACCGCACGCCGGCACAGCCACTGCATCTGGGCGAGGCTGGCTTCAGCTCCAACGCACCACGGGCGGCACTCGCGCAGCTGCCGCCGCTGTCGCTGTACATCCATATCCCGTGGTGCGTGCGCAAATGCCCGTACTGCGACTTCAACTCCCATGCCGCCACCCCGCAGCTGCCGGAAGAGGCCTACGTCGACGCCCTGCTCGCCGACCTCGACCAGGAGCTGGGCGCGGTGTACGGGCGACCGATCAGCTCGATCTTCTTTGGCGGCGGTACCCCGAGCCTGTTCAGTGCCCGTGCGCTGGGCCGCCTGCTGGCGGGCGTGGAGCAACGCATCCCGTTCGCCGCCGACATCGAGATCACCCTGGAGGCCAACCCCGGGACCTTCGAGCAGGAGAAGTTCAAGGCCTACCGGCAACTGGGCATCAATCGCCTGTCGATCGGCGTGCAGAGCTTCCAGCAGGCCAAGCTCCAGGCGCTGGGGCGCATCCACAACGGTGACGAGGCGGTTCGTGCGGCCGGCATGGCGCGTGCGGCGGGGTTCGACAACTTCAACCTGGACCTGATGCACGGCCTGCCCGACCAGTCGCTGGACGATGCGCTGGGCGACCTGCGCCAGGCCATCGCGCTCAACCCTGCCCACCTGTCGTGGTACCAGTTGACCCTGGAGCCGAACACGGTGTTCTGGAACCAGCCGCCGCTGCTGCCCGAGGACGACATCCTGTGGGATATCCAGGAGGCCGGGCAGGCGCTGATGGCCGAGCACGGCTACCGCCAGTACGAAGTGTCGGCCTACGCCCAGCCCGGGCGCCCGGCGCGGCACAACCTCAACTACTGGAGCTTTGGCGACTTCATCGGCATCGGCGCCGGTGCCCACGGCAAGCTCAGCCACCCGGACGGGCGCATCGTGCGCACCTGGAAGACCCGGCTGCCCAAGGACTACCTGAACCCGGCCAAGGCGTTCAAGGCGGGCGACAAGCTGCTGGCGGTGGACGAACTGCCGTTCGAGTTCCTGATGAACGCCCTGCGCCTGACCGAGGGCGTGGAGGCTGCGCTGTTCGCGCAGCGTACCGGCCTGCCGCTGGAACAACTGACGGCGGCGCGCCGTGAAGCCGAACAAAAGGGCCTTTTGCAGGTCGAACCGACGCGGCTGGTGGCGACACCGCGGGGCCAGCTGTTTCTCAACGACCTGCTGCAGTATTTCTTGACCTAAGGATAGCGAATGGACCTGGTACTCGACCTGCTCTCGACCGTCTCCCGCTGGAGCCGCAGTAACCTGTCGGAGATCTCTCTGGCGCTTGTAGGCTGTTTGCTGGTGTTGTTCGGCACCGACATCAAGGGCTGGGTCGAACAGCGCCTGGGCGGGCTGGCAGGTGCGTTGCGCGTGCCGTTCATGGCCCTGCTGGTGCTGATCGGCAGTGGTGCGGCGTTGATCTATGCCACGCCGTGGGTGGTACGCGGGCTGAGCCAGTTCAACAACTACGCACTGGCGCCGGTGCTGCTGGTGGTGCTGGTGTTGCTTGGCGTGGTCGCAGACCGCCGCTAGAAGCTTCGCCAGCAAGGCTGGCTCCTACAGGATCTCGCTGAATCTGTAGGAGCCGGCCTTGCCGGCGAATGGCCGTGATGCGGTCTTAAGCCAGCTTCTCGAACTTCAGATCCCACACCCCATGCCCCAGGCGCTCGCCACGGCGTTCGAACTTGGTGATCGGACGCTCGGCAGGGCGAGGTACGCACTTGCCGTCTTCGGCCAGGTTCCTGTACCCCGGCGCGACATTCATCACTTCCAGCATGTACTCGGCGTACGGTTCCCAGTCGGTCGCCATGTGGAACACGCCGCCCACCTTCAGCTTGCTGCGCACCAGCTCGGCAAATTCCGGCTGCACGATGCGACGCTTGTGGTGACGGCTCTTGTGCCACGGGTCCGGGAAGAACAGCATCAGGCGGTCCAGGCTGTTGTCGGCCACGCACTTGTTCAGCACTTCGATGGCATCGCAGTCATACACCCGCAGGTTCTGCAGGCCCTGGGTCAGCACGCCATTGAGCAGCGCGCCCACGCCCGGGCGGTGCACTTCGACACCGATGAAGTCCTGCTCGGGCGCGGCGGCGGCCATCTCCAGCAGGGAATGGCCCATGCCGAAGCCGATCTCCAGGGTGCGCGGCGCCGAACGGCCGAACACCTGGTCGTAATCCACCGGGCTGTCGGCCAGTGGCAGCACGAACAGCGGCGCGCCCTGGTCCAGGCCGCGCTGCTGGCCTTCGGTCATGCGCCCGGCACGCATCACGAAACTCTTGATGCGGCGGTGTTGGCGTTCTTCGCCTTCGGCGGTGATCGGCGATTCTTGCGATTCAGTCATCAGGGGCTCTTACTTGATCAGACCATCCAGCGGCGACGAGGCGCTGGCATAGAGTTTTTTCGGCATGCGGCCGGCCAGGTAGGCCAGGCGGCCTGCCACGATGGCGTGCTTCATGGCTTCGGCCATCATCACCGGTTGTTCGGCATGGGCGATGGCGGAGTTCATCAGCACTGCCTCGCAGCCCATTTCCATGGCGATGGTGGCGTCCGACGCGGTACCCACACCGGCATCGACCAGCACCGGCACTTTCGATTCCTCGAGAATGATGCGCAGGTTGTACGGGTTGCAGATGCCCAGGCCCGTACCGATCAGGCCTGCCAGCGGCATGACCGCGATGCAGCCGATTTCGGCCAGCTGACGCGCGATGATCGGGTCGTCGCTGGTGTAGACCATCACGTCGAAACCGTCCTTGACCAGCACTTCGGCGGCCTTGATGGTTTCGATCACGTTGGGGAACAGCGTCTTCTGGTCGGCCAGCACTTCGAGCTTGACCAGGTTGTGCCCGTCGAGCAGTTCGCGGGCCAGGCGGCAGGTGCGCACGGCCTCGACCGCGTCGTAGCAGCCGGCGGTGTTCGGTAGGATGGTGTAGCGGTCCGGTGGCAGCACGTCGAGCAGGTTCGGCTCGCCCGGGTTCTGGCCCAGGTTGGTGCGGCGCACGGCGACGGTGACGATCTCGGCACCCGAGGCCTCGATGGCCAGGCGGGTTTCTTCCATGTCGCGGTACTTGCCGGTACCGACCAGCAGGCGCGACTGGAAGGTACGACCGGCCAGCGTGAAGGGCTTGTCGCTACGAACATTGCTCATCGGTAATCCTCTTGAAGGTTGAGGGACTTGCAGGTGAAGCGCGTGGGCCTAGCCGCCGCCGATGGCGTGAACCACCTCGACCTGGTCGCCTTCGCGCAGGGCGGTGGCGTCGTGCTGGCTGCGCGGCACGATGTCCAGGTTCAGCTCCACCGCCACCCGGCGACCTGCGAGGTCGAGCCGGGTCAGCAGGGCCGCGACGCTTTCGCCGTCGGGCAATTCGAAAGGTTCACCGTTCAGTTGAATGCGCATGCGCACGGCCGCCATTGTTTTTAGGGGCCCGCATTCTAGCCCCTATCCGGGGCTGAACCCAAGGCCAAGCGGCGCCATTCGTCTCGATCCGGACCCGCGGGTCAACCCAGGCGCCAGGCCGCCAGGCCCAGGCACAGCCAGCCGCCGAGGAAGGCCAGGCCGCCAAAAGGGGTGATGATGCCGAGCTTGCCGATGCCACTCAGGGTCAACAGGTACAGGCTACCGGAAAACAGCACGATGCCCAGACAGAACAGACCACCGGCCCAGGCCGTGAGTCGCCCGGGCAGGTGCGCCCAGAGCACTGCCACGCCCAGCAGGGCCAGGGCGTGCACCAGCTGGTAGGTGACGCCGGTATGGAAGATCGCCAGGTACTCCTGGCTCAGGCGGCCCTTGAGGCCATGGGCGGCGAAGGCACCGAGGGCCACACCGGTAAAGCCGAAAAAGGCGGCGAGCAACAGAAAGCTGCGAAGCATGCGCAAGACTCCTTGGGGGCACAGGGTCTGTATAATGGCCCGCTCATTCGGTTCGGCCAAGCCATCTCTATGCTTTCATCCCTGATCCGCCGCCTCACCCGCGCCCTGCTCTGGTTCGCCGTTGCCAGCGTGTTGCTGGTGCTGCTGTTTCGCTGGGTACCGCCGCCGGGCACCATGCTGATGGTCGAGCGCAAGGTGGAATCGTGGGTCGACGGCCAGCCCATCGACCTGCAACGCGACTGGCGCCCATGGGGCGAGATCTCCGATGAACTGAAGGTGGCGGTGATTGCCGGCGAGGACCAGAAGTTCGCCGGGCACTGGGGTTTCGACTTCAATGCCATCCAGGCCGCACTGGCACACAACGAGCGTGGCGGCACGCTTCGCGGCGCCAGCACATTGAGTCAACAGGTGGCCAAGAACCAGTTCCTGTGGGCCGGCCGCAGTTGGCTGCGCAAAGGGCTGGAGGCATGGTTTACCGCACTGATCGAGCTGCTGTGGTCCAAGGAGCGCATTCTGGAGGTGTACCTCAACAGCGCCGAGTGGGATGACGGCGTGTTCGGCGCCCAGGCAGCGGCCCGCCATCACTTCGGTACCGATGCGAGCAAGCTGACGCGCCAGCAGGCCAGCCTGTTGGCGGCGGTACTGCCCAGCCCGCGCAACTGGAGCGCAAGCCGGCCCAGCAGCTATGTGGCGCGACGGGCGGCGTGGATTCGTCAGCAGATGAGCCAGCTGGGCGGCAGCGGCTACCTGGTGCAGCTGGATGAGCCGCGCAAGGCGCCCTGGGCCAACTGAAACAAAGAGGGCCCCTTCGCCGGCAAGGCCGGCTCCTACAGGGATTGTTGTAGGAGCCGGCCTTGCCGGTGAAGGGGCCCTCAGGGTCCCGCAGATCAGGCAGCGATCAGGGCTTTGACCTTGTTCATCGCATTCTTCTCCAACTGCCGGATACGCTCGGCCGACACGCTGTACTTGGCCGCCAGGTCATGCAGCGTGGCCTTCTCTTCGGCCAGCCAGCGCTGGTACAGGATGTCGCGGCTACGGTCGTCCAGGCCTTGCAGCGCCTCGTGCAGGTTGTTCGAGGAGCTGTCGCTCCAGTCCGCATCCTCCAGCTGACGCGCCGGGTCGTAACGGTGGTCTTCGAGGTAGTTGGCCGGCGACTGGAACGCGCTGTCGTCGTCCGCCTCGCTGGCCGGGTCGAAGGCCATGTCCTGACCGGTCAGGCGGCTTTCCATCTCGCGCACTTCACGCGGCTCCACACCCAGGCTTTCGGCCACACGATGCACTTCATCGTTGTTCAGCCAGGCCAGGCGCTTCTTCTGGCTGCGCAGGTTGAAGAACAGCTTGCGCTGCGCCTTGGTGGTCGCGACCTTGACGATGCGCCAGTTGCGCAGGATGAATTCGTGAATTTCGGCCTTGATCCAGTGCACGGCAAAGGACACCAGGCGCACACCCATCTCGGGGTTGAAACGCTTGACCGCTTTCATCAGGCCAACGTTGCCTTCCTGAATCAGGTCGGCCTGGGCCAGCCCGTAGCCCGAATAGCTACGCGCGATATGTACGACAAAACGCAGGTGGGCGAGCACCATCTGCCGAGCCGCCCCCAGATCCTGCTCATAGTAGAGACTCTCGGCCAGTTCACGCTCCTGCTCGGGCGTCAGCAATGGAATGCTGTTGACCGTGTGCACATAGGCCTCCAGGTTCGCACCCGGGACCAAGGCATAGGCAGGTTGCAACGAAGTGGTCATACGAAAAAACCTCCGACTCACTGAATTGTGCCATCAGGCACTGCCACCATTGACCGGGAACCGCGAAACAAGTTCCCGAAATACACGATAGTCAATGACGGCTGGAAGACACTATCGCGGTGCAAGCTCACGCAGATGCCGAGCGACCGCAATCCAAGCACCGATATACCCTAACAGCACCGCACCAAGCAAGAGCGACAGACCATCGGCAGGCGGCACCCCGGCCAGCGAGAAATCGCTGCCGTAAAGACCCGACAGGCCGACGACCGCGTCATCCAGCCAGTTGAGGCCGAACGCCAGTACCCCCCAGGACAGTACGCCTGCCCCCAGGCCATACAGCGCGCCCATGTACAGGAACGGCCGGCGCACGTAGGCATCGGTACCGCCCACCAGCTTGATGACCTCGATTTCGGTACGGCGGTTCTCGATATGCAGGCGAATGGTGTTGCCGATGACCAGCAGCAGCGCCGACACCAGCAGCACGGTCAGGCCGAAGACAAAGCGATCACCCAGCTTGAGGATCGCCGCCAGCCGCTCCACCCACACCAGGTCGAGCTGGGCCAGCTCCACCTTGGGCAGTTCGGCCAGGCGTTGGCGCAGGGCCTCCAGCGCTGGCTTGTCGACTTCGGCCGGGGTCACCACGACCACGCCAGGCAAGGGGTTCTCCGGCAGCTCGCGCAAGGCCTCGCCCAGCCCGGACTGCTGCTGGAACTCGTCGAGGGCCTGTTCACGGCTGACATACTCGGCATCGGCCACCCCCGGCATGCCCTTGATCTGGGTACGCAGGGCTTCGCCTTCGCTCACGCTGGCGTCAAGTTTGAGGTACAGCGAAATCTGCGCTGCACGCTGCCACGAGCCGCCCAGGCGCTCGACATTGCTCAGCAGCAGCGACAACCCCATCGGCAGGCTCAGGGCCACGGCCATCACCAGGCAGGTGAAGAAACTGCCGATCGGCTGCTTGCCCAGGCGACGCAGGCTGTCGAGCAGGCTGGAGCGATGGCTTTCCAGCCAGGCGTGCAGCAGCGTGCTGAAATCCGGGCCGTCATCGTCATCATCACGGCGCTTTTTCTGTTTCTGAGGGCTTGGCTCGGCTGCCGCAGGGGCCACCCGCTCGGACACCTTGGGACTACGTGTTGCACTCATTGCCCGGCCTCCCCATCGCCGATCAAGCGGCCGCGCTGCAGGGTCAGCATGCGATGGCGCATGCGCGCGATCAGCGCCAGGTCGTGGCTGGCGATCAGCACGCTGGTGCCCAGGCGGTTGATATCTTCGAAAACACCCATGATCTCGGCCGCCAGGCGCGGGTCGAGGTTGCCGGTGGGTTCATCCGCCAGCAACAGGGCCGGACGGTGCACGATGGCACGCGCAATGCCCACCCGTTGCTGCTGGCCGGTGGACAGGTCGCCGGGGAACAGCTGGGCCTTGTCCGACAGGGCCACACGCTCCAGCGCCGCGTCCACACGCTTGGCCACCTCGACCTTGGACAGGCCCAGGATCTGCAGCGGCAGGGCGACGTTGTTGAACACGGTACGGTCGAACAGCAACTGGTGGTTCTGGAACACCACGCCGATCTGGCGACGCAGGAACGGGATCTGCGCGTTGCTGATCTGACCAAGGTCCTGGCCGGCCAGCAGCAGCTTGCCGCTGGTCGGACGCTCCATGGCCAGCAGCAGGCGCAGCAAGGTGCTCTTGCCCGCGCCGGAATGGCCGGTGACGAACAGGAACTCGCCCCGACGCACCCGAAAACTCAATTCATGCAGGCCAACGTGACCGTTAGGGTAACGCTTGGCGACCTGTTCGAATCGGATCATGAAGGCTCCCGCTCGGCAAACAACGCTTGTACGAAGGGCTCGGCTTCGAAGGTGCGCAGGTCATCGATGCCTTCGCCCACACCAATGTAGCGGATCGGCAGGCCGAACTGCTTGGCCAGGGCGAAGATCACCCCGCCCTTGGCGGTGCCGTCGAGCTTGGTCAGCGCCAGGCCGGTGAGCTCCACGCTCTGGTTGAAGTGCTTGGCCTGGTTGATGGCGTTCTGCCCGGTGCCGGCGTCCAGCACCAGCAGCACCTCGTGCGGCGCGTCGGCGTCCAACTTGCCGATCACGCGGCGAACCTTCTTCAGCTCTTCCATCAGGTTGTCTTTGGTGTGCAAGCGACCGGCGGTGTCGGCGATCAGCACGTCGATGTTGCGCGCCTTGGCCGCCTGCACCGCGTCGAAGATCACCGAAGCGGAGTCGGCGCCGGTGTGCTGAGCGATCACCGGGATCTGGTTGCGCTCGCCCCATACCTGCAGCTGCTCCACCGCGGCAGCACGGAAGGTATCGCCGGCGGCCAGCATGACCTTCTTGCCTTCGAGCTGGAGCTTTTTCGCCAGCTTGCCGATGGTGGTGGTCTTGCCGGCGCCGTTGACGCCGACCACCAGGATCACGAACGGCTTGTTCGCGGCATGCACCTTCAGCGGCTGTTCGACCGGCTTGAGCAGGTCGGTCAGCTCGCCCTGCAGCGACTTGTACAGGGCATCGGCATCGGCCAACTGCTTGCGTGCGACCTTCTGGGTCAGGCTCTGCACGATCACCGAAGTGGCCTCGACGCCGACGTCGGCGGTCAGCAGGCGGGTCTCGATCTCTTCGAGCAGGTCGTCGTCGATGACCTTCTTGCCCAGGAACAGGCTGGCCATGCCCTCGCCAATGCTGGCGCTGGTCTTGGACAGGCCCTGCTTGAGGCGGGCGAAGAAGCCGGCCTTGGTGGTGGTTTCAGGCACCGACGGGGCGGCCTCGGGAACAGGCAGGGCGACCTCGGTGGCCGCAACAGGTGCGGGCGGCACCACTGCAGGCGGCTCGACCACCGGCTCGGGTGCGTTGTACTGCGGTACAGGCTCGACCACCGGCTCGGGCGCGCTGTACTGCGGTACAGCCTCGATCACCGGCTCGGGCGCGGCGTACTGCGGCGCAGGCGCTACCACAGGCTCGGGCGCAGCGTACTGCGGGGCAGGCTCGGGGGCCTGTCTCTTATACACATCTCCGAGCCCACGAGACCGTACTAGATCTCGTA
>OLII01000677.1_pt1 | contig 12594 bp, 10 predicted proteins | sample 1609481 | NCBI WGS metagenome assembly OLII01 (sample SAMN05416859, study PRJEB24817) | seawater metagenome | isolation source: Sea water | place: Canada:Atlantic | collected 2013-11
TCTAGTACGGTCTCGTGGGCTCGGAGATGTGTATAAGAGACAGCCTTCATTAAATCGATAAAGCGAAATAACACCCAACAAAGGGCAATGGTTAATAAAGTACTGCCTTCGGTTACCGCCTTAACCGCAATGGTTACGTTAGCCTCATCATGAAAATTACGCGCAAGTACGACAGCAATTAATAAGGTAACGGGCTCTTTAATAAACCTTAATACTTCATCAGACGCTTTGCTGTAAAGGCGTTTAATGCCAAAGGCTGATACCCAGGTAAATATTTTGGCAAAGAAGTAATAGATCGCCATCATTAAAGTAAAATATAACCACTGCCATAACATCACCCCAAAAAGGTCTACCGCAGGTAGGTTCTTTGCTAGCCATTCCCCTAACGGAGAATAGGAGTAACGTTTAAATAAACGTGGGATCTTCTCAACCGTGGCATTAGATATTTTCCATATTTTGACTTTATCTCCCGCACGAGGAATTCGCTGTAACAAAATATCAACGTCATTACCTTTATATTCAACTTTACCTACCAACTCGCGATAAGAAGGTAAGTTGTCATTTAAGTTGCCCACTGGTTTAGTGCTAATACTATTTAAATCAACCCATAAGGTTCGATTTAATACCACCGCCAACTGCCTTGCTAACTCTTCCTTACCAACGGCTAGGGTTTTCGTTGAAATGTTTCGATAATCAAGATAATTAGACGCGAGGGTAAAATCACCTGCACGCATAGCTTTTAGGTAACCTGCGATAGCGGCTCTTGGCTGGCCACGTCCAAAATCATCTGCAGGAACATTATAGCCATCAATCGAACCATTATTGTCTATGCTTTGCTGAGATTTATCCTCTCTTTCAAGCATGTTTTTAACCGATATGTCTTCTGTGCTGCTTGCTGTCTGAGCCATTACTGAAAAACATGCAAAACAGAGTAAAGCTATAAAAATGGAGAGTGTAGAGTGAAAATAAAAAGCTGTGGTGCGGGCAAGCTTCATTAAGCTAAGTCCTTGCAAGTACAATAAGTTATATAATCAAGATAATAGCTTAAATATTGCTGGGAAAAAACATTGCTAAAAAATAAAAAAAGCCACCGAAGTGACTTTTATAAATGATTGATATCTTTGTAGGCTTTATTTGCTAACAACTAACTCTTTAAAAGTACTTTCAAACCAATCATCAAGCATCTTCTTTTCATAAGGCAATGAGGTATTGCGATACTTCAATCGACCTGACATAAAGTTCATATCACGAATAACCACGTCTTCTGACTTAACTAACCCACCTTTTGCGTCTAATAGTTGGTATGAAAAGTTCATGCGTGGCGAATATAACTGTTTAATGATTCGCGTGCGATTTATACCTGCAGCATTGGTATCGCCCGCTAAATCGACATCGGTGACATCAATTTTTAGTGTGTGATCTTCAGGTAGATTGGCTGCTAGTTTTGCAAAGTGCTTTTCAAGATCTTTAAAAGTACGCTCTCTGAATTGTTTACGCCCTTCATTACCAGGATCAATATCTCGGTAGCTTTTATAATCAGTCCAAGTTACTTCACTGCTTGCAGCAAAAACATTAGGTGTGAATAAAAAGCTAACGGATAGTAGCGAAATAATGAAAATAGATTGTTTCATAGGCTATTCCTCTCATTTTATGAATAAGCTTATTAAAGCAAACTTAACCGAACTAAACCGTTATAAAGTGTTAGTCTCTTGTATTAGTTTGTTGCGTAAAACTGTTTTAATACTCGAGCAACGATACTTGCAACTCTTTGCTCTCTTTCTGACTCGCCTATATCTTCATGAGCAAACCCTTGTACAGCGCCTCGCCATACTTTTTTACCCGTTGCGGCGTCTTCAATATAAATTAAAAAGCTACCTTTTTTTAAGTCGTCACTACTCGGTAAACCCGGTGTAACACCAAATTTTTCATTAATCTTGCTATCAGATAAATCACTCGCCAGCGCAATACCAAAACCTACGTGAAAAGCTGAACCACTGGCGTTAGCCGTGTCTTTAAAACCATGGTGTTTTAAATCCTTAATAATGGCATCAGCATAAAGTTTATAAACCACTTGAGTTTGTTCAGCTTTTAGTGAAGTTTCTTCAACATATTTAGGTGCTAAAGAAAACAAGCTTCCTTTGGCATATGAAATTGGAATATCCCTAACACTTGATAAAGCCAATTGGTTTTTATTTACTTTAGGCTCTTGTGGCACGGTAACACAAGCACTAACAAATAGACTGGTTGCAAAAGCAATCGTTAAGCTGAAGTTTAGTTTCATTATTCAATCCTAGAAATATATTTAATCAAATCAATACTGACCTAATTTCAAAATTAAGTATATAAATACATTAATTTAAATTCTGCAACAAGTTGTTATAACGCCGATAAAAGTTTTAGCGAAAATTTCACCTGAAAAATTAAATATCTATGAATAACAACGGCAGTCATAAAAGTGCAACTTAAATAGATTAAGCTCCCTGAAAATACGACTAATCTTGGAGAGCGCCTCTATGGCCACAGTATTTTCCGGTACATGGAAAAAAAGTAACCAACCCTTAATGTTGAAGTTAGATCAATTATCGCAAGTTTTACAAAACGAATTTGAAATTGAAATTTCTCCAGCAAAAATGCTAGTAGACGAAGACTACCGCAACCTTGTCATTGATGAGATTTCACAATTACAACATCACGACGTAAATAACATTATTAATTGGTTAAGTAATGCGCCAGTTACCTCATCAGCAAAGACGGATACTGAACAGGTTAAAGTGAAAAAGTTACCTAACCTATTACTCATTCTTGGCTTGAGCATGGTTGTTGTTGCAAGCCTATACTGGTATTTCATCCAGCAAAGCTTAGAACAAACCCCTAGCGTTAACGACACACCAATAAAAGTGGCGGTACAAAAAGAAACAGCAACAGCTGAAACCATCACCGCACCAACCATGACAGAGGCGCAAAATTTAGCGAGCAAAACAAGACAAACAGCCAATGCACTACCTAAACGAAAGATGGCGTTTCGACTTCACGGCTCAAATACAATCGGCGAAAAACTTGCTCCGATGCTGCTAGAGGGTTTTTTACAACAGCAAGGCATCAATGAATTTAGTTGGAATAAAAGCGCACCACTTGAGCGCGTTTTGCATTACAGCCATGAAGGGCAAGAATATGCTATTGAATTAAAATCACATGGCTCTAGCACTGCATTTTCAGCACTAAATCAAAGTAAAGCCGATATTGGTATGTCTTCACGTCGCATTAAACAAAGTGAAGCGAAGGGATTAGCTAACAAGGTTGGCAATTTAAACAAACTGGGCAATGAACATATTATTGGTTTAGATGGACTTGCTGTGATTGTGAATCAAAATAATCAAGTAAAGCAGCTATCAAGTAAAACACTCGCCAAGATATTCTCTGGGGAAGTCACTAACTGGTCACAAATTGGTGGCGCTTCTTTACCTATCAAACTTTATGCTAGAGATCAGCACTCAGGCACATGGGATACTTTTAAAAGTTTAGTGCTGAAGAAGTATGACAAAAAATTATCACAACAAGCTATTCGCCTTGAGTCGAGCTCTGAGCTTTCAACGCAAGTATCACAAAACGAAGCGGCTATCGGTTTTATCGGCCTTAATTATGTTCTACACAATAAAGCCTTAGCCATTTCAGAAAGCGCCGACACCGGAGCTATCTTTCCTACACGCTTTACTGTCAGCACTGAAGATTACGCCTTAGCCCGTCGACTGTATTTTTATACTCCAACATCAGCCTCTACACTGGTCAAAGATTTTGCTCAATATGCACTATCAACTTCTGGTCAAAAGATTGTCGCCAGTGCAGGGTTAATTTCACAAAACATTAAATTAGAGCAAGTTTACCCAATTGCGCAAGCACCTAAGAAGTATCAGCAGTATGCGAAAGAAGCGAAGCGACTTTCATTAAACTTCAGGTTTGACTACGCAACAAAAGATTTAGATAACAAAGGTAAACGAGATTTACAGCGTTTGATTGATTTCATGGAAGATCACCAAAATCGCCGCGTGGTGTTAATGGGCTTTTCTGACAGTATTGGCGCAAAAACTAAGAATAACCAGCTATCTTTTAAACGAGCAAAATCTGTTGAACTAGCCCTAACATCACGCGGTATTCCTGTACTCGCCGTTGAAGCGATGGGAGAAGCGCTTCCGATAGCAAACAACAATACTGAAGCAGGTAGGAAGCGGAATCGCCGGGTAGAAGTATGGCTACTATAAGTTTTTGAAATAAGAGACAGCATTAATAATTCTGCAATATTTCAATGTTAATATTTGATAGTCGGCTTTTTAAAGGAATCAAAAAAGGAAAGAAAATGTTCAATTTATTATCTAATCAAACGAGTTTACTAGCAGTACTTAGCAAATCTTCAAAGACTGACTTTGAGGTGATTAATAATAATTTACAGCTGACTATCAAATTACTTAGCCGCCCAGCTAATGAGCTACTAGCTCACCGTAAAGAAAATGGTAGCATATTGACACAACGCGATGCTGATATAACGCCATTAAGCAATATGCAAATGCAACAATTAACACTAGAACAGCTGCTTGTTGAGCAAGGTTATTTGTTGTGTGCAATAAATAGTTTGTGTTTAACTGAAGCAATTATCGTACGAGATAACTTTATTAACTGTCTCGAAATAATGGAAACTGAAATAGCTTTGCCCGAAGGTAAACGATCAAATAATATCTCTTATCAACAAAATGAAACCCTCGTTGAAAAAAGCAATGTTGCCCCGATTTACTTATCGCAGATTAAACAAAAGCTAGCAAAAGCGCTTACTGCTAAAGAAGAGAAACGTCAGCAAGTCAAAGCGAAACTCAATGCATTATCTAGTGATAATGTCAGCCAAATAAAGCCAAACAAAGTACAAGAAGTGTCATAGGCCAGCAACACTAAAGTGCTAAGCTTTTAAAATCATTACCCTATCTTCTATTAATACACAGTTTACTTCTAAAGCAGCGGTTATTTAATTGCTGCGTTGGTAATTTTCAGCACTTTATTTAATGTTGCTTTGCCTTGCTTTGGGTCACCGTAGCCAATAAATTTGTAATATTTATGCCAAAGTGCTCTTGTTGCATTGACCCATTTAGACTTATCCTGCAAATCTAATATTTGCATATTGTGGCTTAGTAACACATCCTTAAATGTACTTGTTCTTTCATGTTGCCATTGCCACTCAAACTCTGAAGCTTCTTTACCCGCTTTTAATACAACCTGCTGTAAATCTTTAGGTAGGCGCTGAAAAAACTCCTCATTGATTAACATAGGTCCAACCCATAAAAATGGACCATTATTGGTGACATATTTCTGTTTTGCATTCCAAAACTTTGAATCAACGATGACTGAATATGGGTTTTCTTGACCTTCTACCACTCCACTTTCAAGCGCCGAAAATGTATCAGACCAATTTAATGGCACAACTTCTGCGCCTAACGCAATATAGGTATCTCTCATAAGACGATTCCGTGGTGTTCGAATATTCATCCCCTTTATATCCTGCAATGTTTTTACTGGCTTAGTAGAAGTGGTTAAATGCCTAAACCCGCCAATAAGCCAGCCTATCGCTCGAACATTATGCTTTTCAGCCAGAACCTCATTCACCTCCTCCATCATAAAGCTACTTTTAAACAATCGAATGGCGGATTCTTTATCGCGGAAAATATAAGGCAACATTAAAAACTCTAAGATACTTGCTTGCAGAGAAGCGTTGCCTGATGCTAATACCGTTATATGTAAGCGCTGGTGACTGTTCATCACCATAGTCATATTATCTTCTTCACCCATAATGGCAGGGAAGCTTTCATTGCCCCTAAAATGAATTTCAGCCACCAACTGATTATTGGAATACTTGGCAATTAACTCGCCAAACTTTTTTAGGGCGACAACATGTAAAGAGCTTTCAGTGTTATCTGTACTACAGATTATTTTGATAGGGGCTGATATCACAGAGAAAGAGGAAATAACTAAAGAGCTAAGGAATAGGTAATATTTAATCATTTAGCCTCCATCTATAACAAACAAGCTAATTTAAAATACTGGTAGTGATAATCACTTGGAGCCTACTTTTCAAGTATAGTAAGTTATTTCATCATCACACAAATAGCTTACAACATAAATCAATAAAACCTTGATATACGCCTATTCAATACGAAATTCATTAAGGTTTCTCTCTCAATAAATTACCATAATAGAGAACAAAAACTTAATAAACTCACAGTAGTCCTCCTTCCCCCCTATATTCCTTGTAAAAAACTCATAAAAAAACCTGCCGAAGCAGGTTTAAACTAGGTAATCAAGGTTTGGCGTTTATCACATGATAGTGCCAAAGCTTTAGCTATTTAGTAAAGCGTCTACCGGCAAAAATAAATATTGCTAAACCGAAGATTGCTACCGAAGATGGCTCTGGTACGTCAACAGCTTTAATTGCTACGGTAAAGTAAACGTCTTGGAGGCTAGATACTGAAGAGCTCCAGATCCATTGTGCTGAGCTATCAACACCTGATTGAAATCCCCATGGACTTACACCATTAATGCCGTAACCTGTTGCTGTGGTATAGCCACCCCAACCTGAGTTACTTACAGACCAATCTACGGTATTCGTTGTAATACTATCTAAGCCATTCGCAAAAACATGCTCACTGCCATCAAGACTAAAATCACCTAAAAAAGCAGCCGGACCATAATCATTACTTGCCTTGATATGTAAAAAGTAATCAACACCTGTAGTTAAATTTGCTGAAAAAGAATCTGTTACTTGCCAACCATAATATGAAGAAACATCAACGCCTTGAGTATTATCATCTGTACTGATGTAAACAGTGTGCTTGTTATCAACATTTAAATTACCTTCAATCAATCCAGCTGTTGCCGTTGAAGTAATAATCAATGCTGATAGTGCTAAAGTAGCTAACATAACTTTCAATTTCATTTGTTTTTTCCTGCTAATTGTAAAATTTTTCAAAAACTTTAATTAATACTAAGCAAAAAACAGTCCAACAAATAATACGCTTTATTATCAATGCACTAGAAATCTTCCAAAAAACTAAGTGCAAACACTGTAAAATTAATCGACATATTTTCAGAGTGTTACGTCTATTTATGTAAACCAATAGCCAATGAGCTAAATGACTGATAACTAGGTGCCACCTTTTAATGCGGAGCTTGGCCTTATACCGGATAGCAAAAAGCTCACCGAAGTGAGCTTTATCAAGTATGTGCTAAAAGCGTTAAATGCTTTATGCGCAGAGTAAATTGATTATGACAAGACGCCTTGAGCGACGCATAGTCTTTCTTATGCGAGCCGAAAGGCAACGCGATAAGAATCAATTTAATCAAGCATAAATTACATCATACCGCCCATGCCGCCCATACCACCCATTCCGCCCATATCAGGCATAGCAGGAGCAGCTGCATCTTGAGGAGCATCGGTCACCATAGCTTCAGTCGTTAGCATTAAACCCGCAACAGAAGCCGCAAATTGTAATGCTGAACGGGTAACTTTAGTTGGGTCAAGAATACCCATTGCAATCATATCGCCGTAAGTACTGTTGCCAGCATTGTAACCATAGTTACCTTCACCGTTACGTACTTCGTTAAGTACTACTGATGATTCATCACCACAGTTAGAAACGATTTGACGAAGTGGTGCTTCCATCGCACGAATAGCAACATTAACACCATGAGTTTGGTCTTCGTTAGCACCTTCAAGGTCTTTAATTGCTTCAGCTGCGCGTACTAATGCAGTACCACCACCGGCAACAACACCTTCTTCAACCGCTGCGCGAGTTGCATGTAATGCATCTTCAACACGGGCTTTTTTCTCTTTCATTTCAACTTCAGTTGCTGCGCCAACTTTAATTACTGCAACACCGCCAGCAAGTTTCGCTAAACGCTCTTGCAGTTTTTCTTTGTCGTAATCTGAAGATGAATCTTCAATTTGACCACGAATTTGCGCAACACGTGCTTGGATGTCAGCTTCTTCGCCAATACCGTCAATGATAGTCGTGTTGTCTTTAGAGATGATTACACGCTTAGCTTGACCAAGGTCTTCTAACGTTGCTTTTTCAAGCTCCATACCAATTTCTTCAGAAATAACGGTACCTGCAGTTAAGGTAGCGACGTCTTGTAGCATTGCTTTACGACGGTCGCCAAAACCTGGTGCTTTAACCGCAGCAACTTTAACGATACCGCGCATGTTGTTAACAACTAATGTTGCTAGGGCTTCACCTTCAACATCTTCAGCAATAATAAGTAGTGGCTTACCTGCTTTAGCAACGCCTTCAAGCGTAGTTAATAATTCACGAATGTTAGAAACTTTTTTATCAACTAAAAGGATGAATGGGCTTTCCATTTCAACCGTGCCGTTCTCTTGGTTGTTGATAAAGTATGGAGAAAGGTAACCACGGTCGAACTGCATACCTTCAACTACATCTAACTCATCCGTTAATGCTTGACCTTCTTCAACAGTAATAACACCTTCAGTGCCTACTTTGTCCATTGCTGTTGCAATGATTTGACCAACAGTTTCATCAGAGTTCGCTGAGATAGTACCAACTTGCTCAATGGCTTTGTTATCAGTAACTGGCGTTGATGCGTCTTTTAATGAAGCAACAGCAGCAATAACTGCTTTATCAATACCGCGCTTAAGATCCATTGGGTTCATGCCCGCAGCGATTGATTTTAAACCTTCGTTTACGATAGCTTGCGCTAATACTGTAGCGGTTGTAGTACCGTCACCAGCTTCATCATTGGCTTTAGAAGCAACTTCTTTCACCATTTGTGCGCCCATGTTTTCAAACTTGTCTTCAAGTTCGATTTCTTTAGCAACACTCACACCATCTTTAGTGATTGTTGGACCACCAAAAGATTTGTCTAATACAACGTTACGACCTTTAGGGCCTAAAGTTACCTTTACCGCGTCAGCTAAAACATTAACGCCTTTAAGCATTTTTACGCGTGCGTCATTTCCAAATAATACGTCTTTTGCAGCCATGTTATTTATTCCTATAATTTTGTTTATTCAATAATAATAATATGTTTTAAAGCTCTGCACTCAAGTAAAACTTTATTAAGCTAATATACTCAAGAGCAAAGCAGAAGCACGGAGCTGACGCATGTCAGTGAGTACTTCTAATGCCGCTATTGTGTCTAATAGCGACATGAAAATTTCTGCGACTATTCTACGATCGCTAAAATGTCAGACTCTGAAAGAATAAGTACTTCTTCACCGTCAATCTTTTCAGTTTTAACGCCGTAACCTTCAGAGAAGATCACTTGATCGCCAACTTTTACGTCTAGAGCACGAACTTCGCCACTTTCTAAGATGCGGCCATTACCTACTGCGATAACTTCACCACGAGTCGACTTTTCAGCTGCACTACCCGTTAAGACAATACCGCCAGCAGACTTTGATTCTACTTCTTTACGTTTAACAATTACACGATCATGTAGTGGACGAATGCTCATTAATTCTCTCCTGAGTTTACTTATTTAATTAGTAAATAATTTAGTTATTTTACCAGTCACACCCAGTGACTAGCGATAGTTGTTATAAGAAATGGGGATAAAAAAAGCTGACACAAGGTCAGCTTTCGTTTTTTTTATGCTTTATCAGTAAGTCCCCAATAAAATTAGCTAATCATAACTAATCTTTACGTTGAAACTCGCCTTCTAAGGTTTCACCCTCATGATGAGAGATAGGCTTACTTTCTTGAGTAAAGCTTTGCTCTTGTGGTTCATGTTGATATACATTGCCATGTGATGAGTGGCTATAAGTGGCCCCCGCAGCAAATTGATTCACCTTAATATGCTTTTGTACCTGACTAGCAATCGCGGCACGCACACTTGGGATCAGTAGTGATAAACCAAAAATGTCTGTTACAAAGCCTGGCGTTACCAATAGAACCCCAGCAACAAGTAACATCAAGCCAGTAACAATTTCACTTGATGGCATTTCACCTTGTGCCATTTTAGTTTGCACTGTTTGCATGGTTGCTAAACCTTGCTGACGTACATATTTAGCACCAAGCCATGCACTTAAGATAACAATAGCAACCGTTGGCCAAACACCAAGTAAGGCGCCTACTTGCATAATGACGGTAATTTCAATAATAGGGATAATGATAAAAAGTAAAAACAAAAGTTGAAACATAATAATTCCTTATATTCTATGAAACTTATATTGGGCTACTCTGGTCTTTTTCAAGGTGCGTTACCTAGAAGTTGATAAGCATCAAATGTGTTATCAATATTAGCCTTAAGTTTTCTTTAACACTCAGGCTATAATACCAGCAAGTTTAAATCAGGTAGGTAACAAAATTGTATCAATTAGTATTAACAACGTGTCCTGATGAAACCGTGGCTAAAGATATTGCAAAGCACTTGGTTACAGAAAAGCTTGCCGCTTGCGTTAATATAATTGCTAACATCACCTCGGTTTATACTTGGCAAGAGCAATGACAATGCGATAGTGAAGTGCAGCTAGTTATTAAAACCGAAGCAAGTAGCTTTATTAAGTTAAATGAACGAATAAACCAATTACACCCGTATGACGTGGTAGAAGTTGTTGCCTTGAATATCCAGCAAGGCGATAAACAGTATTTAAACTGGATCTCTAACTCTTTGAAGTAGGCTTAATGAAAAATTTACTTTCCCTATGCTTAATAATGTTTGCAGTCTTTAGCTTTTCAGCAGTAAAGGCGCAAGAAAAGGCATCCGTTTTTGATGTTTCTAGCGCGAGCCTGTTTAGTAATGATGATGAGTTTTTAAAGGTTGATGAAGCTTTTATTTTCAATTTCTATCAAAACGGTAGTCAGTTACAAGTTAGTTTCGAGATTGCAGAGGGATATTACCTCTATCGCCACCAGTTCAAATTTAAAAGTAAAACGGTCACTTTCACGCCAGTGGATTTACCCGTAGGTATCGATCATGAAGATGAGTTTTTTGGCGTACAAAAGGTATTTATTGAACCGTTAAACTTCGCCATCGACATTGAACAAGCAAATGATGGCGATAGCATAAAAATTACCTACCAAGGCTGTGCTGAAAAAGGCTTATGTTATCCGCCAACAAGTAAAGTTGTGCAATTAAGCAAGGTGGATAGTGCTGTTATTGCCGCCACTAAGGCTAGCTCCGCTAACAATGTAGTAAATAGTTCATCACTGGCTGAGCAAGCAAGTGCATCAAAAAGTGAACAGCACCAGTTATTAGATATGCTAAAGCAAGAAAGTCTATTGCTGACGCTTATCGCCTTTTTTATTGGCGGTTTACTACTGTCTTTCACCCCATGTGTCTTTCCAATGTACCCAATTTTGACGGGGATTATTGTTGGGCAAGGTAAACAAAAGACACCATTAACCACCAAAAGAGCATTCACCTTGTCGTTTATCTACGTGCAAGGTATGGCGGTAACCTATACCCTACTTGGTATTGTGGTCGCCTTAGCGGGTGCAAAATTTCAAGCAGCATTTCAACACCCAATCGTACTGATTAGTTTAAGTGTGCTATTTATTTTCCTCGCGCTATCCATGTTTGGCCTCTTCAATTTAGCGCTTCCTGCTAGTTGGCAAAATAAGCTCAATAATATCAGTAATCAACAAAAAGGCGGCTCAATCACTGGCGTGATGATGATGGGCGTGATCTCAGGTTTGGTTGCTTCCCCTTGTACAACAGCGCCATTAACAGGGGCCCTACTTTATATTTCTCAAACCGGAGATGTCGTGCTCGGCGCTTCAGCTTTGTACGCGTTAAGCTTAGGTATGGGCTTACCATTATTAATATTAGGTAGCTCTGGCGGAAAATTATTACCTAAAGCCGGTGCTTGGATGAATGTCATTAAGAATATATTTGGCTTATTACTGCTTGCAGTACCAATCTTCCTTCTTGAGCGCTTTATCCCTGAAGTCGCTAGCCAAGCGTTATGGGCATTACTTATCCTAGCCAGTGCCACGTATTTGTACGTGACAAATCAGGCTCATGTGGCTGAAAAAAATAGCGCCCAAGCTTATGGATTTTGGTATGGCTTGAGAACTTTATTAATATTATTGATGTTTTTCTTTGGCGGTAATCTACTTTCTCAATTGATCATGCCAACAAACCATGCGGCGTTAAGCGATACTCAACACCCTGCATTTAAGCAAGTGACCACCTTAACGCAACTGAATACCGAAGTCGCACAAGCCAATAAGCAAGGCAAAACGGTTATGGTAGATTTATACGCTGATTGGTGTATTGCCTGTAAAGAGTTTGAAAAATATACTTTTGTTGATAAAGGTGTACAGCAAGCATTAAGTAATAGTGTTTGGCTACAAATTGATATGACTGAGTTTGATTCAAAGGACAATGCGGAGTTAGTAAAGCATTTTAATATCTTAGGCTTACCTTCTATTTTATTTTTCGACTTGCAAGGTAATGAACTCGCCAAACAACGTACTACTGGCTTTATGAGCGCGAGTGAATTTACAACACACCTCCAAACGATATTTTAACTTGAATATCAATAAGTCACTTTATACCCGTTACCATTCAATATGCATGTTTCAGAGCGGTTGAGCG
>OLII01000679.1_pt1 | contig 12565 bp, 11 predicted proteins | sample 1609481 | NCBI WGS metagenome assembly OLII01 (sample SAMN05416859, study PRJEB24817) | seawater metagenome | isolation source: Sea water | place: Canada:Atlantic | collected 2013-11
TACGGTCTCGTGGGCTCGGAGATGTGTATAAGAGACAGACCCAAGCCTATGCGCAACTGGTGTTCGAGCGCCTGGGCGAGCTGCGCGAAAGCCACCTGGGCGATTGCCAGCGGTTGGGTATCTTCATCGAACGGCGCTTCAAGCCCACGGTGCGCTACTGCGCCGTGACCGAACAGCGCCTGGACCAGCTGGCCAAGAGCGTGGCCAACCTGGGCGACCTGCTGCAGGCACGGGTGCAGGTGGAAATGGAGGAGCAGAACGCGGAGATCCTCAAGAGCCTGAGCACCCGCGCCGACACCCAGATCAAGATCCAGCGCGCAGTGGAAGGGTTGTCGATCATCGCCATCACCTACTACCTGCTCAACCTGTTCAAGCTGATCTATTCAGGCCTGACGGTGATGGGGCTGCAGGTCAGCGCACGGGACGCACTGCTGGGCATGGCGCCGCTGGCCATCGGCGTGCTGGGGTTGATTCTGGTGCGGGTGCGCAAGGTCAAGCACAACGATCACTAGCCCTGCGACCAGCGTTTGAACCTACGTTGTTTAAACCGAGCGCCATGGCCTGCAGCCTTGGCGCCGCTGGCCCGGCAGCGAAACGCAGCACGAACGGAAGCCAACCGCAATCAAGCAGCTTTTGATAGTTGGGGAAGGTTGATACGAGAAAAATGGCAGGGGCGGCTGGATTCGAACCAACGCATGGCAGGATCAAAACCTGCTGCCTTACCGCTTGGCGACGCCCCTGTGATGCAACTGGAAGCCCATGAAAGGCCTCGGCAGGAATGAGCGGAAATGTACCAACTTTCGCTTCGCCAGGGAAGCCCCCAACGATAAAAAATAACGAAAAAACAGGTGGTTACCGCATGGCTTACGGCATGTCCGGCTTTTGCGGCCCGTTCACGCAGCCAAATCGCGTCTCCTTCGACGGGCCGTACCCATAAAAAGAGGTGTAGCACTTGCTGAAATGGCTGGGCGAAACAAAGCCGCACGCCAGGGCCACATCGATCAACGCCAGGTCCGAGTGCTGCAACAACCGGCGACTCTCGGTAATGCGCAACTCCAGGTAGTAACGGACCGGCGTGGTCCCCAGCTGCGACTGGAACAGCCGCTCGATCTGACGCCGGGACAACCCCACATACTGCGCCAACTGCACCTGGCTCAGCGGCTCTTCAAGGTTGGCCCCCATCAGCTTGATCGCCTCGCGCAGCGGCGCACTCATGTTCTGGTGCACGGTCGGCTGCACCCGGCGAAAGCGCGAGGCCTCGTAGGCCAGGATATCGACCACGGCATCCACCAGGCCACGCCCATGACGCTGGCCGATCCATTCCAGCACCATGTTGAACGCCCCCGCCGGGCTGCCCGCCGTCAGGCGGTCTCGGTCCACCGTGTAGCTCTCCCCTGTCACCTGGCTATGCCTGGCCAGCTCGGCCAGCGCTGCACGGTTCTCCGGGTGCACCGCACACTGGTAGCCATCGAGCAGGCCGGCCTGGGCCAGAAACCAGGCACCATTCCACAGCCCCGCCAACGCCACCCCCACCTGCGCAGCCCGTTGCAGCAACAGCGCCAGCTCCGGCAGCGGGCGCAGCACGGTGCGCAGGCCACCGCACACCACCAGCAGGTCCAGGCCTTCGAGCGTCTTCAAACCCAGCGGCGCATCCGGGCAGATCACCAGCCCCAGGTCGCTGACCACCGAGGCACCGTCAAGGCTGAAGGTGGTGGTGACGAAGGCATCGGCCTGGATCAGGTTGGCGGTGACCAGGGTATCGAGCGCCTGGGTGAAGGCCGGCAACGAAAAATGTTCGAGCAGCACAAAGCCCACCCGCGCCCGGGGCCCGCTGCCGTGACCCTGCCCGCCTACAAAACGCAGGTTCGAGCCCTGCAGGGCACCGCTGAACTGCCGCCGTTGCACCACGTTCTGCCTCTTCTGGTTGTTCTGGTAAAGCGTGCAGAGCACGCCGGGTGGCACGGCAATATGCCTTCAAATGCCCCCGCCGCGATAGTCGTCGCCACGCTCGACAGTTGAAACTTTCTGCGCGCGCGCCCGGTCCAGACCTCTGACTATCACTTGTAAACGTGAGGGATCGAATGACGACGACAGTGGGCGACTTCCTGGTTGAGCGGCTGTATCAATGGGGCGTGCGACGTATCTACGGCTACCCTGGCGATGGCATCAACGGCGTGTTCGGCGCGCTCGACCGGGCCCGGGGCAAGATCGAATTCATCCAGGCGCGGCACGAGGAAATGGCCGCGTTCATGGCCGCAGCCCATGCCAAGTTCACCGGCGAGCTGGGGGTATGCATCGCCACCTCCGGCCCCGGCGCCTCGCACCTGCTCACCGGCCTCTACGATGCGCGCATGGACCACATGCCGGTGCTCGCCATCGTCGGCCAGCAGGCCCGCACCGCGCTGGGCGGCCATTACCAGCAGGAACTGGACCTGTTGTCGATGTTCAAGGACGTGGCCGGCGCCTTCGTGCAGCAGGCCTCCGAACCCTCCCAGGTACGCCACCTGATCGACCGTGCCGTGCGTACGGCGGTGGGCGAGCGCCGCGTCACGGCGGTGATCCTGCCCAACGACCTGCAGGACCTGCCCTATAAAGAACCCGCCCGTGCCCACGGCACCCTGCATTCGGGCGTCGGCTACAGCAAGCCCAGGGTGGTGCCCTACGAGGCCGACCTGCAGCGCGCCGCCGACATCCTCAATGCGGGCAAGAAGGTCGCCGTGCTGGTTGGTGCGGGCGCGCTGAACGCCACCGACGAGGTCATCGCCGTGGCCGAAAAACTCGGCGCCGGCGTGGCCAAGGCGCTGCTGGGCAAGGCCGCCCTGCCCGACGAACTGCCCTGGGTCACCGGCGCCATCGGCCTGCTCGGCACCGAGCCCAGCTACAAGCTGATGCAGGAGTGCGACACCCTGCTGATGATCGGCTCGGGCTTCCCCTACGCCGAGTTTCTGCCCAAGGAGGGCCAGGCCCGCGCGGTGCAGATCGACATCCAGCCCGACATGCTCAGCCTGCGCTACCCGATGGAGGTCAACCTGGTGGGCGATGCGGCCGAAACCCTGAGCGCCCTGCTGCCGCTGCTCGACAGCAAGACCAGCCGCAGCTGGCGCAAGAAGGTCGAAGGCTGGCGCGCCCGCTGGGACAAGACCCTGGAAAAACGCGCACTGGTCAGCGCCAACCCGATCAATCCGCAGCGGGTGGTGCACGAGCTGTCCCCTCGCCTGCCCGACCAGGCCATCATCACCAGCGACTCGGGTTCGTGCGCCAACTGGTACGCCCGCGACCTGAAGATCCGCCGCGGCATGCAGTGCTCGCTGTCCGGCGGCCTGGCCTCGATGGGTGCGGCCGTGCCCTACGCCATCGCGGCCAAGTTCGCCCACCCCGAGCGCCCGGTGATCGCGCTGGTGGGCGACGGCGCCATGCAGATGAACAACATGGCCGAGCTGATCACCGTGGCCAAGTACTGGCGTCAGTGGCAGACCCCGAACTGGATCTGCGCGGTGTTCAACAACGAGGACCTCAACCAGGTCACCTGGGAGCAGCGGGTAATGGAGGGCGACCCCAAGTTCGAGGCGTCGCAGAACATTCCCGACGTGCCCTACCACCTGTTTGCCATCTCCATCGGGCTCAAGGGCATTTTCGTCGAGCGTGAAGAAGACGTTGCCGCCGCCTGGGAGCAGGCCCTGGCCAGCGACTGCCCGGTGCTGATCGAGTTCAAGACCGACCCCAACGTGGCGCCCCTGCCGCCGCACATCACCGTGCAACAGGCGAAGAACTTCGCCACCACCCTGCTCAAGGGCGACCCCGACGAAGCCGGCGTGATCACCCAGACCGCCAAGCAGGTGCTCAGCGCGGTGCTGCCCAAGCGCAAGCGCTGATTGCATGCCCACGCCGCTTCGCTGAGGCGGCGTGGGCGTGGGCAGTGTGCCTTCATCCAAACTGCATGATCCGGTGGCCGTTTCGGGCAATTTGCAAGCCTGACGCTGCCCATGCGCGGGCGACGCCGTTGATTCAACGAGGTTTTTCCAGCGGTGCAGGCTGGCATCGTTGATGCAACGACTACCGAGGCGAACACGCCACCGTACCCGCCACCGGAGATCACCATGAATGCCATTGAACTGCTCGAAGCCGATCACAAGCGCGTAAAGGCCCTGTTGGCAAAACTGAGCGCATCCACCGAGCGCGGCGTCAAGACGCGCACCCAGCTGCTTGCCGAACTGGAGATGGAAATCACCGTGCACACCGAGATCGAGGAGCAGATCCTCTACCCGGCGTTCAAGCAGGCCGGCGGCAAGGAACAGGACGTGATGTACTACGAGGCCAAGGAAGAGCACCGCACCGTCGACTCCCTGGTGCTGCCCGACCTCAAGACCACCGACCCGTCGACCCCGGAGTTCACCGGCCGCGTGAAGGTGGTGAAGGAGCTGCTCGAACACCATATCGAGGAAGAAGAGTCCGAGATGTTCCCGCAGGCCCGCAAGCTGCTGAAAAAAGCCGAACTCGAGGCCCTTGGCGAACAGATGCAGGCGTTCAAGGCCAACTACATGAAGGCCCTCAAGAATACCACCAGCCACTGACCCCTTCCCCAGGCCCGCCGCCGGGCGGGCCCGTCCCACCTTTGGTCGTGCCCTTGGCAGTCACCTGTCACTTGCCTTGAACTCTGCCGCCACGTCCATCGTCATCCGCCTGAGAGTCCGTAAAACAGTGCTTGGCAATCAGCGCAGTGTGCCCGGCGTTTATCCGAACGTAAGGGAGAATCACAATGAACGGGACTGATCAGTCGGCCCACGGCGACGCCTCGCAGTCGCCACAGGGCACCCCGCAGGAACACCTGCACACCCTGGCCGAAGACGCCGGGGCATTGCTCGACGACGCCAGGGAACACGGCGCCAGACAGTACGAGCAGTATCGCGACCTGGCCGCCGAACAGCTCGACTCGCTGGTCGAAGGCGCCCAGTCGGCAGCCTCGGCCCTTGAAGGCAAGGATTCCCTCGGGCTGGCCCAGTACATGGCGCAACTGGCCAGCGGGCTGGGCGATTTTGCCGACCAGGTCCGCGACAACAGCATCGAGGACCTGGTGCACAAGGGCGCGCAACTGGCCCGCGACAACCCCACGCTGTTCCTGGCCGGCAGCGTCGCCATCGGCTTTGGCCTGTCGCGCTTTCTGCGCGCCAGCAGCAGCCACCCGACCGCGTCGGGCACCCCCACGCAGGCCTACGGCGCCAGCGCGCCCTACCAGAGCTCGGTACCGCCGCTGCGCGACAACCCCGTGCCCGCCGACCCGCTGGGCCGCACCCTGGCCGATGGCCCCAACACCCAGGACAGCTTCAAGGGAGGTGTGTGATGGAACGCGACCCACTCGATACCCTGCCCCCCGCGCCACCGGGCGAGCACGACAACACCAGCATCGGCAGCCTGCTGCGCCAGCTCACCCGTGAAGTGCCCGAGCTGTTCACCAAGGAGCTGGCACTGGCCAAGGCCGAACTGCAACGCAGCCTGACCACCCTCAAGGCCGGTACAGCCGCCGTGGCCGGCGGCGCCATGGTGCTGCTGGCGGGCCTGATCATCCTGCTGATGGCGGCGGTGTACGGCCTGGCCTACGTGGTCGCGCCCTGGCTGGCGGCGCTGATCGTGGGCGCGGTGACCCTGGTCATCGGCTTCATGATGCTGCAGGCCGGCAAGAAGCAGTTCGACCCGTCCAACCTCACCCCTGACCGCACCCTGCATGCCCTGCAACAGGACAAGGACGCACTGAAGAGGAAAGTCTCATGAGCACCTCATTCGAAGCCGAATCGCACAAGAGCCCCGAAACCCTGGAGCAGGAGATCGACGCCAAACGCGCCAGCATCAGCCACCTGGTGGACTCGCTGGAACACCGCCTCACCCCCGGCCAGTTGATCGACCAGGGCATGGCGTACTTCAAGGGCAACGGTGGCGAGTTCTTCCAGAACCTGGGCACCACCCTGAAGCACAACCCGGTGCCCACCGTGCTCACCGGCGTGGGCCTGGCGTGGCTGGCGCTGAACCAGAACCGCCCCTTCTCACCCGGCTCGCCGACCTTTGGCGGCAGCGGCCTGGCCGACACGCTGGGCGACGCTGCCAGCGGCATCAAGGGCGCCATGGCCCAGGCCGGCGAGCACCTGCACCACGCCTCGGACGTGGCCCACGACAAGGCGCGCGACGCCGGCGACAGCCTGGGCAGCTCGGCCGACAAGGTGCGCCAGGCCGCGCACCACGCCAGCGACCGGGTGCAGGCCCAGGCCGCGCAGCTCAAGGGCCAGTTCGACCACCTGCTCAAGGACCAGCCGCTGGTGCTGGCCGCCATCGGCATCGCCCTCGGCGCGGCCCTGGGCGCGGCATTGCCCGGCACGCGCAAGGAGGACGAACTGATGGGCGAAACCCGCGATGCCCTGGCCGACAAGGTGACCCGCACCGGCAAGGCGCTGTACGCCGACGCCACCGAGGCCGTGCACAACGCCGACGCCAGCGCGCCGGCAGCTGCCGCGCAGGCCCCCCGCGAGGGGCCTGCCGACCTGTCCGACGGGCTGGGCTTCAGGCCCTGAGTGTCGCCCCGGCGCCCTGTGCGCCGGGGCACGCCCCTCTGTGTTGCACCTACCTACGCGAAGCTGGAGAGACCATGAGAGCACTCACCTACCACGGCGCCCACGACGTCAGGGTCGATACCGTTACCGACCCCATTCTGGAAGAATCCGACGACCTGATCCTGCGGGTGACCGCCACCGCCATCTGCGGCTCGGACCTGCACCTGTACCGCGGCAAGATCCCGGCGGTCGAAGACGGCGACATCTTCGGTCACGAGTTCATGGGCGTGGTCGAGGAAGTCGGCACCGGGGTGACCGCGGTGCAGCCGGGCGATCGCGTGGTGATCCCGTTCGTGATTGCCTGCGGCAGCTGTTTCTTCTGCCAGCAGGACCTGTTCGCCGCGTGCGAGACCACCAATACCGGGCGCGGGGCGATCCTCAACAAGAAGCTCATCCCCTCTGGCGCAGCGCTGTTCGGCTACAGCCACCTGTACGGTGGCGTACCCGGCGGCCAGGCCGAGTACGTGCGCGTACCCAAGGCCAACACCGGTCCGTTCCGCGTGCCGGGCACGCTGAGCGACGAGAAGGTGCTGTTTCTGTCCGACATCCTGCCCACGGCCTTCCAGGCGGTGAAAAACACCGAGATCGGCCAGGGTTCGAGCCTCGCCATCTACGGCGCGGGGCCGGTCGGGCTGCTGTGCGCGGCGGTAGCGCGGATGCTCGGCGCCGAACGCATCTTCATGGTCGACCACCACCCCTACCGGCTGGCCTATGCGCAGCAGGCGTATGGCGTGATCCCGATCAATTTCGACGATGACGACGACCCGGCCGATACCATCATCCGCCAGACCCCGGGCATGCGCGGGGTGGATGGTGTGGTCGATGCGGTGGGCTTCGAGGCCAAGGGCAGCACCACCGAAACCGTGCTGGCCGCGCTCAAGCTCGAGGGCAGCAGCGGCAAGGCCTTGCGCCAGTGCATCGCGGCAGCCCGGCGCGGCGGTGTGGTCAGTGTGCCGGGGGTGTATTCGGGGTTCATCCACGGCTTCCTGTTCGGCGATGCGTTCGACAAGGGCCTGACCTTTCGCATGGGCCAGACCCACGTGCAGCGCTACCTGCCCGAACTGCTGGGCTACATCGAAACCGGCGCGCTCACGCCGGAAACCATCATCACCCACCGCCTGTCGCTGGAGCAGGCGGCCGAGGGCTACAGGATCTTCGACAAGAAGGAGCAGGAGTGCCGCAAGGTCATCCTCACGCCTGGCGACAGCAGCATCGAGTTGCCGATGGCCATCGTCGACGACGGCGTGGTGGCCTGAGCCCGTGACGCTGGCCGGCAGCCTCGCCGGTCAGCGTCGGGCGGGGTCAGTGGTGGGCGTGCAGCGCTTCGATCAGCTGCGCCTTGGTCATGCTCGAGCGCCCCTTGATGTTCTTGCTGCGCGCCTCCTTGAGCAGGCTTTGCTTGGTCTGGCTGGCCAACGAGGTGGTGGAGGTGCGCGCGTGGCCGGCGCGGGTGCTGGCGGCGCGTTTGGCCGAGTCGGAGGCAGCGGCGTGCTTTTCGCCGGCCGGGGTGCTGCGACCTGAGCCGCCCTTTTTCTCGCCCCCACCAGACTGCTTGTTCACCGTGGCCCAGGCACGCGCCTCGGCCTCGGCTTTGGGCGTGCCTTTTTGCTCGTAGCTTTCTTCGATGTGCTGCGCCTTGCGTTTCTGCTCGGCGGTGTACTTGGCTTTGCTTCCCTGGGGCATGGTGCTCACCCTCGATCCGGTTGAATGCGGGCCCGTGTCACGGGCCATTCAGGGGGTTTGAGGGCGCGCGTGCGCCAGGGTGCGATTGGGTGGATGAATGGCAGAGGAGCGAAGACCACCGGCCTCTTCGCTGGCACGCCAGTGAACGAGCGCGAAGCGCTCGCCACCTGTCCTACTGGGTAGCCCCGGCCATCTGCCCCGCCGGCTCATCCGCCCCGCCGATCGGCGCCTTGAGCAACAGGAAGTACGCCAGCGCCGAGCACAGCGCCACCACCGCACTGATCATGAACGCGGTATTGAACGAGCCCGAATACTGGATGCTGAACCCGGTCACGATCGGCGCCACGGACCCTGCAATGTAGCCGCCAAAGTTCTGAATCGAACCAAACGAGGCCACCCGCGGGCTGTCGACGATGGTGTTGACGATCATCCACGCCGTGGCACTGGCCATGTTGATGCTGAACAGCGCCAGGCACAGCAGTATCACGCACCCGGTCAACCCGCTCACATACGACAGCGGCAAGGTGAACAGCGCCGCCAGCACCAGCCCGGTGATCACGCTGAACTTGCGGCTGGCCAGCACGCTCATGCCACGCCGTACCAGCAGGTCGCAGAACCGCCCCGCCACGATGGTGCCCACCGCGCCGAAACCATAGGCCAGCGATACCACCCACGCGGTGTCGTACAGGTTCAGCCCGTGCTCGCGCTCGAAGTAGCCCGGCAGCCAGGTCAGGTGCAGCCACAGCATGTAGATCACGCCCATGAAGCCCAGCACCGCGCCCCAGGTGCTGCGATGCTTGAACAGGTCGAGCCAGCCGGCAAAGTACGACGCCTTGGGCGCCTGCACCGCGTCAGCCCGCGGCGCCGGCTGTTCGCTTGGCAGCGCCTGGCCCTGCGCCGCCAGTTCCGCCAGGTACCTGGCCTTGCTCTTGTAGAACGTCAACCAGCACAGCGCCAGCACGATGCCGATCACGCCGGTGATGATGAACATCCCGCGCCAGCCGAAGTTGACCATGAACAGCGTCAGCAACGGTGGCGCCAGGCACGGCCCCAGGCAGGTCGACGACCACACGATGCCGGTCGGCGTGCCCCTCTCGTTGGCGTCGAACCATTCCGACAGCGCCTTGGCCGCCGAGGGGAACATCGGCGCCTCGCCGATCCCCAGCAGCACCCGCAGGCCCATGAAGCCGCCAAAGCTGTTGACCAGCCCGCACAGCGACTGCGCCACCGACCAGGCCAGCAACGAGGCGCCCAGGGCGATCTTGCTGCCCAGGCGGTCGATGATCAGGCCCAGTGGCAACTGCGCAAAGGCATAGGCCACGGAGAAGGCCGACAGCAGGATGCCCATCTGCGAAGGGCTGATGAGCATGTCGCGCTGGATCGAGGTGTTGGCAATCGACAGCGCGCTGCGGTCCAGATAGTTGACGATGCCGATCAACAGCAGAAACACGACGGTGATGCGTTGGTACTTCTTCAGTGCGTTCATCTGATGGCCTTTATTATTGTTGTTGCAGCGTCAAACGCCGAGGCGATCCTTCATCCACACGTCATCCCTGGAATACGCACGCCCGCTCAGGGCTGGCGTGCAGTCACTGCCACCTCCAGCAAGCCACGACGGCTCAGGCTTTCGATCAGCGCACGCAGGCCGAATGCCCATTGTGGCGCCTGGTCGCTGGTGGTCACGCGGTTGCACAGGCTGCCCAGCAGCGGGTTGCTGATGGTGACCACATCGCCCAGCTTGTGGGTGAAACCGCTGCCGGGCTGGTCACGGTCCTGCTTGGGCGCGAACAGGGTACCCAGAAACAGCACCAGGCCGTCGGGGTACTGGTGGTTCTCGTTGAGGGTCTGCTGCACCAGGTCGACCGGGTCGCGGCTGATCTGGCGCATCGAGCTGCGCCCCTGCAGCACGAAGCCATCCCGGCCTTCGACGCGCAGGTCGACTTCGGCGGCGCGCACGTCCTCCAGGCTGAAGGTCTCGTCGAACAGGCGCAGCAGCGGGCCGAGGGCGGTCGAGGCGTTGTTGTCCTTGGCCTTGGACAGCAGCAGCGCGCTGCGCCCCTCGAAGTCGCGCAGGTTCACGTCGTTGCCCAGCATGGCCCCGTGGATGGTGCCGTTGCTCGACACCGCCAGCACCACCTCGGGCTCGGGGTTGTTCCAGCTGGACTTGGGGTGCAGGCCGATATCGGCGCCGTGGCCGACCGCCGACAACGGCTGGGCCTTGGTGAACACTTCGGCGTCCGGGCCGATGCCCACTTCCAGGTACTGCGACCACATGCCCTGCTCCACCAGCAGCACGCGCAGTTCTTCGGCCTGGGCCGAGCCGGGCACGATACGCGACAGGTCGGCGCCGATGCGGCTGACCAGGGTGTCGCGAATCGCGTCGGCCTTGGCCGGGTCGCCCTTGGCCTGCTCTTCGACCACACGCTCCAGCAGGCTGGCGGCGAAGGTCACGCCGGCGGCCTTGACCGCCTGCAGGTCGATGGGGGCCAGCAACCATGGCAGGCGCGCATCGCGCTGCTGCGGGTCGCTGTTGGCCAGCAGCGCGGGCAGCTCGATCAACGCCTCGCCCAGCGGCAGTGCGCGCAGGTAGGCGGCCGGGTCGGGTTGTTCGAGCAGGGCCGAGACGGTGGCCACATGGGCACTGATGTCATGCACGGCGCCGGCCCTGACCAGCACCACGGCCGGGCCCTGCTCGGGCAGCCACACCCGCCCTACCCAGCTGCCGGTGGCGAACACGGCGAGATCGTTGCTCAGTGCGAGAGGCGCGTGCGCCTGGTTCTGGTTGGTCATGTGTGCACTCTTGTTGTGGTGGTCGGTCATTGCGAAAGCGGCGCCAGTTGCAACTGCGCAGCGGTCTGGTTCAGCGCATCGAGCACCGCCGGCGACAGGCCCAGGCCCTCGCGCAACGCCTGCTCGCGCAGTTTCAGCCCGGCCTGGCCCGGCAGGCGCACCGGGCGCTGCGGGTCGAGCGGACGGCTGGCCAGCACCAACTGGCCAAGGAAGCTGCTCTCGGCGGTAAAGGCCTCAAGCCCGCCGAAGAAGCGCGGGTCGATCACCACTGCGGTGGCCGAGGCGCCCCACTGCTGCGGCGCGTCCTTGCGCCCGTGCCCGGCCAGGCCCGAGGTCAGCGCCTCGACCAGCAGGGCCAGGGCAAAGCCCTTGTGCCCGAAGGCCTGCCCGCCCAATGGCAGCAGGCTGCCCTGGGGCGTGGTGAAGAAGTCGCGCGGGTCGTTGCTCGGCGTGCCGTCGTTACTCATCAGCACGGCGTGGGGCAAGGTGGTGCCGGCATCGCGGCACTGGCCCACCAGGCCGAGGGTGACGCTGGACATGCTCACATCCAGCAGGATCGGCTCGCCCTGGGTCGGGATACCCGCGGCAATCGGGTTGGGGGTGTAGATCGGGTCGATGCCGCCCTGGGCGCACACCAGCCCCACCGACGGGTCGGAGGAATACAGCAGGGCCACCAGGCCACGGTCGGTGTAGGGCTTGAGGTAGGCCGCCAGGCAGCCGATGTGCGAGGCACGGCGCACCACCGAGATGCCGATACCCTGCGCCTGGGCACCCTGCGCGGCGCATGCCAGGGCACGCTCCACGCAGTACGGCCCGAGCACGTAGTGGCCGTCGAACAGCGTGGCGATGCCGCTGCCCTGCAGGTGTTCGAGGTCGGCGGCACGTGCCTTGACCTCACCGCGCTGTACGCCACCGACATAGCGGCTGACCAGGTTCAGGCCGTGGGTGCGGTGCCCCAGCAGCTCGCCCTCGAGCAGCACGCGGGTCACCACCCGGGCCACCTCGGCGTCGGCCCCGGCACCCTCGAACAACTGTTCGACGAACCGGGTCAGCGTGGCCGTGTCGTAGCGCCGGGCTTCAGACATCGCTCAGGCCCTGGCGGCTGTACTGGCCATCGACCAGGCGCTGGATACCCAGCGGGTTGGCGTCCTTGAGGGCGTCCGGCAGCAACGCGTCGGGCACGTTCTGGTAGCACACCGGGCGCAGGAAACGGTCGATGGCCAGGGTGCCGACCGAGGTGCCGCGGGCATCGGAGGTGGCCGGGTACGGGCCGCCGTGCACCATCGCGTCACACACCTCCACACCGGTGGGGTAGCCGTTGACCAGCACGCGGCCGACCTTGTCTTCGAGCACGCCGAACAGCTGGGCGAAGGCCGGCAGGTCGTCACCGTCGGCCAGCAGCGTGGCGGTGAGCTGGCCCCGCAGGGCGCTGACGGCGCGCAGCAGCTCGGCGCCGATGTCAGCCTGCTGCTGGAACACGACGAACTGCTGCAGGA
>OLII01000680.1_pt1 | contig 12563 bp, 10 predicted proteins | sample 1609481 | NCBI WGS metagenome assembly OLII01 (sample SAMN05416859, study PRJEB24817) | seawater metagenome | isolation source: Sea water | place: Canada:Atlantic | collected 2013-11
TAATAATGGATATCCCCAAATAAAAGAGGCAAAGTCTGCTATGCTATCTTCTATAAATTTCATTTAAAAATAACTTCTGAAGTTGTTTCTTTTGCATTCATTTGGATGGTTCTTCCAAAAATTAATGCTCTATTATCGGTTTCATGTCCCGCTGGAAAATTAAAAATCACAGGAAAATCATATGCTGAAACCACGTCTAAAATAAGTTGCTCTATAGAAGTTCCCCATTTTGTGGTATTCTTTTTAATGTTACTCATATCTCCAACCACAAGCCCTCTTAAATCCTTGAAATATCCTGCTCTTTTTAAGCTATGTAACATTCGATCTATGTGATATTTATATTCGCCTATTTCTTCGATAAATAAGATTTTACCTTCTGTTTTTAATTGAGTTTCACTTCCTAACATGGTCATAAGAATACTTAAATTACCTCCTATTAATTGCCCTTCAGCAACACCTTTTTTATTAAATTTTGATGAAGCAATTTCATAAGTCAACTCATCTCCAAACAAAGCTTTTCTAAAAGTTTCGATACTTTCTTTTGTTTCTTCTTCATCAAATTGTAAACTGGTTCCCATCATGGCATGCATGGTTTCTACTCCCAGATTATGAATATGACTGTGAAAAGCTGTAACATCCGAATAACCAATAATCCATTTTGGGTTTTGTAAAAACTTAGAATAGTCTAATTTATCTAAAATACGTACGCTCCCATAACCTCCTCTTGCAGACCAAATTGCTTTAACACTAGAGTTGTCTAATGCTTTTTGAAAATCACTTGCACGTTCTTTATCTGTACCGGCAAAATGATTGTTTTGATAAAAAACATGTTCACCAATCAAAACGTGCAATCCCCAACTTTCTGCTAATTTCTTTGCATCATTGATAATATCTTGCTTACTCTTTAGTATTCCAGCCGGAGCCAATATAGCAATGGTATCTCCTGCTTTTAAATAGTTGGGTTGTATTAATTTCATTGGTTTAGAAATTGAATCATTCTTTATTTGTCCAAAGGACAAAAAAGAAATAAGGGAAAAAATTAAGGATACGAATTTAATTCGTCTCTTCATACTAATGATTTTTGTAAATGTATTTAAATTCATTGGGCTTTCAAAAATATGTTCAACTTGCTTTTTGTACTTTTGTCAATCAAAAAATAGTCCAAAACTAGATTCATGAGATATACGATTACCGCAGCCTTGCCGTATACTAACGGTCCAATTCATATTGGTCATTTAGCAGGTGTTTATGTTCCTGCAGATATTTATGCTAGATATTTACGATTAACAGGAAATGATGTTGCCTATATCTGTGGAAGTGATGAACATGGAGTTGCTATTCCTATGAGAGCAAAGAAAGAAGGTGTTTCTCCCCAAGATATTATTGATAAATATCATGGAATCATCAAACAATCTTTTCTAGATTTTGGAATCTCTTTTGACAATTATTCTAGAACCTCCTCTGAAATTCATCATAAAACAGCCTCTGAGTTTTTTATTGATTTACATGAAAAAGGCGAATTTATTGAAGAAGTAACAGAGCAATTGTATGATGCAGAAGCAAATCAATTTTTAGCAGACAGATTTGTTGTTGGAACTTGTCCGAAATGTGGTTTTGAAGAAAGTTATGGTGATCAATGTGAAAATTGTGGAACCAGTCATAATGGAACTGATTTAATTAATCCTAAATCGGCAATTACTGGAAATGTTCCTACCGTTAAAGGAACCAAACACTGGTTTTTACCTTTAGATAAACATGAATCTTTTTTACGTGAATGGATTTTAGGAGGTCATAAAAATGATTGGAAAACAAATGTGTTAGGTCAAGTAAAATCTTGGATTGATGATGGTTTAAGGCCAAGAGCTGTCACTCGTGATTTAGATTGGGGAATTCCAGTTCCTGTTGATGGTGGTGAAGGAAAAGTACTCTATGTTTGGTTTGATGCGCCCATTGGTTATATCTCATCAACAAAAGAATGGGCGGCTCGTGAAGGTAAAAATTGGGAAGATTATTGGAAAAATGAAAACACCAAATTGGTACATTTTATTGGTAAAGACAACATTGTTTTTCACTGTATTATTTTTCCAAGCATGCTAAAAGCACATGGTGATTATATTTTGCCAGAAAATGTTCCTGCAAACGAGTTTTTAAACTTAGAAGGCAATAAATTATCAACTTCAAAAAATTGGGCAGTTTGGTTGCATGAGTACTTAGAAGATTTTCCAGGACAGCAAGATGTTTTACGTTATACGTTAACAGCAAACGCTCCAGAAAACAAAGACAACGATTTTACTTGGAAAGATTTTCAAGCTAAAAATAACAACGAATTGGTTGCTATATTTGGAAACTTTATCAATCGTGTTGTTGTATTAACTAATAAATATTATCAAGGTATAATTCCATCACCAGGAGAATTCACGGAAGTTGATGAAGATACCTTAGCGGCTATTAAAGATTTCCCAAAAAGTATTGGAAAATCGATCCAACGATACCGATTTAGAGAAGCTTCTCAAGAATTAATGAATCTTGCCAGATTAGGAAATAAATATTTGGCTGATGAAGAACCTTGGAAAGTAATTAAACAAGATGAAGAACGCGTAAAAACAATTATGTATGTGGCTTTGCAAATAGCAACAGCTTTAGCCGTTGTTTCTGAGCCTTTTTTACCTTTTACTTCTGATAAACTGAAAAAGATACTCAATATCGCTTCGAATCCGCTCAGCGACCAAAACTCATGGAATGATGTTTCAGAAAAAGATATTTTAATTCCAGCTGGACATCAAATTGGAAAAGCTGAATTGCTATTCTCAAAAATTGAAGATAAAACTGTTGAAATTCAACTAGAAAAATTAGCAGCAACCAAAAGAGAAAATGAACAAGCGAATACTTCGACAAGCTCAGCACAAGATAAATTAATAGAGCCTCAGAAAGAAACCATCGAATTTGAAGACTTTACAAAGTTAGATATGCGAGTTGGAACCATTTTAGAAGCTGTAAAAGTTGCTAAAACTAAAAAATTACTACAGTTAAAAGTAGATGTTGGTATCGATGTAAGAACTATTGTTTCTGGTATTGCAGAAAGTTTTGCTCCGGAAGATATTATTGGCCAACAAGTTACTGTATTAACCAACTTAGCTCCAAGAAAAATTAGAGGTGTAGAAAGTCAGGGAATGATTTTAATGACCGATACTCCAGACGGTAAATTGGCTTTTGTAGAACCAGAACAAAAAGTAACCAACGGACAACAAATTAGTTAAAACTAAAGTCTAGAATAAACAGAGAGAAACAAATCATGTCAAAAAAATTAATCTTCATTTCCTTTGTTGTTTCTCTTGGAGGATTTTTATTTGGTTTTGATGCTGGTATCATTTCTGGAGTCATGTCTTATGCTGGTGGCGAATTCAATTTAAATGATATTCAGTCTGGCTGGGTGGTGAGTTCCCCTTCTTTTGCAGCCATGATTGCCATGCTTTTCTCAGGTAAATTAAGTGACAAATTAGGAAGAAGAAGAATTCTTATTTACGTAGCTTTCTTATATGCAGTTTCTGCCTTATTATCTGCTTTCGCTTCATCCTACGAAATGTTATATATAGCAAGAATGATTGGTGGTTTGGCATTTGGAGCGGCGTTGGTTTTAGCCCCTATGTATATTGCAGAAATTTCAACAGCCAAAAACAGAGGAAAATTAGTAGCAATTCAACAATTAAACATTGTTCTAGGGTTCTTTGCTGCGTTTTTAAGCAATTACTTTTTTAATAAATACAACTCTCCTGAAAGCACATTTCTTTCAGATACAACTGTATGGAGATGGATGTTGGGAGTTGAATTAATACCAGCTTTACTCTATTTTATTGCCTTGTTTTTTGTGCCTAAAAGTCCAAGATGGTTATATCTTAGCAATAAAATTGATGCAGCAAAAAAGGTGTTAATTCAAATTCATGGTGAAACATTTGCTGAAAGTGAAATAATAGCCATTGAAAAAAATAGTGATCAAAATAGAAATACCTCAAATTCTAATATTAGAAAATTATTAAAACCTGGTCTTCGTTTTATTTTTATAGTAGGATTAATGGTTGGAATTTTACAACAAATTACAGGAATTAACGCTGTCTATTTTTATGCAACTTCTATTTTTAAACAAACAGGAATTGGAACAGACGCTGCCTTTTCTTCTGGAATCTTATTAAGTTCTATTACGGTAGTTTTTACCATAATTGCCATGTATTTAATTGATAAAATGGGAAGAAGACCTTTGTTATTGATTGGTACTTTAGGAATCTCTATTAGTTTATTATTATGCGCCTATGGTTTTAAGCAAGCAAGCTACAAACTAACCTCAGATAATATTAAAACCTTCTCATTTACTGGATCAGAAAAACTAGAAAGCATCGCCAATAAAGAGTATACTTTTGATGTGGATTTTAAAAATGAGTTAAAAGCTATTTTAGGAAATCAGGTTTACAGTAAAAATGATGGCGCTATTTTAGAAGCAGCCACTACTATAAATGCTACTTTAATTTTAATTGGGATTTTAGGTTTTATCGCTTGTTTTGCTTTTTCTTTAGGTCCTGTTATGTGGGTGCTACTGTCCGAATTATATCCTTTAAAATATAGAGGATTAGCCATCGGAATTATTGCTTTTGTAAACTCACTAGTGAGTTCTATCATTCAATTAATTTTCCCTTGGGAATTATCAAATTTAGGAAATGCCATGTCCTTTTTCTTGTTTGGGATTATTGCTTTTATAGGTTTCTTTATCATGTTAAAAATAGTGCCCGAAACCAAAGGAAAATCTTTGGAAGAAATTGAAAAAGAATTTGTGAAAGCGTAAATTTGCGAATGCTAAAAATTGCTTACCATCCTATTTACAAACATCATTTGCCAGATGGGCATCGATTTCCGATGGCAAAATATGATCTCTTACCGCAACAATTATTGTATGAAGGAACTTGTATAGAAGAAAATTTCTTTGAACCTGAAATTCCAAATAATAAGTACTTTTTTATGGTACATGATGCTGATTATGTTTCCCATTTATTGAACATTACTTTAGATCAAAAAGCTGCTAGAAAAATTGGTTTTCCATTAAGCGAAGAATTAATTGCCAGAGAAATGATCATTGCAGACGGAACCATGAAAGCTAGTGAATATGCAATTAAACATGGAATTGCCATGAACATTGCAGGCGGAACACATCATGCGTTTACCAACAGAGGTGAGGGGTTTTGCATGTTAAATGATCAGGCGATTGGTGCAAAATATTTATTAGAAAATGGATTAGCTACTAAAATTTTAATTGTTGATTTAGATGTACATCAAGGAAATGGTACCGCAGAAATTTTTCAAAACGACACAGCTGTTTTTACTTTTTCAATGCACGGAAGAAGCAATTATCCATTTCATAAAGAGCAAAGTGATTTAGATATTCCGTTAGAAAACGGAACAAAAGACGCTGAATATTTATCAATTTTAAAAGAAACCTTACCCAACTTAATTAAAGAGCAACAACCAGATTTTATCTACTATCTCTGTGGTGTAGATGTCATCGAATCTGATAAATTAGGGAAACTTTCTTTAAGTTTAGAGGGTTGTAAAGAAAGAGACAGAATCGTTTTGCAAAATTGTAAAGATCAAAGTATTCCTGTCATGTGTAGTATGGGTGGTGGTTATTCTAAAGATATTAAAATTATAGTAGATGCACATGCCAATACTTTTAGGTTGGCGCAAGATATTTTCTTTTAATTAAGACCCAATTCTTTTCTTAAAGTAGCGTCTTTTAAACTATTCTGACTCCAATAAGGTAACATTTTTTGTTTCTTTAAAACGGCACGAGTAGTTCTTAATTTTCCATCAAATGCAGAAGGAAAAGTTTCAAACCAACCGATAATTTTATAAGGTGCTTTGTTTTCAAAAACAATGCGTATTGTTCTTTTCAATTGAACGTATTCTATTTTGTATTCCATTAAGTCCCCGCCAGGTAAGTCTTCTTTATCATAAGAATTTAGTGAGGCCTTAGCTTTAAAAGATTGTAATGGTAAATGTTTCATTTGAATATAATTCGCAGGAGGAATAAACTGAACATATCCTTTTGGTAATAATGCTGGGTTCATTCTAAGTACCGTAAAAACTTCATCTTCTAAAAATGATCTTTTTATTCTAGTAGTTTTATCACCTTCTTTCTCAAAATAAGAACGATGTTCTACTTTGTAATCTGTATTAAAAATGAGATTAAATTGTGTGTAAATTGTTCCACACCACTCTTGTGAAGAGGCAGAAACTTTTAATGATTTTGGAAATTGACCTCTATCAATAGGAGTAAAGACAGAACTAAATAAAGAATAATCATAAACTCCAGTCGTGAATTTTTTTAACTGAATGTTCTTTAAAATCCAAGTAGAACTTTTACTGGTATAGGTCTCATTCTTGACTTGTTTATCCGTCAGAAAATCCTCGGTAACAAAAACACTTACAAGTTGTCCAGGGTGATTTTCTTTATATCTATTTTGTGATACCTCATAAACATTTACTTCGGCTTTTCCTTGTGTCCAATAAGAGTTTGACGCAACATCATTTTTTTGAGCAAGTATCTCTCCAGAGAAAACTAGAGCTATCAGAAATATTAAAATGGAGTTTTTCATAATTTTGAAAGTATATCAGTAAAGATAAAGAATTCAAATTCTTTCTTTAAAAGTTGAAATGAAGGTATGCAATAACTGCTGAAATTTGTATTTTAGTTCTTTGATATGCTACACGAATTAAAAGACATTATCCGTTCTGCTAAAATTGCAAAAACCCATGGAGTTAAAACGGTTTTAGCTTCTGTTGTTTCTTTAGAGGGCTCTTCATATAGAAGGCCAGGAGTTAGAATGTCTATTCAAGAAAATGGAAAAATGATTGGTGCAGTTAGTGGGGGGTGTGTAGAAAAAGAAATCTTAAGGCAAGCTCAAAGTGTTTTTGAAACAAACACTCCCAAATTGATGGAATATGATGGTCGTTATCGATTAGGGTGTGAGGGAATTCTTTATATTTTAATTGAACCTTTTAATCCAGAGGATACTTTTTATGAAGCCTTTGAAAAACAATGCAACGCTAGAAAACCCTTTTCAATTAGTGCTTTTTATTCTAAAGAAGAATCCAATAGATTAATAGGAGGATCTGTTTTTAATTTTTCAGAAGTTCTTTTTTCTGTTTCAGAGGTTGTGACTGAAGAAAATTTAGATGTTTTTTCTCAAACGGTAAAAGCTGGTTTTAAATTAATTATAGTTGGATCTGAACACGATGCTGTTCAATTATGTAACTATGCTTCAACAACTGGTTGGGAAGTCGCTATAGTTGCTCCAACAGATGATCCAAAAGCAATTGATAATTTCCCTGGAGCTTCAGAATATTTAGGAATCAATGCAACTACATTTGGTAACCTAAACTTTGATTCTCAAACTGCTATCATGTTAATGACCCATAGTTATGTGAAAGATTTAACCTATTTATCAGAACTTGTAGAAAAAGATATTAGATATATTGGCTTATTAGGACCCAGCAAAAGAAGAGAGAAATTATTGAATGAATTATTAGAAAAAAACGAACTCCTCTCTGAGAATTTCTTTGCTAGTATCTATGGTCCTTCCGGAATTAATATTGGTGCAGAAACTCCACAAGAAATTGCTATTTCTATTCTTGCTGAAATATTATCTGTTTTTAGAAATCAAAAACCCATATCTTTGAAGGATAAACAAACCGGAATACATCAATAATGTCTAAAACTGCTATTTTAATTCTTGCTGCTGGGGAGTCCAAAAGAATGGGTGAACCAAAACAATTGTTACCTTATAATGATACAACTTTATTAATTCACACAATTGAACAAGCAGCGCCTCTAAAATACTCAGACACCTTTATTGTTATTGGAGCTCATTTCTCTGATATTTTTAAATCAATCAGAAGTCAAAAAGCTACCGTTATCAAAAACAATAACTGGGAAGATGGTATGGGCAGCTCTTTAAGTAAAGGAATAGAGTTTATAAAAAAGAAAGATAAATACGATAGAGTTTTAGTTACTTTAAGTGATTTACCTCTAGTAACTACAGAACATTATGAAGAATTGATGGCGTTATCTGACTCTTCTGGAAAACGAATTGTTCTTACTAATTATGAAGAAGTTGCAGGTGTTCCGGCAATTTTTGACAGATCATTATTTAATGAACTAACTATTTTATCAGATGATGAAGGAGCGAAACCTGTCGTAAAAAAATACAAAAAAGAGGTTTTAAAAATGAATTCTAAAACCCCGTTTTTTGATGTAGATACCAAAGAAGCGTATCAAAAATTATTGAAATTATCCTAAAATTTTACTTTTAGAAGCATCTAACTGATTTATAAATGGCTGCTTTAACAGTCGTTTTCCTGTTGCTACTTTAATGGCGTTAGCAACAGCACCTCCTGCTGGTGGCAATCCTGGTTCTCCTAGGCCTGTTGGTGATAAATCATTTTCAACAAAATAGGTGTTTACCTGAGGTGTTTCTTGCATTCTTATTAAACGATATTTATCAAAATTTACTGCCTGTGGCGCCCCATCTTTAAAGTTAAAGTCGCCATACATTGCATGTCCGATTCCGTCCAGTACTCCACCTTCAACTTGATTCTTAGCCCCTAAAGGATTTACAACGATTCCGCAATCTACAGCTACCGTTACGTTTTTAACAACTGGCATCCCATCTTTCATTTCAATGTCTGCTACTTCTGCTACATGTGTATTATGACTATAATAAGCAGCAAATCCTTGATAGGTTCCTTCTGGAACTTTACCCCAGTTAGATTTTTCTAAGGCTAACTTAATCGTGTTTTCCATTCGTTCTCCAGAATATTGAATATTCTCATCTGTAGTTCCTTTTACATTTTGAAGTAACTCTAAAAGCAATGTTGGATGGTCTTTACCTAATTCTTCTGCGAGTTCACTAAAAAAACTTTGCTCAGCAAAAGCTAAGAAGTTTGTATATGGGGCTCTCCAGGCTCCGGTAGTCATTTTACTTTGGTAATTTCCTGTACTTACTTTATAATTAGGAATACAACCTGCAGGAAAAAAGTTAGGAATTAATCCATACATATTGGAGTTAATTGCAGCTTCTTTTAAATGATATCCGGTAATTTTTCCATCTTTTAAAGAGGCTTTAATTCGATATTTAATAGCTGGTCTATAAGTTCCTGCAGCCATATCATCTTCTCTAGAGAAAACTACTTTCACTGGTTTCTTGGCTGCATCTGAAATTTCTGCAGCTTCTAATGCGAAGTCACTGTATAGTCTTCTTCCAAAACCACCACCCATGCGAGTCATCTCTACATGAACTTCTTCTGGTTTTCTTTCAAACATTCCAGATACTAACGAAGATAACCAAGCTGGAGTTTGAACCGGTCCAACCAAATGAATTTTTTCAGCAGTTACATTCGCATAAAAGTTCATTGGTTCCATACAATTGTGAGGTAAGAATGGAGATTCATAGGTTTTTTCAATCACCTTGTCTGCTTGCGCAAATGCTTTTGTTATATTTCCATCTTCTCTTCTAGTGTCAAATTTATTTCCATCAAGAATTTTAAACAATTCTTTATCATGATCTTCAGTGCTCTCTAATTTGGCTTCATCTGCCCATTCTGCTAGTAAAGCCTTTTTACCTTTCATCGCTGCCCAAGTACTGTTTCCTATAACAGCAATTTTGTCAGTAACTCTGGTAAAGCCAATTTTTCCGTCTAACAATTTAATTTTATCCCCAAATCGGATAACATCAATTACGCCATTGACAGCTCTAGCTTTAGAATCGTCAAAACTAACGAGTTTTTTTCCAAAAGCGGGAGGTCTTAAAACCGAGGCATAAACCATTCCTTCGGATTTATAATCTAAACCAAACAACGGTTTTCCCGTTCTAATTTTGTCAATGTCTACATTCTTAATATCCTGTCCAATAATTTTATAATCTTTGGATTCTTTCAATTTTACGTTTTCAGGAACTTCTAATGCGGCTGCTTCTTTTACAACATCGCCATATCCTAATGTATCCCCATTCGAATTTGTTATAATTCCTTCTGAGACAGTACATGTTGAAGCAGCTACTCCCCATTTAGCTGCAGCTGCATTAACTAACATTTGTTTTGCTGTTGCACCTGTTTGGCGTAAAGCATCCCATCCAAAACGTATTGATTGACTTCCACCAGCAACTTGTCTTTGATAGTTTTTAGTATCTAACGCTCCTTGAGCTACATTTACTTTGTCCCAAGCAACATCCAACTCTTCAGCAATAATCATGGGCATAGATGTTTTTACTCCTTGACCAATCTCTGGATTAGGTGAGAAAATTGTAACATAGCCTTCTTCTGAGATTTTGATAAATGCATTAAAATCATTAAAATTTAACTTTGATATATCTACAGGTGGCACTACATTTGGTTTACAGGCGTTCAATAAATTAAACCCAATCAACATTCCTCCTCCAGCAAGTACTGAGGTTTTTAAAAAATTTCTTCTACTAAAATTAAGTGAATTATTTTGAGATTCCATGTTTTGTGTTTTAGTTGATTAAGAGTTTTTAGCAGCTACCTCCACTGCTTTTTCTATTCTATTATATGATGCACATCTACAAATATTACCATGCATCGCTTCTCTTATTTCTTCTTTAGTTGGATTTGGGTTTTCTTTTAAGAATGCAGAAGCAGTCATCATTTGGCCAGCCTGACAATAACCACATTGAGGTACATCTATTTCTTTCCAAGCTTCTTGAACAGGATGGGTTCCGTTTTCAGAAAGTCCTTCAATAGTTGTGATTGATTCTCCTGAAATAGTTGAGATTGGCAAAGAACAACTTCTAACGGCGATATTGTCTAAATGAACAGTACAAGCACCACATTGTGCTATACCACAACCAAATTTGGTTCCTACCATATCAAGTTCATCTCTGAGAACCCATAAAAGCGGTGTGTCTGCTTCTGCGGTTACCGTTGTTGTTTTACCATTAATTTTTAGTGTATAATCTGGCATAATTTATTGTTTAAGATATCGATTGATAAGTTACAAAAACTTATAATTATTCATGATGTTTTTTTTTAACGAATTAGTTTTTATGATTGATTTAACATCTTTTAACCCTATACATAGTACTACAATAATTAAAATAACGACAACACTAACCATACAATGAAGTTAAAATAGCATTGTTTTAAAAGATTTAAACTACTTTAGTAACCAAACAAAAAAAATACTTTGCTTTTTAAAGTGAATGAATCAATTTTCTTTGTTCTTAATATTTATGACAGATAAACGATGAAACTAAATCATTTAATCACTTTTTTTATACTTTTTCAACTTAGTGTTTTTTCTCAAGAGCTTCCTCCTATTGAAGTTTTTAAACCAAAAGACTATGGAGCAGAAGATCAAAACTGGGGAATATCTCAAGACACTGATAAGTCAATTTATTTTGCAAATAATAAAGGTTTACTCGCTTATAATGGCGCCCGATGGAAACTTTATAAATCTCCAAATTCATCAATCATAAGATCTGTTAAGGTCATTGATGGGAAAATATATACTGGGTGTTATATGGATTTTGGTTATTGGGAGAAGAATGAATTTGGTGTATTAAACTATACTTCTCTGGTTAAGGAGAGCATCTCTCTTGCCGAAGACGAAGAGTTTTGGAACATCTTAGCGCTTGATCAATGGATAGTGTTTCAATCCTTAGACCGAATATATATTTACAATACAGCTGATAAATCTTTTAAAATAATAAAATCAGAAACTACTATTACTAAGATTTATAAGGTTAAAAAAAGTATTTATTTTCAAAAAATAAATGATGGTATATTCAAGTTTGAAGACGGTAAAGAGGTTTTAGTAACCAATGATATCTTATTAAAAGATAGAATTGTTGTTAATGTATTTGACATTAATGATGAATTACTATTTCAAACTAAAGAAAACGGTCTTTTTACTATGGGTAGTAATAAATCGATCAAAGAATGGGATATAAAACTAAACTATAAACTTGATAAGTATAGTATTTATAATAGCTTACAACTAAGCAATGGAAGTCTAATTTTGGGTACCGTTTCTAACGGAATTCTACATGTAAACACAAATAAAGAGATTGTATATGAGATTAATCAAAGTAAAGGTTTAGGAAATAATACAATACTTTCATTGTTTGAAGACGCCAATCAAAATGTATGGCTAGGCATGGATAATGGGATTAGTAATATAAACTTTAATGCTCCTTTTAGGGTTTATAAAGATCAATTAGGAATTCTGGGCTCTGTATATACTACCATATTAGATGATAACATTTTATATTTAGGAACCAATCAGGGGTTGTTTTATAAAGATCAAAACAAAAAAGGTTCTTTTAGCTTTATTAAAGGAACTGAGGGTCAAGTTTGGTCACTCCAAAAAATTAAAAACACCTTATTTTGTAGTCATGATAACGGCACCTTTATAATTTCAGGAGGCAAAGCTGAAAGAATTGAGAATACATCAGGAACTGTCTCTTATACACATCTGACGCTGCCGACGATCTACTCTGTGTAGA
>OLII01000681.1_pt1 | contig 12545 bp, 12 predicted proteins | sample 1609481 | NCBI WGS metagenome assembly OLII01 (sample SAMN05416859, study PRJEB24817) | seawater metagenome | isolation source: Sea water | place: Canada:Atlantic | collected 2013-11
ATCTACACAGAGTAGATCGTCGGCAGCGTCAGATGTGTATAAGAGACAGGGGAGGGCGGGCCTTTGGGTAAAAAAGGCGTATTAAACCAGAATCCAGGCCACCCGTTTCGGCCCCTTCGGCGGCAGGCCGGCTCCCGCAGGTACAGCGGTGCGGGAGCTGGCGCGCCTAGAGGGCCAGAATCGAGGTCACCTTGTCGCGCAGCTGGTCGATGCTGAACGGCTTGCCGATCATGTGCATGCCCTCGGGCACATCGAAGCTGTCGGCATAGCCACTGGCGAACAGGATGGGCAACAGCGGCCGCAGTTCGCGGGCCCTGCCCGCCAGTTGCTTGCCGTCCATGTCGGGCAAGCCGACATCGGTCATCATCAGGGCAAGGGGTTTGTCCGGGTCGCACAGCACTTGCAGCGCTTGTTCGGCATCTTTGGCCTCCACCACCTGGTAACCCAGTTCATCGAGCACATCCACCATCAGCATGCGCACGATGGTGTCGTCTTCGACGACCAGAAGAGGGTGATTATCGGGCATGGCAGGATCCTGTGAAAATGGGTGACACACTATCTGTAAACAGCACGCGGTGCTTAGTTCCCTGGATCGTCAAACGTACCAGCCAGTGAGCATAGCGGGCTCTGGCCAAACAGGGAACGTTTGGCGCAGCACTGGCTCAAATACGGGCTCGATGCCCGGCCAACACGGGCACGGCGCCACGCTGCGGGCATTGAACTGGCGGAAAACTGGAACAATTGCTCGAAAATCCGTCACACTCTTTCGTTCGTCTACTTGCTCGGGCCTTTCCAATGAGTCAACCAGCCTCGACCGATCAGCAGAGCTTTCGCAAGCTGCTGAGCCGCAACATCGGCCTGCCCCTGGGGGTCGGTCTGATCAGTGCGGTGGTTTTCGTCGCCGTGATTGCCTACCTGCTGTCGGTCATCCAGTGGGTCGCCCACACCGACCGGGTGATCAACAACGCCAACGAGGCGGTCAAGCTGTCCATCGACATGGAAACCGGCATGCGCGGGTTCCTGCTCACTGGCGACGAGCAGTTCCTCGACCCCTATGAAGTGGCCAAGCCACGCATACAGGCCGAACTCGAGACGCTCAAGGAACTGGTGGCCGACAACCCGCAGCAGGTCGACCGCCTGAGCCGCCTGCAAGCCCTGCAGGCCGCCTGGAACAACTTCGGCAAGGACATGATCGCCCTGCGCCGCGCCAATGACGACTACCGCACGCCCATCAAGCTCGGTCAGGGCAAGCGCCTGACCGACGAGATCCGCAAGGAGTTCGACGATTTCGTCGCGATGGAGCAACAGCTGCGTCTTGCCCGCAACGATCAGGTCAGCAACACCACGAAGTGGTCCATTTCCCTTTACCTGGCCTTCGTGGTGCTGCTCAGCGCATTGCTGGCCTACATCGGCCGCCGCGACCTGCTCAACCTGTCCAGCAACTACGCGGCCAACCTGGAGGCCCAGCAGCGCGCTGCCGAGCGCCTCGAACAGCAGGCCTGGCAGCGCGCCGGGCAATCGCGTCTGGCCGAGCAGGTGCTGGGGCAACTGACCCTGCCGATGCTGGGCAACAACATCCTGCAGTTCTTCGCCCATTACCTGGGCAGCGTGGTGGCGGCCGTGTACGTGCGCGACGAGCATGGCAGCCTGCGCCGCGTGGCCAGCTACGGCTTCTCCCGCGAGCAGCAGGGGCAGGAGCAGGTCGTCGGCGCCCAGGAGGGCATCCTTGCCCAGGCCGTGGCGCAACGTCGCCTGATGCGCCTGGACGAGGTGCCGCAGGACTACTTCAAGGTCAGCTCCGGGCTGGGCGAGGGGTGCCCGCGCAACGTGCTGGTGATTCCGGCGATCAACGACGGCCAGGTCAATGGTGTGGTCGAGCTGGGCTTTCTGCGCGCAGTGGAGGATCGCGACATCGAGTTTCTCGAGCGGTTGGCCGACAACCTGGGCACCTCCATCGAGAGTGCGCGCTATCGCCAGCGCCTGCAGGAAGTGCTGGCCGAAACCCAGCAGCTCAACGAAGAGCTGCAGGTGCAGCAGGAAGAGCTCAAGACCGCCAACGAAGAGCTCGAGGAACAGTCCCGGGTGCTCAAGGAGTCCCAGGCCCATCTGGAGACGCAGCAGGCCGAGCTGGAGCAGACCAACGAGCAACTGGCCGAGCGTACCGACGCGCTGGCCGAGCAGCGCGATGCGCTGGACCGCAAGAACGGCGAGCTGAACCGGGTGCAGGTCGAGTTGCAGGAGCGTGCAGAGGAACTGCAGCGCTCGAGCAAGTACAAGTCCGAATTCCTCGCCAACATGTCCCACGAGCTGCGCACCCCGCTCAACAGCTCGCTGATCCTGGCCAAGCTGCTGGCCGAGAACCCGCAGGACAACCTCAGCGCCGAGCAGGTCAAGTTCGCCGAGTCGATCTATTCGGCCGGCAACGACCTGCTCAACCTGATCAACGACATTCTCGACATCGCCAAAGTCGAGGCCGGCAAGCTCGATGTACGCGCCGAAACCACCCACATCAGCCGCATGGCCGAAGGCCTGCGCAGCCTGTTCGAGCCGCTGGCGCAGCAGAAGCAGTTGGCCTTCAGCGTCACCGTAGAGCCGCAGGTGCCGGCCACCCTGTTCACCGATCGACAGCGCCTGGAGCAGATCCTCAAGAACCTGCTGTCCAACGCGCTGAAGTTCACCGAGCGCGGCCAGGTGGCGCTGACCATCGGCTACCAGGCCGGCACCGGCATCGTGTTCTCGGTGCGCGACAGTGGCATCGGCATTGCAGACGACCAGCAGCAGAGCATCTTCGAAGCCTTCCACCAGGCCGACGGCACCACCAACCGGCGCTACGGCGGCACGGGCCTGGGGCTGTCGATTTCCCGTGACCTGGCGCAGTTGCTGGGCGGCCAGATCCGTGTCGAAAGCCAACTGGGCCAGGGCAGCGTGTTCAGCCTGATACTGCCCGAGTCGTACGAGCCGAGCGTCGAGGCGCAGCCGCTGGCACTGGTGGCCCGCGCCGCCGCGCCGTTGCCCGTGGCGGCCCCCGTCGTGCTGCCGGCCGCCGAAGCCCCGCGTCCGGCGGCCAGCTTCGCCGACGACCGTCACCTGGCACCGTTCAGCAACCGCTGCATCCTGGTGATCGAGGACGAGCCCAACTTTGCCCGCATCCTCTTCGACCTGGCCCACGAACTGGGCTACAGCTGCCTGGTGGCTCAGGCCGCCGACGAAGGCTTCGAACTGGCGGCCAGCTACATCCCCGACGCCATCCTGCTGGACATGCGCCTGCCCGACCATTCCGGCCTTACCGTGCTGCAGCGGCTCAAGGAGCAGGCGTCCACCCGGCACATACCGGTGCACATCATCTCGGTCGAGGACCGTGTCGAGGCGGCCATGCACATGGGCGCGATCGGCTATGCGGTCAAGCCCACCAGCCGCGAGGAGCTCAAGGCCGTGTTCGGCCGCCTGGAAGCCAAGCTGACCCAGAAGCTCAAGCACATCCTGCTGGTGGAAGACGATGACCTGCAGCGCGAAAGCATCGCCCGCCTGATCGGCGACGAAGACATCAAGATCACCGCGGTGGGCATGGCTCAGGAAGCCCTGGAGCTGCTGCGCGAGAACATCTACGACTGCATGATCATCGACCTCAAGCTGCCCGACATGCTCGGCAACGAGCTGCTCAAGCGCATGACCGCCGACGATATCCGCTCGTTCCCGCCGGTGATCGTCTACACCGGGCGCAACCTGACCCGCGACGAAGAGGCCGACCTGCTCAAGTACTCGCGCTCGATCATCATCAAGGGCGCGCGTTCACCCGAGCGGTTGCTGGATGAAGTCACGCTGTTTCTGCACAAAGTCGAGTCGACGCTGTCCCATGAACGTCAGCGCATGCTCAAGACCGCGCGCAGCCGCGACAAGGTGTTCGAGGGGCGCAAGATCCTGCTGGTGGACGACGACGTGCGCAACATCTTCGCCCTCACCAGTGCGCTGGAGCACAAGGGCGCGATCGTGGAGATCGGTCGCAATGGCCGCGAGGCCATCGAAAAACTCGAGCAGGTCAGCGATATCGACCTGGTGCTGATGGACGTGATGATGCCGGAGATGGACGGCTATGAAGCCACACGGCGCATTCGCAAGGACCCGCGCTGGCGCAAGCTGCCGATCATCGCCGTCACCGCCAAGGCCATGAAGGATGACCAGGAGCGCTGCCTGCAGGCCGGCGCCAACGACTACCTGGCCAAGCCGATAGAGCTGGACCGGCTGTTCTCCCTGATTCGGGTATGGCTGCCGCAACTGGAGCGAATTTGAGTATCGAACGTAACACCGACATTGAAATCCGGCTGCTGATCGAGGCGATCTACCTCAAGTACAGCTATGACTTTCGCGACTATTCCGGCGCTTCGATCAAGCGCCGGGTGCTGCATGCCGTGCGCCAGTTCGAATGTGCCACGGTGTCGGCCCTGCAGGAACGGGTGCTGCACGACCCGAGTGTGTTCATGCAGTTGCTGCAGTACCTCACCATCCCGGTGAGCGAAATGTTTCGCGACCCCGGTCACTTCCTCGCGCTGCGCGAGGAGGTGGTGCCGCACCTCAAGACCTGGCCCTCGATCAAGATCTGGATTGCCGGCTGCAGCACGGGCGAGGAGGTCTACTCCATGGCCATCCTGCTGCGCGAAGAGGGGCTGCTCGAACGCACCATCATCTACGCCACCGACATCAACCCCAGCTCGCTGGAAAAGGCCAAGCAGGGCATCTACTCGATGCAGAACATGCGCGAGTACACCGAGAACTACCAGAAGGCCGGCGGGCGCCGGGCCTTCAGCGACTACTACACTGCCGCCTATGGCAACGCGATCATCGACAGCAGCCTGCGCGAAAACGTGACCTTCGCCGACCACAGCCTGGCCACCGACAGCGTGTTCTCCGAAACCCAGCTGATCTCGTGCCGCAACGTGCTCATCTACTTCAACAAGACCCTGCAGGACCGGGCCTTCGGCCTGTTTCACGACTCGCTGTGCCACCGTGGCTTTCTGGTGCTGGGCAGCAAGGAAACCCTGGATTTTTCCGCTTACGCCAACCGCTTCGACGCGCTGGTCAAGCCAGAACGGATCTACCGAAAGTCATGAAAGGCACCGATGCGATCGTGGTGGGGGCTTCAGCCGGGGGCGTGTCGGCGCTGCTCACGGTGTTTGCCGCCTTGCCCGCCGACTACGCCATTGCGCTGCTGTGCGTGCTGCACCTGCCCGACGACCGCCACAGCCAGCTGGCCGAAGTCTTCAGCCGCCGCTTGCAGCGCCCCGTGCAGGAGGCCCGCGACAAGGAAAGCGTGGTGCCGGGCATGATCTACGTGGCCGGCCCCGGCTATCACCTGTCGGTGGAGCGTGACCGCAGCCTGTCCCTGAGCCAGGAGGACCGCGTGCACTTTTCCCGGCCCTCGATCGACATCCTCTTCGAGTCGGCCGCCGATGCCTATGGCGACGGCCTGGTCGGCGTGTTGCTGACCGGCGCCAACGAAGACGGTGCGCGCGGGCTGGCGCGCATCAAGGAGCACGGCGGTACTACCCTGATTCAAGACCCGCATGAGGCGCAAGTCGCGGTCATGCCCGAGGCGGCGCTGGCGCTGCACCGGCCCGACCACATACTCCCATTGAATGGCATCGGGCAATTGCTCGCCAAGCTGGAACCACGTGCATGCTAAGCCATATCCAAGCAAACCTGCTGATCGTCGACGACCTGCCGGAAAACCTGCTGGCGCTCGAGGCGCTGATCAAGGGGCCGGACCGCAACGTGTACCAGGCGCAATCGGCCGACCATGCGTTGTCGCTGTTGCTCGAGCACGAGTTCGCGCTGGCCATCCTCGACGTCCAGATGCCCGGAATGAACGGTTTCGAACTGGCCGAGATGATGCGCGGTACGGAAAAGACCAAGAACATTCCCATCGTGTTCGTTAGCGCTGCGGCGCGCGAGATGAACTACGCCTTCAAGGGCTACGAGAGCGGCGCGGTAGACTTCCTGCACAAGCCGCTGGACACCCAGGCGGTGAAGAGCAAGGTGGCGGTGTTCATCGACCTGTACCGCCAGCGCAAGGCCCTCGGCCAGCAGCTGGAGGCCCTGGAGCGCAGCCGCCAGGAGCAGGAGCTGCTGCTGGCGCAGCTGCAGGTCACGCGCAGCGAGCTGGAGCACGCGGTACGCATGCGCGACGACTTCATGTCGATCGTCTCCCACGAGGTGCGCACACCGCTCAACGGTCTGATACTGGAGACCCAGCTGCGCAAGCTGCACCTGGCGCGCAACAACGCCGATGCCTTCACCCTGGACAAGATGCACGCCATGGTCGAGCGTGACGAGCGCCAGATCAACAGCCTGATCCGGCTGATCGAAGACATGCTCGACGTGTCGCGCATCCGTACCGGCAAGCTGTCGATCCGGCCCGCATCGTTCGACCTGTGCCAGCTGGTCAGCGGCCTGGTCGAGAACTTCGCCGCCCAGGCGGCTGCGGTCGACTCGAGCATCAGCCTGCAGGCCGGCGCCGAACTGGTCGGCTACTGGGACGAGTTTCGTATCGAGCAGGTGATCGCCAACCTGCTCACCAACGCCCTGCGCTATGGCGCCAAGTCGCCGGTGCAGGTGCGCGTGTTCGAGGAACAGGGCATGGCCTGCGTGCAGGTGCGCGACCATGGCATCGGCATCAGTGCCGAGAACCAGCAGCGCATCTTCCAGCAGTTCGAGCGGGTATGCTCCAACCAGAGCAGTGCCGGCCTGGGGCTGGGCCTGTATATTTCCGAACAGATCGTGCTGGCCCATGGCGGCAGCATCACGGTCAGCAGTACCGAGGGCCAGGGCGCGACATTCAGCGTGCGCCTGCCACTGGTACGCAGCCCGCAAGAAAGTGGCGCGCAGCAGGCAACCTCTGCGTGAGGCCGGGGTCGTATAGCGATCCCCCATGAATCAAATACGAGTTGAAGGCATTGGCATGAGTGAAGATGCGCAAGATGTAGTACTGGTCGTCGAAGACGAACCGGTCATTCGCATGATCCTGAAGGACTATCTTCAAGGCGAGGGCTATCACGTGCTGGTGGCCGAAGATGGCGAGCAGGCATTCAAGATCCTGGCCAGCAAGCCGCACCTGGACCTTATCGTGACCGACTTCCGCCTGCCGGGCGGCATTTCAGGGGTACAGATCGCCGAACCTGCGGTCAAGCTGCGCCCGGACCTGAAGGTGATCTTCATCAGTGGCTACCCCGCCGAGATCCGCGAGTCGGGCAGCCCGATCGCGTTCAAGGCACCGATCCTGGCCAAGCCGTTCGACCTGGACAGCCTGCGCGACCAGATTCAGGAACTCCTGAAATAGGCCTGACGTTGGCGTGAGTTCAAGCGGCAGCGTCCAGCGCACCGGTCTGCAGGGTGCGCTCTATCGCCCCCAGCAGCATGTTTTCCATCAGCGCCAGGCGTTGTGGCTGCCCCAGCGGTGAGGCCTGCAACCAGCCGGGCAGGCTGTTGAGCAGCGTGGCGATGACATGGCCGGTCGCCTCCCGGGCCGGCGGCGGCAGGGCCGCGTGAGGGGCGATCAGCTGCAACAGGCGGGTTTCGTATTCACGGCGCAGCTGGGCGATGCGTGCCTGTTGTTCCTCGCTCAGGCAGCACAGGTCACGTTCGGCCAGGCGAAACTGCAACGGGCGCTCGGCATGCAGCGCCCAGTGCGCCTTTATCACCCGGCTCAACGCCGTGGCCTCGGGCTTGCCGCGCCCACGGGGCTGCAGGGTGGCCAGCAACTCCTCGAACAGCTCTTCGATCAGGTCGAACAGCAGGTGCTGCTTGCTCGGGAAGTGGTGATACAGCGAGCCCGCCGTCAGCCCCAGGTGGCTGGCCAGTTCACGCATGCTGACCTGGCCGAACCCCTTGACCGCAAAGAGTTCGAGTGCCTTGTCCCGACGTTCTTCAAAGTTGGCGCAACGTTCGGCGCAGGTCTGCGGCATGCCCGTACCTCAGTAGGTGAAGAAGCCGCGGCCGCTCTTGCGCCCCAGGTAGCCGGCGGCGACCATTTCCTTGAGCAGGGCAGCGGGGCGGTACTTGCTGTCGTTGAAGCCGTCGTGGAACGACTCGATGATCGCCAGCAGCGTGTCCAGGCCGATCAGGTCGGCCAGGGCCAGCGGGCCGATGGGCTGGTTGCAGCCCAGGCGCATGCCGGTGTCGATGTCCTCGGCGCTGGCCAGGCCTTCCTGCAGCACCATGATTGCCTCGTTGATCATCGGCACCAGGATGCGGTTGACCACGAAGCCCGGGCGGTTGCCGGCACTGATGGCGGTCTTGCCCACGCGCTCGGTCAGGGCCATGGCGCTGGCGTAGGTGGCGTCGCTGGTCTGCAGGCCGCGAATGATCTCGACCAGCGCCATCATCGGCACCGGGTTGAAGAAGTGCACGCCGATGAAACGTTCGGGCTGGCTCACCGATGCGCCCAGCTGGGTGATCGACAGCGACGAGGTGTTGGTGGCGATGACGCAGTCGTCGGCCACGCTAGCGGCCACCTGCTGCAGAATCTTCACCTTCAGGGCGAGGTTCTCGGTGGCTGCCTCGATCACCAGCTGCGCGCCCTTGAGCTGCGCGTAGTCGGTGCTGGTGGCGATGCGCGTCAGGGCTGCCTCGGCCTGTTCGGCCTGCAGGGTCTGCTTGCCGACCTGGCGCTCCAGGTTCTTGCGCAGGGTGGCCAGGCCACGCTCCAGCGCGGCCTCGGACACGTCGATCAGGGTGACCTGGTAGCCGGCCACTGCACACACCTGGGCAATCCCGTTGCCCATGGTGCCGGCGCCGATCACGGCGATGTTTTCAATACTCACGGTTAACTCCGACTCAAACACGTTCGAACACGACGGCGATACCCTGACCGCCGCCGATGCACATGGTGGCCAGCGCGTAGCGGCCCTGGATACGTTGCAGCTCATGGATCGCCTTGGTGGCGATGATGGCCCCGGTGGCTCCCACCGGGTGGCCCAGGGAAATGCCCGAGCCGTTGGGGTTGACCTTTTCGGGGTCCAGGCCCAGTTCCCGCGACACGGCGCAGGCCTGGGCAGCGAAGGCTTCGTTGGACTCGATCACGTCCAGGTCGGCGACGCTCAGGCCGGCCTTTTCCAGCACCTTGCGCGTGGCCGGCACCGGGCCCAGGCCCATCAGCTCGGGCTCGACGCCTGCATGTGCATAGGCCACCAGGCGCGCCAGCGGGCGCAAGCCCAGGCGCTCGACCATTTCGCCGGTGGCCAGCACCAGGGCGCCGGCGCCGTCGTTGAGGCCGCTGGCGTTGCCGGCGGTGACGGTGCCGTCCTTCTTGAAGGCAGGCTTCATGCCGGCCAGTTGCTCGGCACTCACATCGCCACGCACATGCTCGTCCACCTCGAAACGTACCGGACCTTTGCGGCTCGGGATCTCGATGGGCACGATCTGGCTGGTGAAGCGGCCTTCGGCGATGGCGCGGGCGGCGCGCTGCTGGCTGGTCAGGGCCACCTCGTCCTGCATCTGGCGGGTGATGCCGTTTTTCGCCGCCACGTTCTCGGCGGTGATGCCCATGTGAAAGCCTTCGAACGGGTCCTGCAGAATGCCCAGCATGTAGTCGACACCCTTCAGGTCACCCATGCGCGCGCCCCAGCGCGCCTGCGGCAGCAGGTACGGGCCGCGGCTCATGGATTCGGCGCCGGCGGCAATCACCGCCTCGGCCTCGCCCAGCAGCAGGCTCTGCGCGGCCGAGACGATGGCCTGCAGGCCCGAGCCGCACAGGCGGTTGACGTTGAATGCCGGGGTTTCCTTGGGCACGCCGGCGTTCATCGCGGCCACGCGGCCCAGGTACGCGTCACGCGGCTCGGTGGGGATCACGTTGCCCATGACCATGTGGCCGATCTGTTCGGGGGCAATGCCGGAGCGTTCGATGGCGGCGCGGGTCACCTGGGTGGCCAGGTCGGCCAGGGGCAGGTCCTTGAGCGAGCCGCCGAAGGTGCCGATGGCCGAGCGAACGGCGCTCACTACATAGATTTGCGGGGTGTTCATACGCGACTCCAGTGTGCGAAAGCGTGGCGGGGCGCTGCCTGGCTCTGCCAGAATGGCGCCCGGGGCCACGCTCGGGATGGGTTCGAGTCTAGGCAAAGGCCACGCCTGGGCCTATGCCATAACTGTCCAGCGAGGCTGGCACTTTTTGCCATATTCTTACGCTGCATAGCGGAAACAGTCATGCGGGAAAACGATTCGGTCGCGGTGTACTTCGTGCACATCATGCTGCACACACTGCGCCAACAGCCGGCGCGCGCCAGTGCGTTGCTGGTGCAGGCGGGCATCGACCCGGCAGTGGTGGACGCACCCGATGCACGGGTGCCGGCCAGGGCGTTCGCACGGCTGTGGCTGCTGCTCATTGAAGACCTGGGCGACGAATTCTTCAACCTCGACAGCCACGGCATGCCGCTGGGCAGTTTCGCCCTGATCTGTCGTGGGCTGATCCAGGAGCCGACGCTGGAAAAGGCCTTGCGCCAGTGCCTGAGCAACTTCGGCCTGTTCCTGCGTGACGTGCGCGGGCGCCTGGTGGTGCGTGGGCAGCGTGCGGTGATCAGCCTGGAGTCGCATTTCGACGATGCGCAGACTCGGGTATATGCCGAGGAGACCTTCCTGGTGCTGGTGGTCAGCCTGCTGTGCTGGCTGGGGGGGCGGCGCATCGCCATCGACCGTACCGAACTGCGCGACGGGCGTGCGGTGCTGGAGGACGACGCGTTGCTGTGGGGGCCGAACCTGCAGTTGGGCAGTGGCCGCACCCAGGTCGAGTTCTCGGCGCACTACCTGCGCTTGCCGGTGGTGCAGGACCTGGGTGCGCTCAAGACCTTCCTGCGCAGTGCGCCGCAGTGGCTGGTGGTGCGCTACCGCAACCAGAACGGATTGGCGGCGCGGGTATACCGGCATCTGCGCGGGCGTCAGTACGGGCAGTGGCCAACCTTGCTGGGCATGGCGGCAGCCGAGGGCCTGAGCCCGAGCAGTTTTCGCCGGCAGTTGGAGCGTGAGGGGTGTTCGTACCAGCAGATCAAGGACGAGGTGCGCCGTGCACTGGCGTTCGAATGCTTGCGCGATGGTGTGTTGAGCGTGGCGCAGATTGCCGAGCAGACCGGCTTCCAGGAGCCCAGCGCGTTTCATCGCGCGTTCAAGAAATGGACGGGAGAGAGCCCGGGGAGCTACCGCGCGCGGGTGGCGGGGGAGTAGGGGGCTGGCCCCCTCGACACCCTGCGCGCTGCTCGCACAGGGCCTGCAGCAGCTCGCGCAGCGCCAGGCCATCGGCGTCCAGCCCCTTGCGCCCGTACAACGCCAGCTCCAGGCCCTGGACCGGGGTAAACCCCTGCGCCTCACCCAGCACCCGATGGGTCGGCAACACGCTGCGGGTCGGTATCAGGCTCACGCCCAACCCCGCACTCACCGCCGCCCCCAGGCTGGCCAGACTGGTGCTCGAATAGCTGATACGCCAGCTGCGCCCACGGGCTTCCAGCGCATTGATCATTTCCTGCCGGTACAGCGCCCCCACCGGAAACACCACCAGCGGCACCGGGTCGGCCAGCTGCGTCTGCCCGGCACTGCACACCCACGACAACGGCTCGTGCCAGCCGGCATGGCGGTCGCGGTCCGCGCCCCATTGCTTGACCAGCAGCAAGTCCAGCTCGCCATCACGGTACAGGCGCAGCAGCGGGCTGCTCAGCCCGCTCTCGACCTCCAGGCGCACATGCGGGCGCTCGCCGATGAACCGGCTCAATGGCTCGGTCAGCACTTCCCCGGCCAGGTCTTCCGGCACCCCCAGGCGTAGCGCCCGTTGCGCCTGCACCGGGCTGAACGCCTGGCGCGCCTCTTCGTCCAGGCGCAGCAGGCGCCGGGCATACCCCAGCAGGCGCTCGCCGTCTTCGGTCGGCCACACCTGGCGCTGGCTGCGATCCAGCAGGCGCACCCCCAGGTGCTGCTCCAGCCGGATGATCTGCTGGCTGATGGTCGACTGGGTCAGGTGCAGGCGCTCGGCGGCGCGGGTGAAATTGCCGGTTTCCACCACGGTCACGAAGCTGCGCAGCAATACGGGGTCAAGCATTCGATTACCCACTGGTATGCATGAAATCAATTAATTTCATGCTACACCCCAAGCCTCGGATAATCCCGCTTCATTGCACCAAAGGAGGCGCCATGTCATTGCTCAGACACTGGATGTACGGGGTTGCCGGGCTGTGCGCCAGCCTCGGCATCGCCGGGGCCGCCGGGGCGGCCGACACCTTGCTCGAAGCCGCCGCCAGCGGCAACCCCACCCGCGTCGGCGCCTTGCTGGCCCAGGGCGCCGACGTCGATCAGCGCGACTCGCGCAACAATACGCCGCTGCTGCTGGCCACCGCCGGTGGGCATGTGGCGGCGGCGCGCCGGTTGATCGACGCCGGCGCCGACGTCAACGCCAGCAACTGGATGCACGACAGCCCGTATCTGCTGGCCGGCGCCGAAGGCCAGTTGCAGATTCTGGAGATGACCCTGGCCCTGTCTCTTATACACATCTCCGAGCCCACGAGACCGTACTAGATCTC
>OLII01000682.1_pt1 | contig 12538 bp, 12 predicted proteins | sample 1609481 | NCBI WGS metagenome assembly OLII01 (sample SAMN05416859, study PRJEB24817) | seawater metagenome | isolation source: Sea water | place: Canada:Atlantic | collected 2013-11
CGAGATCTAGTACGGTCTCGTGGGCTCGGAGATGTGTATAAGAGACAGAAATCTAACGGGCCTAAATAATAAAACTGCCTTACCTAAGGCCTTTAAGCTACGTTTCAAACTCACTGAAAATACTGAAAACATTCAGGTTAATATTAATAGCTTTAAACTATTTTGTTCGCCGGCTATTAATTTATTTAACACCACAGCAGAGCCTATTCCCTTGGATCACAAGAACAGTGATTTAATATTAAACCCAATACGCAACACGAATAATCAGCATACGATTTACTCCATATTAGATGTCCAGGGTCAAAACAGACGCTCAACTAAAAAAACTCAATATATTGATTTTTCGCTTAATGCCAAGCAACAAAGCCAGTTACCTGTTTACGAGCTCATTCAAAAATCTTCAAATAACAATGACTCTGCAAGTGTTCTAAGGGTCAGTTACCCGAAGGGTTTAGAGCTGCCAATGCGTGAAGTATTAACTACCGATATACGTTGCTCAAATGGTTCTTTAACTCAGCAATTAAAGATTGGTGATGTAAACATCAACACTCCAGACGTAGCAGATTTGGTGAGTTTTAAAAATATTTCTGCCGTTAGCGAATATATTCCACCGCAAACGGACGGCAAGATATTATGGAGTTTGCTCGCCCATCTAACCGTAAACTATTTGCCTATTACTGACATTTCAAATCTGAGGGTTCTTTTAAATCTATACAACCCAACGAACCATGCTGATGCAAAAGAGCAAGCTGCCAACAAAAAACGAATTGATTCATTAAAATCAATCACGGTTAATAAGGCTGAAAAACTGCTAAAAGGGTATCTCGTTAGAGGAGAGAAAATAGAACTTGAAGTTGATGGCACAGGGTTTGCCAGTCAAGGGGACTTGTATTTATTTGGCGAACTAATTTCAAAACTATTTACACAATTTTGCGACATAAATAGCTTTGTTGAACTTGCCATTATCAATGAAAATACGGGAGAGCAGCTTACATGGCAGCCCAACTTAGCGAATCATTAAAAACTATAGAAAAGGACATTCTTGAAAATAGTTCTGAATATGAATTCTTTCAAGTTTATCGTTTATTAGAATCCATTAATGATAGCTACCCGGTATCCTCCCGCCGCCCAGCCCGTAAGATTGAAGTTCGGCCAGAACTTACTTTAGGCTATACCGAAACGGATATTAGTGACGTTATTCCATTGGATAAGCACAAAGGTTTTGAGATTATCTCTCAATTACCAGGCTTATACGGTGTCGCTTCTCCCCTACCAGATTTTTATAATGAAGAGTTATTGGATAATGAATGGGATGAACTTAACGCACCTCGCGAATTTTTGGACATTATCCATAAGCAACTATTTCCTAAGCTTTTTCAGGCATGGAAGCTTTACAAACTAAATTTAAATACCCATGAAAAGCCTAACGACAGTTACTGGAATCTATTATTTAGCTTAATGGGTGATCCCAATTGCCAAAATGAAGAGCTAAAAAAATTAAAATTAAGATATTTTTCACTCTTTTCCAATAAGGAACGATCGGCTGCCGGGTTAAAGATTATCATTGGTGACTTTTTAGGCATAGAGAGTCTCGAAGTGAAGGAATTTCAAAGTCAAACCGTTTCCATCCATGATAGCTTGCGTTGCAAACTAGGCAGTCAAAATCATATGCTAGGTGAGGCTCATATTGGGTCTAGCATTAAAGATAAAACCCTCAAGGTTAAAGTCATTGCAAACCATATTTCACACTCACTCTATCAGCAAATAGTTAAAGATGAGAAGAAATTGGCCCAATTAAAAACATTACTGATTGAATTTTTAAAGAAGCCTTTGCAAATTGAACTACAACTTAACACCATATTAGAGCAATCTGATTTAACTCTTGGGGAAAATTGGAATCAATTAGGCATCACCAGCTCTCTTGGTCGCAGTCAGAAAGATATTAAGTCCGTTAATATAAACTTAACTGATTAATTAACTACTTACTTAGCAAGCCCTTAATGGAGTTGTGTGTGGATATTATCCAGCCGCTAGATTTAGAAGCGGGTTATCGAACGTTTAGTTTTAATAAAAAACACCATTTAGTGGTGACTTTGAAGCTGTATTTTCCACTTAATGATGGCTACCCCATTCTATTTAGTGATGCCTATCAAAAGATGAGCGAACTAGATGCACCCTTCATAGATGAAGGCATGCCAAAATTAAACAGTGAGTTTTTTACCCTTGGCAATGCTATAAGCCCTAACGGTAACCCTGTTAGTGCACTTGAAGTATCCACTGAATGCAGTGATATTAAAAAGCAATTACATGTTACCGGAGATAGGTACTGGCTGGGTGGCATTACAGGTACCTCCAATCCTATTCCATTTACAACGCTTGCGTTAACTTGGAAAAATGCTTTTGGGGGCAAGAATTTTGCACTTAACCCTCTTGGCAAGGGCATTGATAAAGAAAAAACTGATATTGGTGAAGAATTAATTCAAATGCCAAATATTGAATACACAAATAAAATGCTGACCAACAAAGGGCAGACCCCTCCCCCTGCCAGCTACATGCCATTATCTTTAGAACACCCAGAACGTAGACAGTATTTGGGTACTTATGATGATGACTGGCTAATCAATTGCTTTCCAGGGTACCCAAGGGATTTAAACTTTAATGCCTTTAACTGCTCACCTAACGACCAAAGATTCAACGAAACATTATCTGGTGGTGAGAAATTTGAAATAAAGAACATGCATGCTCAACACCCTTTAATTCGAGGGACATTACCCAAATTTAACGCAAGAGCCTTTGTCGTTAAACCCAATATAGAAGTTAAAGACCTTAGGGAAGAGGATCTAATTGAAATTAAAACGCATATTGATACGGTGACTTTTTTTCCAAATCAATTAATGGGGATGTTGATATTTCGCGGTACCTTGGAAGTAAATGAAAGCGATGCCAGTGATTATAAGCACCTGCTCTGCGCTTATGAATCTAAGCAGGCCATTGCAAGAGAAAAGAAGCATTACCTGCACTCTTTAGCAGGTAGACTTCACCCAGACCTAAATATGCAATATGCCCTAACCACCAAGGATCTAATTCCAGATGATATTCCGTGTGGCATGGCACGATTAACTCAACAAGATTCTAACCCTGAACTACTATTAGCTGAGCATATAAAAAGTAAATTTGAAGAAACCATATCGAAGGAATTAGCTGAAACTCAACAGCAGCTTGTGACACTCATAGAGCAACAGAAAAAGCTGGGGCAAGACACCAGCATACTGGAAAAACAACTTGCCAATCTTACAAACCCAGTAAAAGATGAGTGGCAGGTGAAGTTTGAAAATGTAATAGAAAAATTAGCACCCGGCACTTCTGCCGAAGGTAAAATTGATCTACAGAAAATTGATTTTAGAGCCTTTGATGAGCTAGCAAAGCTCAGTGAAGAGTATGCCGTTTTTCAGAAAAATAAAGCAGAACAGCAATTACAACTTCAAATACAGGCAGCAATAGATTCAGGGAATCAAGAATTAGCTCACAATTTGGATAAGGCATTACAAAAATTCGCCTTACCTGCTGAGCTGCCAAGAGCCAGTAACCCCAAACAAAAATTGGCCGAACTTAAAACTGCTTTTAGCCAACAAAACCAAGAGATAAATTTCGCCGACATTGAAACTAAATTAGCACAGGGTTACACCTCTGAGATTGAAAGCTATAAGACAGGTGCCCACATGATGGATCATGGCACCCCTCCATTGGCGTTAAAGCTAGATAAACTGAAAAAAAATGCCTTAACTGCCATACATAAAGGCGAAAGCATGGCACACCAAGACTTAGCTGGCATTGATTTTTCAGGAGAAGATTTACGTAATGTGGACTTTTCAAACTGCTATTTAGAGCAATGTAATTTTAGTCAAGCGAATTTAGAAGGCGCCAATTTAAGTGGCGCCATTGCTGCACGCAGTAATTTCTCCCATGCTAATTTAAAATCTGCCAATTTAGTGGCATCAAATATCGGGGCATGCAATTTCACCTATAGTGATTTAAGTGATGCTAATGCCACAGACTGTGAATATGGAAAGTCTGATTTTTCCCACGCCACCCTCACCCATTTAGATCTTTCTAGCACCTTAAATACCCTAGAAGCGTGTTTTTACAAAGCAGACTTAAGTGGTGTAAATTTTGGAGAGGCTATTTTTATAGAAACCAATTTTAGCGGCGCAAACCTTAGTGAATGCCAAGCAATATCAGCCACCTTTCAGAAGTGTAATCTAAGTGCTTGTCATGGCAGCCAAGCACAGCTTCAAAGTAGTAATTTTATTGAGTCAAATCTAAGCTTTTGTAAATTCATTAAATCAGATTTAACCAATTGCCGATTTCTAGATAAATCGTCATTAAATGAAAGCCAATTCATTGATTGTATCTTGGCAGATACCACACTTAGATCAATTACCTTAGAGCATTGCCAATTCATTAATAGCACGCTAAATGGCTGTGACTTTAGTGATTCAGATGCAAGATACACGGTTTTAAATGGATGCCATGCGATAAGTAGCCTATTTATTAAAACCGATTTCGGCCACAGCAAGCTTAGCAACACAAATTTTATGTATAGCAATTTTTTGCAAGCCAATTTAACTCAAGCCAATCTTAGCCATTCTAATTTTTATGGTTGTGAGTTCATGGGTTCTAGCGTCGCCAATACCGACTTTGCTCGCTCTAATCTAGATGGCACCAAACTTGAGAATTGGAGGCCTTCCAAATGGCAATAAATTTAGGACAATTTAACGCCTTAATTAGCCAAGGCCACATGTTTGAAAATGAAGACCTCTCGAGCATAGACTTTTCAAACATTAACATTGGTGGTGCTGTATTTACTGGTTGTAGTTTCAATAAGTGCCATTTTGGCCAAGCCCATTTAGAACAAGTGAATTTTGTTAGCTGTACTTTCAGAGGTACTAATTTTAGTAATTCCAATTGGATTGACTGCAACATCATAGATTGCGATTTGGAGTTATCTCAATTCAGTAACGCTAACTTCACAGGAGTCAACTTAACAAAACCTAATTTAAATAAAGTAATTTTTAGTGATTGCAAATTAATGGAGACTAATTTTATTGAGGCCAATGCTTCCCAAGCTGATTTCTCTCGTTCAAATTTGAGCTTCGCCAGTTTCTTACAGTGTGACTTAACATCTACTGTATTTGCGCTATGTATGTTGGAACGAACCAATTTTATAGAATGTGAAATGCAATACATAAACTTCAAAGATGCACATTTACAGCAAACCATATTTGAGAAACCCGCTCTAAAAGGGCAAGATTTTTCTGGCATGCATCTATCTATGACACAATTTAGAAGCGCCATTCTTAATAATTGCAATTTTTCCCATGCCAATTTGACCCAAGTTGCGTTTGTAGAAGCCGAACTTAATAACTGTGAATTTATTCAAAGCAAAGCACCCATGGCACTGTTTAATGACAGCCAATTAAAGATGTCTAATCTAAGCCAATGCAACTTAGAACAAGCAAGCTTTTCTAACAGTGATTTAACTGGCTGTGACTTTACAAAAAGCAATTTAACCCAAGCACAATTAAGTAATACTCGATGCATAGGCACTAAATTCACTAAGTGTGAGTTAACCTACGCAGACCTTTCCAATGCAGTGTGTAGCCATAGTGACTTTAGCGACAGCGCCTTATTTAGAACAAATCTGCATGGCGTAATTGATTCGGGTAGCATTTGGAGTGGCAGCTCAAAAAGCCTAGCATTGGGCACTGATGACAAATTAGAAAAAGCGCAAAAGTGGCAACCTAAAGCAGTTAGCTTTACATCAGCGTAATTACAGATTTAGTTAAAGGAATTCAACAATGAATATTAGTCACCTAAACACTGAGCCATCTTTATACCAATCTAGTTCGATAGAGCAGTATGAGTATGCTTCGATAATCTCTGTTACTGAACAAGGATACATATTAAAACCAGATAACGGTTCATCCATTATCGCTCAGCAAGCGTTTGGCTGCCCTTTTACACCTATTATTGATGATTTGGTGATGTTTGTGCGCTGTGCAAATAGAGGGGTATTTATTATTAATATTTTACAGCGCCAACATGATCAATCAGCTGTCATTGCTAATAAAAACGGCATTGAGCTTCAATCCAAGCAAAAAATTAAGATATCCGCTCACGATATCAATATGACCAGCTCCAATACTCAAGTGGTGAGCCAACAATACAGCCATACGAGTCAAAAACTCGATATAAAAAGCGACACTACGCAATTTTATAGTCGGACCGTAGAAAGTGTAAGTGAGCGCCTTGTTCAAAAAGTAAAAGATAGTTTTAAAGTGATAGAACGTCTTGAACAAGTTAGCGCCAACGATATTATTCAAAATATCAAGAACGCCTTCATACAGCGCTCCAGACAAGTAGATATTAGCGCGAAAAGCGACGTTAAAATTAACGGCGACCGAATCCACATGGGTTAAAGGAGAATACAATGTTTGCAAATTGCCAAATGGGCGGCACTAATATGGCCATGCCTGACGTATGTAAAACACCAGTGGGCCCTGCCATTGTGCCTATTCCTTACCCAAATATTTCCATGGGTGCTACTGCCAACCCTTCTTCCGCTGCCACGAAGGTATTAATTTCTGGTGGCCCAGGGCATACGGTAGGAACTGAAATACCCATGAGTAATGGTGATCAGCCTGGGGTAGCAGGCGGCATAATTTCTGGAAAAATTATGGGGCCTACTAAATTTTTAATGGGCAGTACTGCAACATTTTTTGGCGGAAAGCCAGCTGCTCGCCTTACGTCAATGACAGGTCAAAATGGCAGCAGCATGAACATTCCAGGGGTAACCTTGGCACCGGCACAAACAAAAGTGCTTATTATGAAATAGAGTCTTATTTGGCACCTAATCGATAATTATCACTGTCTATGATTTCATTTTTTTCATTTCTCAGTGATATGGATACATCCTGTTTAGAACCAATTATAGACAGGAATATTTGAGGGCCAAACGCTTCGACTTCTAATGGCTTTGTGAAATTTGATCGTATTTCACTAATGGAGTTAAAGGTACTTTCAAAACTAGCTTGATGCTGACCAAGGGAAATACTTAATACATTCATGGTGTCTACTTAAACTTAAGGGAAACGAAAACAGCTATATTATCGTAAAAAGCTTAATATTCGATTAAGTTTAATTAGTAAATAGCATTAGATAGCACTTTATTACTAATTCACATAATACGAGCTTATTTTAACTCTTAAAAAATAAAACCAGCGCACAAAAAAACAATGGCAGACTGGCTTATATAGGCCATATGCTTTTAAATTAGTTATAAATTGTCAACTTTCGTTTTTGTCTAACCCGTCAAATTTATTGATAGTGATATAGAGCGTTATTGAAATAAGGATATTTTTATGGCCCAACCTGTATTTAACTTATCAAGTGATACATATAGCAGTGAATTAGAAATCACGTCTATTTCTGGTACGGAATCAATTTCTAAATTATTCGAATTAAAAGTCGATTTTAAAGTGGCCATTGCCATTGCTGACAATCTAGATCACGTATCTTTGACCCAAGATGACATTATCATTGCAATTGATGGCATCACTGGTCGCGATGAATATTCTATTAAGGGCGTTTTTAGTCAAGTAGAAGAAGTATTTGAAAAATCAAACACGCATAAATATTACTCAGCTACCATGGTGCCCTCGCTTTGGCGCCAGCGTAATAATCAGTCATATGATATTTTCACAGATAAAACCACATCAGATATTTTAAGCGATGAACTTAGCAATGATCTCATGCTTGATCACCACTTAAGCCTAACGCAAAGCTACCCAGTTAAAGATTTCATATGTCAATACAGCGAATCCAATTTTAATTTTGTATGCCGTATTGCCGAACACTGGGGCATTTACTATTACTTTGACCACGATCAAGACGGCAAATTAATTCTTGCCGATGACACCAACTATGAACCCCTTCCGATTGGCGCCATCAAACTAGACCAAAGCAATAACCCAAGCAATAGCTACAATTCTATCCGCACTCTAAAACGTCAATTTAATGCAGTGCCAGACAGCGTGATCATTACCGAAACTAACCCTGATCAAGCCCTTGAGTTGTTTCAAGGTATTGCAGGTGACCTCACCGATGGAAAAACCAGTGTTAACATGGCTGATGAAGGCGCCGACAATAAAGATGAAGCAGAATTATTGGCCAAAATTCGATTAGAAGAATTGCAATCTAATGCCACAGTATTCAGCGGCACCACCGGCTTAGCCTGTATTAATCCTGGTTTTGTTTTAACCGTAGAAACACCCAATGGAACAGAGTTTGAAATACTCGTAGTCAGTGTTAGCCATAATGGTAATAATTTAGACAACTCGGCTCGAGCACAAAATTCAGGAAGCCAACCTTTTTATGAATGTTCATTTACGGGCATTCCTAGAGAAACTCAATATCGCCCTAAACGTGACATACAAACCCCTAGCGTTATCTCTACCACTGCTCGCGTTTATTCCGCAGCCGATGATCAAACCCTAGCCCAACGAAACGAAACTGGGCGATACCAAGTAACATTTGATTTCATGAATGGGGAAGAAGGGAAAATTTCTAGTTGGATTCGACACGCTAGCCATACTGCGCGCAGCAATCATTTTGATATGCCCCTAACTCCCGGAACTGAAGTTCAAATCGGCTTTGTGGGGGGCAATCCTAACCGCCCTTATATTCTAAATGCTTTAGAAAATTCGCAGTCGGTCATTCACCCAGTTACCAATGAAAACCCACATCACGCTGCCATGATTACCGATGGCATGCTTTACACAGGCGCCCTTAAGTCTAGACAGTCCCTTCATATGAGTGCAGATCTTGACCCAACTGAAGTTAAAGAGCACATCAACAACAATGCCCTTCAACACTTAAGTAAAATGGGCTTAGACTCTGGCAACCCTGTTGACGTAATAAAAGGTGAAGTTCATATAAACCGAACTTATGGAAATCGATATCAATGGCGAGAAGGGGTGGATTTCAATTACGGCCTAAATGCCTCTTACATCTTTGGCTCACAATACACTGAAAATCACGCCGTTCAAACCACTGCAGATGGTGAAGTTTTTGATATCCCAGGCCTAGACAACGAAGACTGTTCCGATGCAGGCAGTGCAGATGACACCTTACAACAAGGCTTAGCAGATGAACGAAAAGCCGGGCTAATTCAAAAGGATTTTGGTAACAAATACCATTATCACGAAGGATTTGCTTACAACTGGTCTGCAGGACAAGGGGCCTCTGGCATTCATAGGACTTTTAATTTTGGCGGCGCTTATGTTGAAAATAATTGCAGCGCCAATGACCCGTCTGGATTAGACAACAGCCCTACTTCGGGTTTTCCTTCATCTCCTTCTGAATCAGATTTAATCACAAAGACCATCGGCAATACTTTCGATTTACAAGAAGGCGACCAAACTGAAGTGCTAACTGGTGATATCACAAGTGAAATGACTGGAGATACTGCTGAAACGATTACTGGTGATATCACATTAGATTTAACAGGTGACACGACGGAAACCATTACAGGCAACCTTGATACAACCTTAACAGGTGATACAACAGAAACCATTACAGGTAGTACCACTACCACTATGATGGGTGATGTTACTACTACCCATCAAGGCAATCAAACAACAACCACTATTGGCGATATTATTGAAAGCCATACTGGCTCAATAACTACCTCAGACAGCGGGGAAACTCACACATCTATCGGTGCATCAACAGATACATTTCTAGGCATAAAGCAGGAAACATTTATTGGTCTTGCACAAGAAAACCTTGTTGCGGGAAAAATAAATACAAATAAATCTTTTCTTATTGAAAACGGTAAATTAAAGACTGACAAGCAAGACATCACAATAAACAACTATAAGAATACACTAATTGTTAAGACCAACGTCAACATAGTCAACGCAAAAATAAATATGTACGGATAGCAACACCTCAAGGGCTTTTGTCTTACCATAAGAGAAAAGCTTTTTGACTTTGCTTAAAAGAGACTACGTATTCTATAAACCCAATATAGATAAATGGATAATTAATGAAGTCATACGGCTACATAGCCCTCTTTCTAACTATTTTCTCTATCATAATGAGTATTGCAGACAATCCTATATGGCTAGTAGGCGGAGCATTTTCTGCTTACTTTTCATGGAATACATTTTCAGCCATTTTTCTTGAAAAAACTTGCTCCAAAACCACTAGTGGAAAAGTACTAAGCATCAAAGCGAACGGAACATTTTTAGGAGGGCGACACCAACCACTTCACGATGCTGAAATAGCCTACTTAGACAAAGTAAAAATATTTAAAAATTTGCCACCAAACTTTATACATGAGGTCTCCCCCGGGGATATTATTGAAATAAAATTCAATCCTAAAAAACCAAGTATAGCTTTTGTTAACTTCCTTAATTAATCCCTTTAGTTTCGGCCACTTACTTATCAACTACTGCATAGTAATCCAATTATGAGCATCATTTTTCATATAGTATTTAGTATATTATTCACGATTATCGTGTATTTTTTATTCCTATCCAACTCTCTGCCACAGACTAACAATGGGCAACCCTTTTTAGAGCTTCTCCCACTCACTTACCGTAGCGTTATTGGTTCTTTGGTTGCTGGATTCATACTGTCAGCGACACTAATATACCCAAAGCTACAAGAGCAATTTAGCCACTTTAAAAAACGAAAAATCAAGCCTAATGAAAGTTTTGATTGCGAGCCAATAGAAGAAAAATGCATTATAGGTAAGATAGACAACAATAAAGACCATGTTTTAATTGGTGTCTCTTATGGGAATCACAACAAATCATTCAAGTACCCACGTAAAGACATCCATACCAATATAGAAGAAGGCGATACCATCACGGTACACTACAACCCAAAAAATCCAGATGAAGCCTATCTAGACTTTCAAGCACTCAAATGAATACCAAACCCGAACACCTAGACTCAGCCCCTAGCTACTCTAATAAATACACTCATTCATTGTTAACATTTAAAAAGCAGCCACTATTAAGAGCACCCTAATTAGGAAGTAGGCAGGTGACTAACTATAAAAATATAAAGCTTACCTTTATAATATAATCATCAAGCTAAAAATAAATTGAATCACATACTATATATGCAAAAGAATTTAGCTATATTTACCATCATGGCTTTAGTGTTAACCTACGTATTTGGCACTAATACCTACATGCTTCACAACTTTCCATGGAGCTCTGACGCACCATTCAAGCACAACATTGCCCCATACATTGTTATTTTTCTCGCCTTTATCTCGCCATATATATGCATAAATACACTATGGGGTTTGAAAGAAGCAGTTATTAAAACTAAATCTCAAACGGCCAAATCCATAGGATCAATTACTTCAATCGAATACTCGGGATATAAAGTAAACAATAAGCCGAGATTTAAAGTGTCTGTTACTTATGAAGGTGTATCCAAGTCTTTTGACACCCTTTCAGGAAAAATTAAATTTCATTTTAAAATTGGGGACGAGTCCGTTATCTACTACAACCCTGAGAATATCAAAGATGCATTTTTTGATGTGGACAAGTCAATAGAACATAATTCGCATATTAGGTCGGCCAAGAACCCCAATAGCATATGCAAACATTAAACCCAAAATTTTAAAAGCTTCTTCATGTGCGCCACTAGGAATAACTTGAATTCAGCATATATTACGCCATTAAAAATAGTGGCCTGCATCGCACTTTCGTACGCCGCCTACCAAACACACTCATCACGATTTTTTGAGAGTACCGTACTTGGCTATGAGCCTAATACACTCTTCAACTTAGTTCGCATTCTATTTCCAGTGCCCCTCACATTCTTTGGCTCCTGGATGGCAATAACAGTACTAATGGGTTTATTTATAAGCAACAAAAGACAAAAAAGCCAGAACATGAAAGTCATTGGTGTTATAAACAACATCGCTTATTCGGACACTAGAATAAACAATAAACCAATGTTTAAAGTAACTGTCACGTACGGAAAACACCTAAAGACATTCGATCACATGAACTCCGACATTCAATTGAATTTTAGTGAAGGAGATGAAGTAGTTATTTTCTACCAAGAAAAAAATATAGCCAATGCATTTTTAGATATTGAATGCTCAATCGAGCACAAAAACTCTCAAGGTGAACTGAAAGCCAATGCTAATTTCAAGATAATTGAAGTTAAACCAGTGCCAGAAGATGGGCTTGACCTATATGAAATAATTGGCACCATTTACCGAGCCAACCACAGTCCAACCAAAGCGAGCATTAAAGAGATAATTCCAACGCATCTCATTTCAAATTTCATCCCTGAAACCATCATTCCATGCATAGTTTCTGAAGATACTCATGACAATTATTCAATTTCTATGATTTTAAACTAGGCAGGCGATTAAAGATTTCTAGCTATTAGACGACAATTAACTTGGCCGGTCCGCGACAATTAGCTTGTCCGGTTTTGG
>OLII01000683.1_pt1 | contig 12537 bp, 7 predicted proteins | sample 1609481 | NCBI WGS metagenome assembly OLII01 (sample SAMN05416859, study PRJEB24817) | seawater metagenome | isolation source: Sea water | place: Canada:Atlantic | collected 2013-11
TCTCGTGGGCTCGGAGATGTGTATAAGAGACAGGCCTTGGGGAGGATCTAAGATCACCGTGCCAACACCTTTTTCTTTTGTTGGTCTGAACACGTTGAAGATTAAAGTATGGTCTCCAAGAGTTGGATTGAATTTGTTGGCAAAATTTGAAGATACTGTTCCTTGGCCAAATAATACTGAATCTGCAGAGGTGACCGCAACAACAACCGTTGCCAATGCTTGGGAAGAACTCACATTCGATTTTACAGGAATTAGTACAACAGTAGATTTTTACAACCTTGTATTGATTATGGATAATGGTGCACAAGGTGATGGTTCTGATAACTACACGATTTATCTAGATGATATTACACAACTTTAAAATAAAATCATGAAAAAAAATAAATATATATACGCAATTTGTACCCTGTTCATCGGGTTGCTATTTACTGGCTGTCAAGATGAATCTTATGAGTTCGGTGAGATCACTGTGCCAAAGAATATTGTGGTTACAACAGAATTAGTGGGTAAAGACGCTGCAAATCCTTTTGGTGACGGTTCTGGAACGGTAAACTTTAATGTATCTGCAGACGCTGCATTTTCATATGTTTTCTATTTCAATGGTGTGGCAGAAAAAGCACCTGCAGGATTGTTGACGAAACGATTTTCAAAAGTAGGTGTAAACACCTATACTGTTGTGGTGCAAGCAAATGGTAAAGGAGGGACTGCTTCAACAAAAACAATTGAGGTTGAGGTTTATAGTTCCTTCACAGATGTGGAAGCTGAGAACATGTTAAGTGGTTCAAACATTGGTGACGCAAAGAAATGGTACTGGCAAGCAGACAAAGATTTGCATGTTGGTTTAGGTCCAGTTGCTGAGGATTATGGTAATGGAGAGTTTGCCTATGAGGCATGGTGGAGCGGCATCAAAGCGTGGGATGCAGAAAAAGGATGTATGTACGACAATGAGTTTGTCTTTACAAGAACAGCGGATGGTATTACCTTTGAACAAACAACAGGTCCTGCTTTTGTGCCAGTTGATTATGCAGCTGTTCTAGGAGTAGGAGGAGATCAATGCCACGATGATTCGTTAGCTACTTCTATGTTTGGTGTAAAAACGGTTGCTTTTAGTCCATCAACATCTAAGGCAGCTACAGAAGGTTCGTACAACAACGAACCTTACAGAGGAACGACTTTTGAAATCTCTGAGGGAGGTTTTATGGGATGGTTGGTAGGTTCTGGAACCTATGATATTATTTCGTTAACTGAAGATGAGTTGATTGTAAGAGTGATTGAAGTAGGAAATGTAAGAGCATGGTATCATAAGTTTACGTCAACAAAACCAGAAAAAACGGCGACGTATACCTATAATGAGCTCAAGTGGGAAGATAACTTTGATACAGCAGGAGCACCTGATGCAACAAAATGGACCTATGATCTTGGAAATAACAACGGTTGGGGTAATGGAGAATTGCAGACCTATACAAATGCTGCTGAAAACGTCATCGTTGAGGGTGGTAGTTTAAAAATTAAAGCAAAAGCAGATGGAGCTGGATATACGTCAGCAAGGTTGAAATCCGAAGGGTTGTATGACTTTACTTATGGTAGAGTTGAGGTACGTGCAAAACTACCAGCAGCACAAGGAACTTGGCCAGCAATTTGGATGTTAGGAGCTAATTTCAGTACCGTAGGATGGCCAGAGTCTGGTGAGATTGATATTATGGAACAAACAGGAGCTAACAAGGATGAAATTAGTGGTACCGTTCACTATCCTGGCAATTTTGCAGGATCAGGACCTACCAAATCTACTAGTGTTGCGAATGCTTCAACAGAGTTTCATTTGTATACCGTAGAATGGACAGACACGAGAATTGAATTCTATGTGGATGGCGTATCTTATCATGTGGTAGACAACGACGCTACGAAACCTTTTAATGCTGATTTTTTCTTAATTTTAAACGTAGCTATGGGAGGTTCTCTTGGAGGAACTGTTGATCCTAACTTTACAGAAGATCTAATGGAAATAGACTACGTAAAAGTCTTTCAATAACTAAAATAACTCAAAAAGGGGCAATAACTCAAAAGTAGTGAGATTGCCCCCTTTTTTTCAACGACAACTTTGTTCTAATTCTAAGCAAGAATGCATGGCCATGTCTATGTATTCTGAAACAAAGTATTTACAGTTTTAAACGAAACATGACAAAAGCACAACAAATTTATATTGGTAATACGAAATCTTCTAGTGATGTTAAAGAAGTAATAGGAGACGAAATTCTTATCGGTAATGAGACATTCTATAAAATAGCAAATGTGGATGCTATGCGTCCTTTTTTTATGAGTATTGTGAGCAATTCCAATCATTGGATGTTCATTGCGAGCAATGGAGGATTAACCGCAGGAAGAAAAGATAGCAATTCAGCCTTATTTCCATATTATACAGACGATAAATTGGTAGAATCTGCTGATGTTACAGGAGCAAAAACCTTACTGAGGGTTCAAAAGCTCGAAAAAGAATATCTTTGGGAACCATTTTCTAATGGATATTTAGGTGTCTACGAGATTAGTAGAAATGTCTACAAAAACAGTATTGGCAATAAGGTCATTTTTGAAGAAATAAATCACGATTTACAGGTGACCTATTCCTATGAATGGAATTCAAGTGACCAATATGGCTTTGTAAAAAAAGCGAAGCTTACCAATATGACTAATGAGCATAGGACAATTCATGTTCTTGATGGTTTGCAAAATATACTACCCTATGGTGTTGGAGAGGATTTACAAAAAGCAAGTAGCAATTTAGTAGATGCCTACAAACGGAGTGAATTACTCTCAGAGACCGGTGTTGGAATGTATGCATTAAGTGCGATTATTGTTGATAAGGCTGAACCTAGTGAAGCATTGAAAACAAATGTGGTATGGTCTACAGGTCCTTCCAATCCTATCTATTTAGCCTCTTCTTTGCAGTTGGAAAATTTTAGGAGAGGACGTAAACTTGTTTCAGAGTCTGATGTAAAAGCAGAGAAAGGCGCCTATTTTGTCAATTTCAAACAAGAGTTAAAAGCGAATGAAAACAAACAATGGCATATCGTAGCCAATGTAAATCAGTCTGTTTCTGATGTTGTTGCATTGAATGAAATGATAAAGGATGATACAGATTTAGAGGCTATTTTGACGCATGATATCGACGCAGGAACTAATCATTTACTGCAGTTAGTAGCGGCTGCAGATGGTCTTCAATTCACAGCAGATACTAGAAGAAATTCAAGACATTTCTCAAACACCATGTTCAATAGTATGCGAGGTGGTATTTTTGACGATAATTACAACATTGAAAAGGCTGATTTTGTTAGCTATATGGGGAATGCCAATAAAAAAGTGTTTAAAAAGAAGTCAGATATACTCAATGGTTTACCATTAGTTTTTGATGTGAAGTATTTAAAAAAGTTGGCTTTATCAGACGAAGATCCGAACTTTAAACGTCTTTGTTTTGAATACCTACCACTAAAATTTAGCAGAAGGCACGGTGATCCGAGTAGGCCTTGGAATAAATTTTCGATCAACACCAAGAGTGAAGATGGTTCTAAAATATTAGACTATGAAGGCAATTGGAGAGATATTTTTCAGAATTGGGAGGCACTAGCACATGCGTATCCTGAGTTCATTGAAGGAATGATTCATAAATTTTTAAATGCAACCACATTCGATGGATACAACCCATATAGAGTAACCAAAGGCGGTTTTGATTGGGAAACCATAGAGCCAGACGATCCGTGGTCTTATATCGGGTACTGGGGAGATCATCAAATTATTTATTTATTGAAATTCTTAGAGTTTATAGAATCACATGACCCGGGCAAATTAGAGAACTATTTTATCCAAAATATATTTGTGTATGCCAATGTTCCCTATCGCATAAAAAGCTACCAAGATATCTTAAATAATCCAAAGGATACTATTGATTTTGATGATGAAAATCAGGAGTTCATAGAACAGCGTAGAAGTGAAATAGGAGTGGATGGCGCGTTGCTTCGAGATCAAAATTTCTTTATTTGTAAAGTGAATTTTATCGAAAAATTGTTGGCTACGACCTTGTCAAAAATGTCAAACTTTATACCTGAAGCCGGTATATGGATGAATACGCAACGACCGGAGTGGAACGATGCAAATAATGCCTTGGTAGGGAATGGTGTATCGATGGTAACCCTTTATTACTTGAGAAGATTTTTTAGCTTCTTTCAGGATATTTTGGAGCGATCAAATACAGAGACATACGAGATTTCAGAAGAACTAGTAGCCTTCTTTAATGCTGTTGTAAAAGCCCTTACTTCGAACAGCAAGGTATTGGAAGATGCTATCTCAGATATCAATAGAAAAAGTATTATGGATCTTTTGGGAACTGCAGGAAGTACCTTTAGAGATACCATTTATAACAAGCGTTTCTCTGGGAATCAAGAAAACGTTTCGAAACAAGAAGTGTTAGCATTTATTGAAATTTCTCTCCAATTTATAGAGCATTCCATAAAAGCGAACAAAAGAACAGACGCGTTATACCATGCGTACAATCTAATGACGCTAGTAAATGAGAAAGAAGTAGCTGTATCGCATTTATCAGAGATGTTAGAGGGGCAAGTTGCTGTGCTAAGCGCTGGCTTTCTGACAACAAAAGAAGCTGTAGCAGTGCTAGACAGCCTGAAGTCAAGTTCACTGTTTAGAAACGATCAATACAGTTATATTTTATATCCTAACAAAAAGTTACCTGGTTTTCTCGATCGAAACAACGTACCAAAAGAAGAAGTTGCAAAGTCACTACTTTTGCAGGAACTACGAGCAAATGGAAATAACCAAATAATAGAGCAGGACTGTCTTGGCAATCATCATTTCAATGGTAATTTCAACAATGTAGAGAGTCTTCGTAATGCAGTTCAGGAATTACCTGCTCAATATGACACATTAGTCAAACAGGAAGCTGAGCTCTTGGATCAAATTTTTGAATCTATTTTTAATCACAAAGCATTTACTGGACGGTCAGGTACTTTTTATGGATACGAGGGTTTAGGATCGATCTATTGGCACATGGTTTCGAAATTGCAACTCGCTGTGCAAGAAATTACTGTAAAAGCAATTGAAGGGAATGAAGATGCTACTTTAGTAGGAGAGCTCTTTGACCATTATTTCGAGATTAATGAAGGAATTGGTGCCCATAAATCACCCAAACTATATGGTGGTTTTTCAACCGACCCATATTCACACACACCATTTACCAAAGGTGTTCAGCAACCTGGTATGACTGGTCAAGTAAAAGAAGATATTCTAAGTAGATTTGGAGAGCTAGGCATCTCTGTAGAGAACGGAGAAATCTGCTTCAAGCCTGATTTACTGCGTGTTGTGGAATTTTTAACGGAAGATAAGGAATTCACATATGTCGCTGTAAATGGCGCATTTAAAACGATGTCTTTGAAGAAAAATATGTTGGCTTTTACTTATTGTCAAGTACCCATCATTTATCGAATTTCCGATGAAACTAATATACAAGTATTTTTTAGTTCAGGAGCATTCAAACAACAAGAGTCGTTGCGTTTAGATAAAGAAATCAGTAAAGCACTGTTTGAGAGGAGTCATACGATAAATCATATTACGGTAACTATAAATAAAGACGTGTAGTAGCATGAATACATTTTTAAAGATAGTCAACTACTCGTTTATACTCGTTGCACTAGCAGCGTGTAATTTAACCCCTAAAAAAGAACAAAACATGAAGTCAAAGACAGCTTCTCAGATACTAGGAAACCCAAAATATGCTGCTATTTCATATGGTGGTTATCGAAAGGATAGCAGAGATATTCAGCCTACGATACAAGAGTTAAAAGAAGACATGAGGTTGTTAGAAGCCTCAGGAATCAAAGTGTTGAGAACCTACAATTTACAACTTGCACAAGCTTCAAATTTACTTAAAGCAATTGCAGAAATTAAGAAAGAAGATCCGACCTTTGAAATGTATGTGATGTTGGGAGCTTGGATCGACTGCAAAGATGCTTGGACACCACATCCTAATCATGACTTAGAAGATGAGGTGAACAATTCATCTGAAATTGAAAAAGCAGTGCAGTTTGCTAATCAGTATCCAGATATTGTAAAGATCATCGCAGTAGGAAATGAGTCCATGGTAAAATGGGCATGGAGTTACTATGTGCAGCCATGGGCTGTATTAAAATATGTAAATCAACTACAAGATTTGAAGCAAACTGGAAAATTGTCTAAAGATGTTTGGATTACCACTTCAGACAATTTTGCCTCTTGGGGAGGTGGTGAGGCGAGTTACCATAACAAAGATTTAGAAGCCTTGTACAAAGCTGTGGACTATGTTTCTATGCATACCTATCCAATGCATGATACACATTACAACCCGATTTTTTGGGGGGTACAACCTAATGAGGAAAGTTTAACGAAAGAGGAACAGTTAAAAGCTGTGATGCAACGTGCAACGTCCTATGCAGTTTCTCAATATGACAGTGTGAAAAGCTATATGAAAAGCATTGGTGTAGAGAAGCCAATTCATATAGGAGAAACAGGATGGGCGAGCGTCTCAAACGGTTATTATGGAACTGGAAAGGCAAACGCGACAGACGAGTATAAAGAGGCATTGTTTTATCAAGCCATGAGAACATGGACAGCCAAAGAAGGGATGTCTTGTTTTTATTTTGAAGCCTTTGATGAAATTTGGAAGGATGCAGATAATCCAGGAGGTTCAGAAAATCACTTTGGTTTATTTACCATCGATGGAAAAGCAAAGTATGCTCTTTGGTCACTTGTGGATGAAGGTGCTTATAAAGGACTCACAAGAAACGGTAATTCCGTGACGAAAACCTTCGATGGAGACCTATCTGATTTATTGGAACAGGTATCCCTTCCGTATACAAAAGAATTACAAGAATACTAAAATGCTATGAGAAAAGCCCTACTAAAAATATCAGCCTTTGTACTATTAGTGGCCTTGCTGCTAAGTTGTACATCAAAATATACAGCTAGCGTGCGTGTTTCTGAACGCAAGATATTGGTGAATGATATACCATATACCATTAAAGGGATTTGTTACCATCCTGTTCCCAAAGGTGCATCTACTGCGAGAAGTTTTAGCAGTTTACAACAGGACATTGGTTTGATGAAAGAAGCCGGTATTAATACCATTAGAGTGTATGCTCCAATAGATGAGGTTGCTGTTTTAGATCAATTAGCAGCTGCAAATATGAAAATAATTGTTGGCTTTGGTTATGATCAAAAAGGGGTGTACGATATCAAATCGGGTTCTTTTATAGACTATGTGAATGCTTATAAAAATCATGAAGCAATTTTGCTATGGGAATTGGGCAATGAGTACAATTACCATCCAGAATGGTTTGATGGAGATGTAAAAAACTGGTATGGTGCAATGAATGCAGCAGCAGCAATGATCCATGAAAATGATCCAAACCACCCGGTGACAACCGCACATGGAGATGTACCAGATGCCTTTGCACTCAGCAGTGCCCCTAATATTGATGTTTGGGGACTTAATGTGTACCGATGGGACAAGCCAGGGACGATTTATAAAGAATGGGAAGCTGTGAGTAAAAAACCAATGTATTTATCAGAAGCAGGTGCAGATAGTTATATGACCATGTCAAAAGATGGGTATGAGAAAGGAGAAAATCAAGAGGCACAAGCAGCAGCAAACGCAAACATTTTAAAAGAAATTTTTGAAGACGACAACATCGGTTCAGGTGTGACTCTATTCTCTTTTACAGATGGTTGGTGGAAAGCAGGGGATAATGAAAAACAAGATCCTGGTGGTTGGGCGCCTAATAGCAGTGGTGTTCCTTATGATGGGTCACCGAATGAGGAATATTGGGGTATTGTGGATATCGATCGGAATAAGAAGAAAACGTTCTCGATTGTAAAAGAAGCCTACACCAAAGAAAAAAAAGAGATGAACAATGGACATTAAAAAAATCAGTTGTATCGCAATACTTAGTATCATGATGAGCGCATGTAATTCAGAAGAAAAATTAGAAGTAGCCGTTTATGAAACAGCGGCTAACGGAAATAGCCTAACCAAGCGCACCGAATTTCCATCAGATGCACCACAGGTGACTATTGCTATTTTTCCAGCGAAAGAATACCAAACAATTACTGGGTTTGGCGGTTCTTTTACTGAGTCATCAGCACACTTGTTAAACCAATTGAGCGCTAAAAACAGAACCGCTGTTTTAGAAGCTTATTTTAGTGAAGAGGGTGCTAATTATTCGTTGACAAGAACCCATATAAGTTCCTGTGATTTTTCTTTGAATAATTATACCTATGCTCCTGTAGCGGATGATATGGAGCTGAAGCATTTCAGCATTCAAGAAGATAAAGATGATTTAATTCCGATGATCAAAGATGCTATGAGCATCTCAAAATATGGGTTTAAAATGGTGGCCTCTCCATGGACAGCACCGCCATGGATGAAAGACAACAAGGCTTATGTAGGGGGAAAACTTTTACCAAAGTACAACGATGCCTATGCCTTATTCTTTTCCAAATATCTTGAAGCCTACCAGGCAGAAGGTATCGATATATGGGGGATTACTGTAGTCAATGAACCCCATGGCAATGGAAACAATTGGGAGAGCATGCACTTTTCTCCGGAAGAGATGACTGACTTTGTGCAAAATCATTTGGGTCCGAAGTTAGAAGCAGATGGAAAGTCAGCTATCAATATTTTGGGATACGATCAGAATCGAGAAGGACTCAAAGAATGGGTAGATGTGATGTACCAAGACGAAGCTTCTTCAAAGTACTATGCAGGAACCGCAATTCACTGGTATGAGAGTACGTTTAAAGTATTTCCAGAGGCTTTGCAGTATGCGCACAACAAGGCACCAAATAAATACTTAATTCAAACCGAAGCCTGTGTAGACTCTGAAATACCAAAGTGGAAAGATGATGCTTGGTATTGGAAAAAAGAAGCGACAGATTGGGGTTGGGACTGGGCCCCAGAAGAACAAAAAAGTTGGCATCCGAAATATGCACCCGTAAATAGATATGCAAGAGATATTATTGGTTGTTTAAATAATTGGGTTGATGGTTGGATTGATTGGAATATGGTCTTAGATACCCAAGGCGGACCGAATTGGTTTAAAAACTGGTGTGTGGCTCCTGTCATTGTGAAACCCGAAACAGATGAGGTGTATTTTACACCAATCTACTATACACTGGCGCATTTTAGCAAATTTATAAGACCTGGTGCAAAACGCATAGGTCTTACCACTAGTGACACTGAATTATTGGTTACTGCTGCTAAAAACCCCGATGGTTCAATTGCTGTGGTGCTCTTTAATGAGGGTACGAAAGCTAAAAACTTCTCGCTGCAACTAGGAGATGCAACTGTAGCCTTAAATATCAATGAGCAAGCCATACAAACTATTGTCATACCCTCTAAAAACTAACCTATGAAAACCTACACAACCTCAGCAAAAGACAAAGTTCCTTTTCTTCAAAAATCCGCTTTTGGAGCAGGACATTTGGTATTGAATTTATTGCCAGGAGCACTTGCAGTATTCATGTTCTTTTTGGTTACTGCATTTGGTATGAATCCTTTTTTAGCTGGACTACTCGGAGGATTGCCTAGGATTTTTGATGCATTAACAGACCCGATCATGGGTTTTATTTCTGACAATACAAAGTCAAAATGGGGAAGAAGAAGACCTTACATTTTGATAGGTGCTATTTTAAGTGGTGTCTTATTTGCACTGCTATTTCAAATGAGTGAAGACAATTCTGTGATGTTTAATTTCTGGTATTTTCTCATGATGTCCTTGTTGTTTTTGGTAGGGAATACCATGTTTGCAACGCCGCTTGTAGGATTGGGTTATGAAATGACATCGGATTACAATGAACGTACAAAATTGATGGCATTTGCCAATACTATCGGACAAGTTGCCTGGATGTTAGTGCCGTGGTTTTGGGTGGTCATTGCAGATCCAACCGTATTCCCTATAAGCGAGGAAACCTTAGCCGCTATTGGAGAAATGGGCTTGCAAGGAGATGAACTACTCAAGGTAACCAATGAAAAGTTACAAGCGACAGGTGTTCGAAATTTGTCACTTCTGGTTGGTGTAGGTTGTGCAATTCTTGGCGTATTGCCCGCTTTTTTTTGCAAAGGAATAGATGCAGGTAAAATGGAGCATCGAAAAGAAATTAGTACCAAGACGTTATCTTCAAGTTTCAGAGAATTATTTCAAGGCATCAAAGAAGTTTCTAAGAACAAGCCTTTTATGAAATTATGTGGCGCTACCTTTCTCGTATTTAACGGATTTCAGATGGTAGCTTCTTTTAGTTTTTTTATCATTGTATTTTACATATACAATGGCGATTATGGACTCGCAGCAACATGGCCTGCTTGGTTTGCCTCTTTAACAGCAGTAGTCACAGCCTTCATGGTCATCCCAATTGTCTCTCGTATTGCTAGTAAGTATGGAAAACGCAAGGCGTTTATTATTTCAACAGTAATTTCAATTGTTGGATATTGTTTAAAATGGTGGGGATTTGATAATGCCTTGAATGCGCAATTCAATGCGTCTAATGCAGGACAAGGATTGAATAATTTTATTGGTTCCTTCTTTGAAGGGATTCAGCCGTTTTTAGATACCATCGGCATGGCTTGGTTTAGTATTGACACGAGTCAAGGAGGACCTTGGTTGATGTTTTTGCCAATTCCTTTTATGGCATTTGGTCTAGGGGGCTTATTTACGTTAATGATGAGTATGACCGCAGATGTATGTGATTTGGATGAGTTGGAAAATGGAATGCCCAGAAAGGAAGGTACCTTTGGAGCCATTTATTGGTGGATGGTGAAGCTCGGGCAAGCAATTGCATTGGTATTGAGCGGTGCTATATTAACCTTGGTTGGTTTTGATGAAGGCGCGGTTTCTCAATCATTAGAAACCATGCGCAATCTTCGAATTGCCGATATTATTATACCTGCAGGTACGGCCGCAATTGCCATTTGGGTAATGTGGAGTTATAAGCTCAATGAATCAAGAGCACGAGAAATTAAAGAAATTTTAGTTAAAAGAAGAGGAGAGTTATAAACCAACGAGTAAAGCATAGCATATGTCAGTAAGGAATGAAAAATTTTTAGCATTAGCTAATCTTGATTTTAAGAATAAATCAACGGAAGATATTAAAAAAATACACCGAGCTATTCTAACCGATGGTGTACATGGTTTGTGTTCAAGTTTTTATGAACAAGGGCAAAAGCCAGGAGATCAATTGTCAGAAGAACAAATAAGAAAACGTTTGGAAATCATGAAGCCTTATACGAAATGGATTCGCTCATTTTCATGTACGGAAGGCAATGAGTTGATTCCTGTGATAGCAAAAGAACTAGGAATGAAAACATTGGTAGGTGCTTGGTTAGGAGATGATGAGGCCGTCAATGCAAAAGAGATAGAACAGCTGATTAGATTAGTAAAACAAGGTGTTGTAGATGTTGCTGCGGTAGGTAATGAAGTGATGTATCGAGGAGATCTCACAGAAGAACAATTGTTAAGCCATATCAATCATGTAAAGAAAGAAATTAATGGAGCGGTTCCTGTAGGTTATGTAGATGCCTATTATGAGTTTTATGAACGTCCTGCTATTACTGAAGTGTGTGATGTGATTTTGGCGAATTGCTACCCTTTTTGGGAGGGCTGTGACCAAGATTACTCCTTGTTGTACATTAAGGATATGTACAATAAAGCCTTAAAAGCAGGGAATGGAAAGCAAGTCATTATTACAGAAACCGGTTGGCCAAATCAAGGAACAAATGTAGAAGGTGCGCATCCTTCAGAAGAAAATGCAATCAAATACTTTATCAATACTCAAAAATGGGCACAGGAAGAGAACATTGCGCTTTTTTATTTTTCTTCTTTTGATGAGGTGTGGAAAGTAGGTTCAGAGGGAGATGTTGGAGCCCATTGGGGACTTTGGGATTCCAATGAACAATTAAAGTTTTAATGTATAGATCACTTTACTAGGATATGATTTTTAGCATAATAATTGAACATTGCTGAATTTGTAACACCGACCGCTTTAAAGGGGGCATAAAAAATGATAAAATAACCACAAGCATAGCATGCTTGTGGTTTTTTTCTGCGAAAAAAGTAGGTGTACAGCTTGCTCTGAAATCGAAAGAATTCTGTATTGGCTGCCAATGAATATAGTTTCCAAACAATCAAAAATAGACTTTTATTACTTCCTTGAAAATAGCATTGTTTTGTGTTGCGTGTTCATGTGCTGGCAGACATCATTTAGAAACAAGATCCATGTTTTAAAGTGAATTATAGTTAAAAATGAGATATCTGTATCGTCTGAAAATGAGGTATTTATACCTGTTGTTTCGTCTTTTTTTATTTTGTTTCTTGCGGATTTAAGTTTATAAATCTGTATTCTATGCGTGTACAGATTATGTTACATTACAAGAGCTTTGAATAATAAGTACCCATTTTATACCTGTCTCTTATACACATCTCCGAGCCCACGAGACCGTACTAGATC
>OLII01000684.1_pt1 | contig 12533 bp, 15 predicted proteins | sample 1609481 | NCBI WGS metagenome assembly OLII01 (sample SAMN05416859, study PRJEB24817) | seawater metagenome | isolation source: Sea water | place: Canada:Atlantic | collected 2013-11
TCTACACAGAGTAGATCGTCGGCAGCGTCAGATGTGTATAAGAGACAGGATTGGTTAAGCTTTGCAGAAACGTCCGTGGGTATATCGGTATTTTCCCGTACCGAGTTAGGCGGTCGCCAATTCAGTACTAACTTCCAGTTTGCGAATTCTTTGGCTGTGGGTGGATATTTCTCAGAAGACACCAGTTGGACATTACAGCTTCAGCACTATTCAAATAACAGTATTAAGCTGCCCAACAACGGTATTAATTTTTATAACTTTGTAGTGGCGCATCGGTATTAATCCTTTTTCCCTGCACTCTTTTGTAGGGATTTAAATACTTTTTGGTATTTGCACTTAACTTTAAAACCCTCATGTTAAATAAGTAAATTAACTATTGGCTTTATGGCTTTCTATAAATGCTATGGCATCAGTCACGGCCACCCTAACTTTATTATCTATGTCTTGATGCTCAATGGCCGACATATAAAAGGCTAAGTCTACTTCGTGGCGAAAGTAACGGGTTGGTAAGTTGTTTAGCGCAAGGCAAGCCAAATCGACCATTTGCTCTTCGGTGTAGCCCTTGGGCCGAGCAATTTCATTGATGGCTTGAATAACCTTATTTTCGTAATAATTTTGAATTTGATCGCTTATAAACATGCCAATTCCCCGCTGTTATTCATCAGTATAGACCAAGAGTGTGGTGGTGTTAGGGGCTTTCTGGGGACCACTTTTCAGTTTATAAGAGCCAGCATGATACATATCAAAACTATCAAGAACTCTAAGGGGTACGGTGTCTCATTAAAAGGGGACGAATATGCTGGGTGTGGGCGAAATAGATCTAAAGCTGAGAAATAAACAGCATCATTTAGAGGCGTTGGCTGAGAAACTCAGCGAGAGCTTAAAGGAAAACCATGTGGACTCTGATACGGCTGATAAAAAGGCTTATACTCAGCAGGAACTACAGCAAGTAAAGCATGCAATTCTGAGGATTAAACAAGGAACTTACAGTGACTGTGAGCTTTGCCATGCATCTATCGAAGCCACAAGATTGTTGGCGCTGCCTTATACTGCGCTTTGTAGCACCTGTGCTAGTGAATCGTAACCTGAATACTTAAGGTTTGGGTATTTGATCTGGTGCATTTGAAGAGTTTTGTTCTTTATTTATCAGTAAATCTAGCTTGTCTTCTAGCCTTAGTAGGCGCTGTTCAATTAGCGCCAACTTTTTAGTGTTAAGGTTTTCTTCGCTGCGAATAAGCTTTTCATCTTCCGCCATAAAGAAAGCTGCAAAACTGGCGGTGAGCATAGTGATGAGCGCGAGCCCCATGAGAATGAGAAATGCCCCAAATACCCTGCCAGCATTACTGGTGGGTACGATATCCCCATAACCCACAGTCGTAACCGTCACCCAAGCCCACCAAATGCCATCGCTGGTATTTTTTACGTTGGGGTCAATTAGGGAAATGATCGTGCCTGAGATAACGATAATCACGAGGCTTGCGATCAGGGTTCGCCCTAAATTATTGCGGGCTAAAACATGGCGAAGAGTACGAGAAGCATGAATAAACAAGCTAACCAATACCACTAGCCGTAAAACTCTAAGCCCTGCTGCATGTGGAAACACTTGCCAAATAACGGGGAAAGAGAAAATCACAATCACTAAGTTTACCCAGTTGCTGCTTAGATAGCGCTTTTTGTCATCCACTAGGTACAGAAGCGTCAGGGTTTCAATTGCAAAAAATATCCATACTATCCAGTCACTAATTAGGGAGTGGCCGAATTGCTGGTTAATATTTTGTAAATACCAATCGATTATAATCCAGCCAGCCAATAGCAGCATTGGCCCATCCAGCAGACGCCCAGCTAAACGTGCTTGACGATTTTCACTGGCATGGACGCCCATGAGTCCGAACATTTGGGTAAACGAAGCTGTGGGTATTTTCATTTTACGAATTGTAAGTTGGCTGAATTATAAAATAAATGTCTATTAGTGTTATTTAAGGTCATAGAGCATTATTTCAGGGCTGCTGTGTTTTGTGGCCGTTGTCGCACCAGCCATCATAGCCCCCTTCAAGCATGTATATGCTGGTAAACCCCATACGTTGCAACAGTTCAGCTGCTAGCGCGGAGCGCCCACCGTTTTTACAGTAAACCACTAAGGCAGCCTCATTATTTTGCAGGGCTGGGTGATTACCCACCATAAATTCTAGCAGCCCTCTGGCTACGTGTTTGGCATCAGGCAGGTGCCCTTGGTTAAATTCAATGGCCTCTCTGACATCTAATAAGATTGCCCCTTGCTTAAATAAGTCTTTTGTTTGGTTGACATCAATGATGGTGAGTTGACGCTTGGCTTGTGCCAATAGTTCATCTTTGCAAATAGCCATGTAAATAGTCCAATATTAGTTTTACCTAATATTAGGTGGTGAATTGTATTCTGGCAACTGTTTGCGGCTAAATTCCCTTTAGTGCTGTGATAAACTTCTTGGCAAAATATTTTTAGAGTATTGATCATGTTCAATCAGGACGACTTGTTGGCGCTTGCCAATATGGCCATGCCCTTTGGTAAATATAAGGGGAAAGTTTTAATGGATTTACCTGAAGATTATTTATTATGGTTTCAAGGAAAGGGCCTACCAGAAGGACGTTTAGGAATGCTATTAGGGTTATGCTTAGAAATAAAAATCAATGGCTTGGAAGGCATACTAGAGCCCATGCGTAATAAGAGCGTAAGGGCATAATGCCGCTATCTATCCACGCCAATGTATTAAATTTACAAGGTTTGTCATTTGACTACACCATTGTTCGTAGCCAACGTAAAAGTGCAGCTATTCATGTGGCTAGCCAAGGGGTGCAGGTGCGCATTCCTTATGGGGTGAGTGATGGTTGGGTTGAAGAATTTGTTGTGGCCAAACAGGGTTGGATAGAACAAAAACTTCTTCAACAGCAAAGCCGTCAAAGCCGAGTGCCCAAAATTGAAATCGGTGAGAAAGTGTTGTTTTTAGGCGAATGGCACAGTCTTACTTTTAAATGTGCAAAGCGAGTTTCAGTTCATGTGGAACAAGACGCCATTATTTACAACGGCCCTAAACAACCCACTAATAGCGAGCTAACCCATGCCCTGCAAAATTTTTTTAAACACCAAGCCAAACTGTTGATGGTTACCAAAACTACTGATAAGGCCCGGCAGTTCAAAGTGGTAGAGCGCTTACATGCGGTGGTGTTTCGCCGCACAAAAAGCAAATGGGGGCATTGTACCTCAAGGGGCCGAATTCAATATAATTGGCTTATTATGGGGGCACCTATTACGGTGATTGATTACCTTATTTCCCATGAGGTAAGTCATTTACTTCAGGCCAATCATAGTCGCGCTTTCTGGAATTTAGTGGCCGACTTGTGCCCCAATTATAAAGAACATCAACAATGGCTTAACGATCATGCCAGTGAATTGTCTTGGTGTTAGGCAAGTAGGGCGAGTTTTTGCTGGCGGCTGAGTTTTTTAATGGCGGCTTCGCGTTTACAGGCATCGCTGCGATTCTTGCAGTTTTCTTGGTAGCGTAATGTGACTGGTCGTCTAGCTCGTGTGTATCGAGCCGCCTTTTTATCACAGCAGTTATGTTCTTGCACCCGCCTTTGGGTGTCTACACAAACCCCTGTATAAAGGCTATTGTCTTGGCATTGCACAATATATACAAACCAAGGGCCTAATGGTTCTTTACTTTTTTCAGGCATCTTTTAAAAACTTATCCACATACCAACAGCTGGCTTGAATATCATAGCCCTGCTGTTTGGCCCAGCTAACCCCTGCCTCAACTAATGCTTCTGCGTATCCTTTGCCTCTGGCCCGAAATGGGACAAAAGTGTGGGTGAAATCAATGTGGTTGTGGCTAAGCATTTTATATTCTAAAACGGCTGGGTCGCCACTTAACTCAACGATAAAGCGCTGTTCTTCATTAAGGTGTATTACGTCACTCATGAGGTGGGACTCTTTAAAGTTTTCGCTAAATTGGGTAAGTCATTGTAACCTTAAACAAACAAAAGGCATTAATGATTACGCCAGTCACGATGATAATGCTTAACCACCATAGGATATTAATGTGAAGCGTTTATTATTGGTTTTTCATGCTCCCTCGGAAAATACTCAAAAAATGCTCAATGTCATGGTTGAAGCAATTGAGAAGGAAAACCTACAGAGTGTACAGTGCATTGTTAAAGCCCCCTTAGAGGCAACTAGTGAAGATGTACTTAATTGTGACGCGATTATTCTAGGTACAACAGAAAACCTAGCGTATATGAGTGGTGCGTTAAAAGACTTCAATTCCTTATAAGTACTTAATATTGGAAATATGTTGTTTTAGCCTTTACCTTTAGGTGTTATAAAAAACCGATAAGATAAGGAGAGATAAATGTATTCCCAAGTTCAAAAACTTAAGTTCAATTACAAAGGTCATGTACTAGATCCGCTTTGGGTTATACTCGATCAATTCTCTGTCCCTCCAATACTGCCGTTACTTTTTACTACGTATCTATCGCAATATGGAATCGTATATGAGGCTCGTGAAATATCTGATGGAACGTCTCGTAAGCGAATAAAGTTGTTAGTGGGAAAGGATGTTTCAGACTCAACAATTAGATCTTACGTTTATTCTCTTTCAAAGTTTTTTTCCTATTTAGAGTATTGCCAAAAGCAACATGAAACGCCTGGTATGCATGTCTCTTCTGCTTGTAGTGAGCGATTTGTAAATCACTATTTAAATCAAGTGCTTGCGAATGAGCTTGATTCGTTTCAATCTTTAAATACACATAGATCTGCTTTAGTGGCTTACTTTAATTGGTTGGCTTATATGGAGGTTTGCCTTCGATTAGATTTAAGGGTCTATCGAAAGACTCGGCAAGCTATGGCAGAAAAAAGCAACAAACAGCACTATATCCAGTACGTACCTCGTTACTCTCGTACTACGTTATTAAATTGCTGCGAGACTCTCGCCGAAAAATTGATGATGCGTATGGGATATGAAGTTGGATTACGAACGTCTGAACTAATGGGGCTGCGCCTTTCTGAAAAAAATAACCTTCTTATCTTATTCGATCAGCTTGATAGTAGTGATCATAGTCACGTCAATCAGTTTCGATATCGACTTGAGGGTCGCTACACGAAAGGCTCAAGGTCACGATGGATATATTTTGATAGGCTTCTGTTGCAGGATATGAAACGCTATTTTGAAACAGAGCGACTGTGGTTGATTGATCAAACTGGTAGTAATGATTTAAGTTTTTTTCTTAGAGCCGATCAAAAATTCATTGGGACGGGCATTGGTGAAGAGCAAGCAACACGAGTGTTTCGAAAGCGTGCGAAAACCGCGGGGCTGAATCCTTTACTTAGTTTTCACGACTTACGCCATACCTTTGCTACAGAGTTATTTCATGCCGAACTGGCTGGATCTGATGGTAGAGAGACTCGTTCAGAATCAGCAGCTCTAATCGTAGTTTCGCAGCGGCTTGGCCATGCTATTGGTAGGGATGGATATGCTCCTCCGGTCACAACAAGATACATTCGGATGCGATTGCAAATGCTTGAAATGGAGGCTGTAATTAATGGATGAATTGGATCCAGCTATTGAAAGCGTACACGATTTTGAAGTTAAGAATGAACCAACTTCATTCGATAAGATTTTACCTGAACCCCCAGTTCAATTGTCAGTAGAATCAAAAAGAATCGTATATCAAACACGAGCAGGTACAACTAAAGTCATTCAGCTCAATAAAAAAAATAAATATCATGAAATTATTTTAAAAGCCTGTGCTCTCAGCGTTCAAAGTGATTGGTGCAGTATGCTAAAGAATGTATCCAAGCCAGCTTATTTCGATCGTATTCGGCAGTTCTTTGATTGGATCAACGATTCAGATTACCAAACAACTAGTAAAACACGTTATGCAGTGTTGAAGGATTTTGAAGTTCATCAGATGAATGACTGTGGGATGAAACACAGCAGTTTAAATAGCATCAATAAAATGCTCCGTGAAGGTATGAATTGTTCCTTAATAACCAAAGAGGAATATGACTATTTACAAATCTTAATCTCACTGTCGAAGCCTGTAATAAAACCAGTGTCAGATCCTGTGACACTTTCCAGGTGGTTTGACCTATCATGGTTGCGCGACATCTTGGGTGAAGCAATGTACTTGCAATTAGAGAGCCCTCGATTGCTAATCAAGAGTTTTCGCGTCACGGTCGCGACTACTTTACTTTGGTTATTAGAACAGAGGCGCGATTGGAGGCAGTTCCCAGTTATACAATTTGACTCGTCATATTCAGTTTGGTACAACGACTGGAATCGACTGCTTCTTAAGAGCTTAGGAAAATTTAATGATAGGGGCGAACCTGAAGATGAATTGAACCAATTACTTATTTATGATTTGGTATTGGAGTCAGCGCAAGCTGCTATGAAAAGTCAATTAGGCGAATGCGGTACTAAAGATTTGCCAAAAAAAGTAAACTTAAAAAATAAAAAGAACCCCCCTTGGAAAAAACCAGTATTCTTTCATCCTGACAATCAAACTCAATACTCAGAGGTTGAGGAGCTACTTTGTGCCTGGCTAGTAGCATGCGATGCAGTTCAGCCTACTGATATTTTAAAATTAAAAGCAAGTAATTTTGCCCGTGAATACAATCGTCACGGTCGTTTGATCGCCATGGAGTGTACGTATTACAAGGGCAGGTCGGGAGAATTTAAACAGCCCGATATACTTATGGGAAGCGACTCTTGGACACGAGCGCTAGAGGCCTACATTAATGGTCTATCCGAACCATCTCTATTTAAAACTCGTGTAGCAACACAATTTAGGTTTCCAAATTTAAATAATAAATCCACCGCCTTGAGCTTTCTTTATACAATCTGGAATATGCCAGGCTTTAAGAAGCAATTGAATTACGAATTACAACGAGCCGAAGTTACTCCACTATTCCCTCGAGCCATGCTTGCATTGGAGAATGGTACTGAGCACTACGCTCAGTTTAAGATGCGAACAGGGAAGACAGTAGGAGAGTATCGAAAGTTATTGCTTCGACCCCTACCAGTAAATCTCTTCACTTTCACACACATTAAAACGACTGCAGTTCACGCAAAGTCTGATGTTTACCGTGAGGCGGATCTGGTTAACCACAACTCACATACGTCGCTGACCGAAAAAAATTCATATTTAACGGATGCTAACAAGGATTGGTTGAATCAGGCTGGTAGGATAACTAGGCTTGTGATTCACGACTTGCAAAACGTTGTTTACCAGCCTTCCATCAAGGCCATAGGCCAAGCAGTGATTGATTTAGATTTACGTACGAGAGTCATAGACACAGCTCAATCAGATGATATCACAATACATTCTTTGCGAAGTAATGCCTTTGAAGAAAATCATGAGGGCGAGATATTAGTTTCGGACACTGAGGATGCTGCGTTGTATTTCATACACTATATTACTCAGGCGGAAGAGTTCTTACCAAAACTGGTAGAGGTTCGTCCCGATTGGGTGGAACGCACACTGATTGTTAATGTCGAGTGGATGACCCGTACTCTAACGCGAATGCGAAAAGCTACCATAGCACGAAAAAACTATACAAAACTGGAAAGCCATTTACCAATGCTCTTTGAACATCTGCTGGAGACTATGGAATGATCCTGAGCAATATTTCAATAAAACCATGGGATGCCGGAGAGGTACAGGCTCGATTAGATGCCATTCCTGGTGCTATGAGTAACACTTTTAATGACAATCATTGGAAGTTTGAGGGTAAGTATGGGCGTATTGTCAATATCTATTTCAATGATCTATTAAATATGGGAGATAAATATCCTAACTGGCCTATATCTAAAACTTACGATTGGGTTCTGATTACCAAGCTGATGTGGCTTTCCCTCAATTTTTCGACAACTTCCAATATGTATTTAGTCAAACTTAGAGGCATAAAATTGGTGTGGGCTGCTATGGCATACTGTCGTGCAACCAAATTTTCTAAGGAAAATTGTTCGGAAATATTGTCATTTCTGCTGATGAACAGTTGGGGCTTGGACTGTGCTACAAAGAACTCAGGTATAAAATCATATGGTAGTTATAATGCTGGAATTAGCCTTATTCCTTGGAAAATTTCACTTTCAAAAATTGAGATAAATATTATTTCATCTGATGTTACGGAGCGAGAGGTCGAAAAATGTTTACGGAATCTGATCCCTACGTTGACAACTGGAGTGTTGACGTATCGTGATTGGATTCAAGGTGGCAGCCTAGACCTGTTAACTCTGGATCACGGTCGTTACTATGTTGAACATTGTTTTTCATTTTTTGAGAAACAGTACCCCTTGGCTTTTACGCTTGCTTCTATATATAAAAACTCTAAAGCGCTGGCTGTATCGTTAGATTATAAGCCATCGACTGTCATAAATGTTCTCTCCATAATTTTAAGAGGAGAGTCGCCTGAAGAGATAAAAGAACGATGGCCTAGTTGGTCATTGAGTACGCTCCAAAAAATTCATAGTTTTGTGAAAAATCAATTTATGGTTCTTTATCAAAAAGCGAGATATGAAGCTTCACTGCTGCAGGACTCAACGCTTAAACCTTTTATTGTAGTTTGCGGGTTACAGCAATCGCAAGAAAATATCGATAGAATGCGTGTCATTATTTGGGATTGGCTAAATCGAAAAGATAGGGCAGAAACTCAAATTCTACTGGATGAATGCCAACCAAGCGTTTTGTGGGCAGACTTCGAAAAACAATTACGCGTGGTTAAATATGATTGCGATCAGAAGCCAATTACACTCCCTTCTGGCGAGGATTTTCTTCAGATTGGACTTGTTGAGCATGCAATTCGAGCCTCAAGTAATACGTATCCTCGTCAATTGGTACGTCTTGTTGCGGGTGCAGGCCTTACTAGCGTGATTGCGCTAACTGGGTGGCGAAAAAGCGAATATGGTTTTTCCCATTCTGCTATAAAGCGCACTAGAAATGATGATAAGCTAGATCAGTATGCCTTCCCTTGGCGATATCAAGTCGACTGGTATGTGTATAAAACGACCGGAAAGGTTCGACAGCTTAGGGAAATCACCTTTAGTACTATCCTTATTACTGAGAGGCTGCAATTACTGTTCAATGCAAATAGCAATCAACCTTGTTTATATGAAGTTAGCACAACAAATAATGATTTTTTCGATTCAAGGTCACCAGTGCAAAGATCCGTTCGAATCCTCTGGGGGCACTTTGTAAAACATTATCAAGGCTTCAAGCAGCTAGATGATTTAGAAAAAATTCAATCATTGAATATTGCTGATAGCAGTGGTGAGTCACTGACGCAGGAAGAGCAAGGAGAGTTAGATCAACTACTAACTCAACGCTCACTAAATGAGTGGGCACAACTCTCAATAGATCCCAATTTGAAAAATACTAGGCAGCGAGTGCGCGAAGAGTGGCCTCGCATGAACTTCTTCTTCCAGAAATCAACAAATAAAGACAAAAATAATTGGCTGGTTCGCTATAGAGAGCGAACTCTACGATCTGACTGGATTCAACTGTTAGACTCCCACCTTACGGAGGAAATTAAAAATTGGATTCAATCTATACCGATCGAGCAACTTCGTTCTAAACAAACAAGCAAAAAAGTTATTGAATGTTCTATAGAGAATACTATTCACCCGGTTCCACATGCATTTCGTCATATGTGGGCAGAAGCTGTATATCGACGTTTTGATGGCGATGCGGGCTGGATGATACGTAGCCAGTTTAAGCATATCTCACGTACCATGTGGTTGGCTTATATTCGCGACAAAGACAATCGTCACAGCCATGAACAAGTAAAGGTACAGGTTACAAGTTCGTTGGTTCATAACTATCTCCGGCATCAAGGAGAGGGATACACAGGTCAATTACATACCTGGTTGCGTAGATTACTAAAAAAAACCACAGTAATGACTCCGCAAGAACAGGAGAAATTCGTTGAACGGCTGGCTACCGTCGAAATTGAAAATATTAAAGCCAATCCTTGGGGCTACTGCCTGCTTAAACGAAGAACCCGAAACAAGGCGAAATGTGCGGAGATGGGTGAACCAATGCGGCACAATGCATCCCCTGATTTATGCTTGGGTTGTACTCACAATTTGATGCAAACTGAAAATGTAGAGTGGACGTTGCTTCATGCAACATCACATGTTGAGGCGCTGAGGAACCCAGTAGTTCCAGCTATTTTCAAAGAATCCTCTTACAAACTTGTTAAAAATGTATCTCAGCATGTTCGTACACTGAATCCTAATCATGAAGCACTGACTGAGTTACAACGGGTTTTAGATAATTATATAGCAGAGAGGATTGTTTGATGGTCTTGGATTATCTAAAAAAACGGGTCGAAGAATCCTTGAAAGAACAAGTGCCCGAGCAGCCCGAGTGGGTATCTGATAAAAACATAAGTTTGAAAGCCTGGCAGTATGTCGAACAATTAAAAAAGGTAAAGACGCTTTATATTAAGCGCCATCACAATATCACGGACTACCTGACTAAAAAGCCTTATCAAATCAAGGGATCAGAAATAGCCAATGATTTGAATATAAATCGCTCTTCACTGATGAATACATCAAACTATTCACCTCATTTTAAAAAATACTTGGATGGCGTCAACGAAGAGCTAGAAGCAGCGAAAGAGGCTAAACTTAAAAATTTAAAAAAATCACCGTCTCGAGGCTCCATCCGAAATAGCAAAAAGGAACTGGTTCTGGCTAACACTGAATTGAGAAGGAGAGTAGCTGAGCTAGAGGCGCAAAAAACCGAAGAGTTGGTGTACCGTGCTTTTGATCTGCTTCCATTACCCATAAAAAGGAAGCTTGGTATAGATTAATTGTAGTGGCTCAGACTTGATCTGACACTTTAATAACGGGATGTGAATCGATCATACAATTGCAATGTGTATTGAAGTCCCCCTGTATCAGTATAGTTGTCGCCTCTAACGTTCAATTACCCCAACTTAAATTGGATAACTAGATTTGTTTAGTCCGCTGGATTAAATGTCCGGCACCCAAATTGGCAGTTTTAATGAGCTCATAGATTTCACTATATCCAGAGGTGTATGCGTATCATGAACTGAGACTGCCTAATGCATGCTCAAAATATCGCCGAACTGCTGACCAATCTGGAAATTCCTCCGAACCAAACTGTAGAATTTTACCCTCAAAGAATTCCTGTCCTTTACCCTTTATATAGTCATCAATCAGGTAGTGGCCCTTATTCAGCCCTGTGTTAGGGGTGATGATTAATTTATAGGCAGTTTCAAGCCCCAGGTGCTTTTCTACCCAAAGACGCTTTTCAGTATAGGAGTGAGGGTTACGTATTGAGGGTGCGGTTAAGATGTATAGATCAATATCTTCTCGAGCATTAAGCCATTGATAGGTTTCAAGGGCGCCCGAAATAGGGGCTAACCCAATAAAGAATCCAGGAACACTGTGAGGGTAGACTTCTTCAGGGTAATGCTGTTTGTATTTCAGGTACGATGCCGAAAAATCACAGAAGGTATGGTCCATATCGACATAGATAATCTTTTTTTCACATAACGTCATTGAAGCCTCTTAGATGTCTGTATTTGTACTTTTTCAAGTTTGATCATCACAAAAGAATCAGCCTGACTACATTGGTAATAATTCAATAAACCAGAGGGTAATAGCCATCTAGTAACTCGGTTAATTAAATTGAAAAAACCTAAGATTCTAGTTAATGAAGACCTTTATATTTAATGGGTTACTTCTAAAATATGTTGTCGCTGTAGGATTGACTTAACCACTATAAATTTAGTGCATACGCCAAGGATTGATAAATAACCTTGGCATCATCTAACGCTCTATGTTCTTTATAGTCACCTGAATTAATTAGACCGATCTTTGCTTTTATGTATTTTTCAAAAATATGATCCGTTTCTAAGAGGTCATGAATATCCATTAATTTAAATGATGGTGAGATTCCTCTGTCACTAAACAATACATTAAGCCAAAAACCATCCCAATTAATAGAATCACAATAAACTATTGAATTGTTTAGTTTCTTATTTAAAAACTTAGCTACCTCAAAGGAGTCTACCCCCTTGGTGTTTAATTCAGATTTAGATATACCATGAGTACTTTCGGCATCGGCATTCCAATATGTCCAATGACTCATTGGTTTAATAAGGAAATCTTCCGAGTCACTTCCATTGGTCACACCAACTTCAATTGGGTAGCTTTTTTTACTAAGACCCGAAGCTTCAAAATCCATTATCCACATTATATTATCCTACCTGTACTAATCACCCATAATTAATTTGTTATGTGCTCTGAAATTTTATAACTTACCATCAATTCTTACTAACACTGAAATTAATGCCTTTACCAATGAATGCGGAAAAAGCTACTTTTATTAATATCGCGTCTATAAGTCCTAATTCTGGAATGCTTGGGGAAAGAGCTGTAACACCATAATTCCATGATAGCCATAAGATTGCCCCAAGTAAAACCTGTCTCTTATACACATCTCCGAGCCCACGAGACCGTACTAGATCT
>OLII01000685.1_pt1 | contig 12533 bp, 11 predicted proteins | sample 1609481 | NCBI WGS metagenome assembly OLII01 (sample SAMN05416859, study PRJEB24817) | seawater metagenome | isolation source: Sea water | place: Canada:Atlantic | collected 2013-11
AGATCTAGTACGGTCTCGTGGGCTCGGAGATGTGTATAAGAGACAGGTGTAGGAGATGATCACGAACAGCTCGCCGGTATGGGCCACCGAGGCCAGCATGCGCTGCATCAGCACGTCGGCATGCGCCGACACGGCGAGGTTGAAGCGGAAGAACTTGTGCTGTGCGTCCAGTGCCACCGGGGCCGAGGCGCCCAGGCCGAAGAAGTGGATCTGGCGCGCCTGGATCAGCATGTCGACGGCGCGGCTGACCAGTTGCGGGTCGAGCTGCTGGCAGGCACTGTCGAGCGAGGCGATGGCGCTGCCGAAGATCTTCTGGGTATAGGATGCAGGGTCGTCGTCGGCTTCTACCGCACGGCTGACATAGGCGGCGCCGCTGGCCAGGCTCTGCGCCAGTTGCAGCTTGAGCTCGGGGTAGCCGCTGACGCCGAACGAACGGCAGAAGCGGTTGACGGTGGGTTCGCTGACCTTGGCTGCCTGGGCCAGCGCCGCGATGCTGAAGCGGGTGGCTTGCTGCGGGTTGGCCAGGATGACTTCGGCGACTTTGCGCTCAGCCTTGTTCAGCTCGTCGAGGCGGCCCTGGATCTGCTCCAGGAGATTTCGCACGCGGTCCATGGGGGTATGTCCTTGGGTCGGGGAGGCCGCCGGCTGCCACGGGCAGACGGCTTTTTACGCGGTGGCCTATCGTACTGATGGCACGGTTGGCGCACCACTTGATTCTGTATACACGGCAATATGTTGTTAGTTTTACTACATTAGTCCTTGAAAACTGCGATTGAAACCGGTATTTCTACGTCAACTTGATAAAAGAACCAACATCATGGCTTCGATCACCGTTGAACCCTGCACCTTTGCCCTGTTCGGCGCCCTGGGCGACCTGGCGTTGCGCAAGCTGTTCCCGGCGCTGTACCAGCTCGATCGCGCGGGCCTGCTGAATGAGCAGACCCGCGTGCTGGCACTGGCCCGCGAAGCCGGCAGCCCGCAGGAGCACCTGGCGACGATCGAGGCGCACCTGCACAAGCACGTGGGCAGCGATATCGAAGCCCTGGCCCTGCAGCGCTTCATGGCGCGCCTGAGCTACCTGCATGTGGATTTTCTTCAGGCTCAGGACTACCCGGCGCTGCTCGAACAGGTACAACCCGACGCGCCACTGATCGCCTATTTCGCCACCGCCGCGGCGGTGTACGGCGGCATCTGCGAGAACCTCGACAAGGTCGGCCTGAGCGAGCGCACCCGCGTGGTGCTGGAAAAGCCCATCGGCCATGACCTGGAGTCGTCGCGCAGGGTCAATGACGCGGTGGCGCAGTACTTCCCCGAAAACCGCGTGTATCGCATCGACCATTACCTGGGCAAGGAGACGGTGCAGAACCTCATTGCCCTGCGCTTTGCCAACAGCCTGTTCGAAACCCAGTGGAACCAGAACTCCATCTCCCACGTGGAAATCACCGTGGCCGAGAAGGTCGGCATCGAGGGCCGCTGGGGCTACTTCGACAAGGCCGGGCAACTGCGCGACATGATCCAGAACCACCTGCTGCAGTTGCTGTGCCTGATCGCCATGGACCCGCCCAGCGACCTCTCGGCCGACAGCATTCGCGACGAGAAGGTCAAGGTGCTCAAGGCACTCGCACCGATCAGCGGCGAGGGCCTGAGCACCCAGGTGGTGCGTGGCCAGTACATAGCGGGCTACAGCGAGGGGCGGGCCGTGCCCGGCTACCTCGAGGAAGACAACTCCAATACCCAGAGCGACACCGAAACCTTCGTCGCGCTGCGGGCCGATATCCGCAACTGGCGCTGGGCCGGGGTGCCGTTCTACCTGCGCACCGGCAAGCGCATGCCGCAGAAACTGTCGCAGATCGTCATCCATTTCAAGGAGCCGCAGCACTACATCTTCGCGGCGGAACAACGTTTGCAGATCGGCAACAAGCTGATCATCCGCCTGCAGCCGGACGAAGGCATTTCGTTGCGGGTGATGACCAAGGAGCAGGGCCTGGACAAGGGCATGCAACTGCGCAGCGGCCCGTTGCAGCTGAATTTTTCCGATACCTGGCACAGCGCACGCATTCCGGATGCCTACGAGCGCCTGCTGCTGGAAGTGATGCGTGGCAACCAGAACCTGTTTGTACGCAAGGACGAAATCGAATATGCGTGGAAATGGTGCGACCAGTTGATCGCCGGCTGGAAACACGCCGGTGACGCGCCCAAGCCGTATGCGGCGGGCACCTGGGGGCCGATGAGCTCGATAGCACTGATTACCCGCGATGGGAGGGCATGGTATGGCGATATCTGAACTGCAACTGCCGGCGAGCGTGACGGCACATGAGTTTGCCGATGCGGCGCGCCTGGCCGAGGGCCTGGCTGTGGATGTGGCGCAGCGGTTGCGCACGGCGATGGACGAAAACGGCCAGGCCACCCTGGTGGTGTCGGGCGGGCGCAGCCCGGTGGCGTTCTTCCAGCGCCTGGCCAGGCAGCCGCTGGACTGGTCCAGGGTGGTGGTCAGCCTGGCGGACGAGCGCTGGGTGCCGGTGGAACATGCCGACAGCAATGCCGGCCTGGTGGCGCAGCACCTGTTGCAGGGCGAGGCGGCCAAGGCGCGGTTCGTCGGCCTGTACCGTCCCGCCGCGAGCCTCGAAGCCGCTGCCGAGCAGGCGGACCAGGCGCTTGCCCAGCTGCCGCCGATCGATGTGCTGGTGCTGGGCATGGGCGATGACGGTCACACCGCCTCGCTGTTTCCGGGCAGCCCCAACCTGGCCGAGGGCCTGCAGGCCCAGAGCCAGCGCCGGGTACTGCCGATGCTGGCGCCGAGCGTGCCGCATCAGCGCCTGACCCTGACCCGGCGTGTGCTGGCCGGTGCAGGTGCGACACTGTTGTCGGTGCAAGGGCCGGGCAAACTCGCTACCCTGCGCGCCGCGCTGGGCGGTGACGACCCGGCGCAGATGCCGATTCGCGCCTTTCTTCAAGACCCCCTGGAAATCTACTGGTGCCCATGAACCAAGGACACGCCGTTATGACAACCCTTGAACCTTCACAGCCGGGCATTTCCATGGCCGACAAGATTGCCCTGATCGACCGCATCTGCGGCCAGGCGCGCATTCTGCCGGTGATCACCATCGCCCGCGAGCAGGACATCCTGCCGCTGGCCGATGCGCTGGCGGCCGGGGGGCTGAAGACGCTCGAGGTGACGCTGCGTTCCGAACACGGCCTGACCGCCATCCGCCTGCTGCGCGAACAGCGCCCGGAGCTGTGCGTCGGTGCCGGTACGGTGCTCGACCGCAGCATGCTGGCGGCGGTGGAACAGGCCGGTGCGCAGTTCGTGGTCACGCCGGGGTGCACCCAGGACATCCTGGAGGCGGGGGTCGAGAGTCCGTTGCCACTGTTGCCGGGCATCAGCAGCGCCTCGGAGATCATGATGGGCTACGCGCTGGGCTATCGGCGCTTCAAGCTGTTCCCGGCCGAGATCAGCGGCGGGGCGGCGGCGATCAAGGCATTCGGCGGGCCGTTCGGCGAGGTGCGTTTCTGCCCCACCGGCGGGGTCAACCCGGGCAACGTCAAGCAGTACATGGCCCTGGCCAATGTGATGTGCGTGGGCGGAACCTGGATGCTCGACAGCAGCTGGATCAAGAACGGCGAGTGGGCACGCGTGCAGGCGTGCAGTGCCCAGGCGCTGGCGTTGCTGGACTAGAGAATTCGTTGTGTGCTGTACGGCTTTGAGGTGCGCTTGGTCGGCGCGCCTTTTTTTTTGCCGGCGCCATTGACCGGCAAGGCCGCTGCCCATCCAGGAAGCACGTCCCGCTGCCGAGCCTGTCGCGGCCTCCCTAGTATCGAAAACTCATGGGTTTTCTGCAGGGAGTGCATACCTTGGACGACGAAATCGAACACGCTACAAACCCGCGACTCAGCGGCTACGCGGTCAAGACCGGGTCCTATTCGCTCGAGCGCCACCTGATCGGCGGCAAGCGCCTGGCACCCGGCTGCTGGGTCAATGGCAAGACCGTCTACGGCGATATCCGCATTGGCTCCAGTGCCTGGGCCACCTACACCCGACCGGTGTTCGCCTACCTGTCAGCGGTGGATACCCTGCGGCTCAACGGCCTGAGCAACCAGCGCCATGCCATCACCTTTGCCCAGGGCCACAGCAAGCAGTTCATCCGTGAAGTGGACGCGCCCTATTCGGTGTCGTCGGCCATCGAGCGGGTCAATATCCTCTCCAGCCTGCACACCGGCTTTGTCGACGACATCGCCTGGGGGGCGCCGAACGACAACCGCCTGACGCTGCTGCTGCCCGGCAGCGGAGTGTTCGCCATCTACCAGATGAACCTGGTGTATGCCCATTGCGCGACCTCGGCCGGACAGCTGAGCAAGGCGTTTCGCACCAGCAAGACGCTGGCCACGCAGGGGCGTACCGACCTGTACTTCCTGTCGGCCATCAGCACGGCCGTGTATGTGGCGGTGGCCGATGCCGCGGCCACCCCTCCGATTGCCTGGGATGCCCTGCAGCGCAAGGTGCTGACCGAAGGTTACGAGGTTGAATGCAATGCCGGCGCCTGGTCGTTCGATTTTTCCGCAAGCCAGAAGATTCACTACAAGTACTGAGGGAACCGTCATGAGTGAAGACAACGTGTTTGGCGCCGACTCCCCCGCACAGCGCGGGAGCTACCACATCGACAAGTACCTCTTTGGCGGTGACAAGGTACGCCAGGCCTGCTGGATAAAGGATGCCACCGAGTTCGGCCAGATGTTCGACGGCAAGCGCTGGTGGGACATGTATTCGGTGCCGGTTGCCGCTTACGTGGAGCATGTCGGCACCGTCCAGGTACCGAGCAACGGCGAGGATGAACGCACCTTCGAGGTCACCCATGGCTTTACCCGAAGCTTCAGCCGTACCACCGAAGTGTCTGGTGGCGTGCAGCTGGAATTCAAGGGCGTGGGGGTGAGTTCAGAGGTCCGGGTATCGTTCCAGGCTGCGCAAAGCTGGAACGACTCCACCACCCAGAAGCACACCCGCAAGCTGGTCGGCCCCGGGGTGTTCTATGCCTATCAGGTGCACATCCTGTATGCGCACTGTGTGATGGGCGCGTCGGAGATCGATTACTACTTCGAGCACAACAAGGTGCTGCCGATTCTCGATGCCGACGCGCAGGTGATGCGCGAAGACCTGATCTACCTGTCGTCGGTTGCCACCGACACGCTGGTCACGGTGCTGGAGGAGGCCTCGGTGGACCCGCTCGGCTGGGACGAACTGCAGAAAAAGGTGTTGTTCGAGCACTACAGTTCCCGGAAGAACGCGGGCTGCTGGCGCTTCGATTTCAGCGTGAACGAGCGCTACCCGCGCGGGTGATGCGCCGCGCTGGCCTGCGTCGGCAGGCCAGCGGGCATGCCATCAGAAGCTGTCCGAGGTCCTGAAGCCGCCGCCCCCGCTGCTGTCGGAGCTGGAGAAGCCGCCACTGCTGCTGGAGCTGCTGCTCGAACTGCTGGAACTGGAGCTGCTCCAGCTCGACCCCGAGCTGCTACTGCTGTACGAGCTGCGCTCGACGGCGACGCGCGGCACCAGTTCGCGGTGTTCGCGGATGGTCCCGACCAGATAGCCCAGGGTGACATCGCGGGTCATGTAGTCCGACAGCAGACGTTCGATGCCCAGCGTTGCCTTGTACTGATAGCCGTCGTCACGGAAGAAGTCGGTGCGCAGCGCGCGCTCCAGCTCCTTGGCCCGGTCATAGGACTGCTGGGCCAGGCCATGGGTCTGGCGCGCCTCGGCCAGTGCCCGTTCCACGCCGTCGACCTGCGGGTACAGCCGCTGCAGCTGCAAGGCGATCTGGTCGTCTGCGGTATCGGGGGTCTTCTTCACCTGCTCGAGCAGTTGCTCGATGCTCTTGGCCTGCAACTGGTCGGTGAGCCACTGGCGGGCACGCAGGTAGTGCGGGTCCTGGTTGTGGGTGAATGCGGTCAGTTGCGCGTGAATGTCGTTGGCCTGCTGCTTGCTGGCCACGGTCTGCTTGTACAACGCCTTGTGCGCTTCGCGCAGCGGCTCCATGCCTGCCTGCTGCTGGGCGTCGGCCAGTTGCTGGCCGGTGCTTTGCTCCAGCGCGGCAATGTGCGCGTCGCGTTCGAGCTGCAGTGCCTCGTTGCGCTGCTGCATGTTGAGCAGGTTCAGCTCGTTGCTGCGGTTGCCGCTGTAGTCGACCTGCCTGGCCAGCCAGCCATCGAGCCAGCGGCTGATGCGGCCCAACCGATACTGTTCGGTACCGAAATCACGATCACGCAGGAAGTGGTAGATCGGGTTGCGGCCGAACATCGGCAGCTTGTCGGCACACTCCTGGCGAATGTCGGCATACCCGGTGACGGTTTCGAGGTTGGCGGCGATGGCCTGTTCCAGCTGGTGCATCTGCGCCGTGTAGGTCGGGTCCAGGGCCAGTTGGTCGCGGGCCTGGCGGTCGAGGTCGTCGAGGCGCTCCTGTACCTGCGCGGTCGCCTCCAGCGACTGGGCGATCTGCTGCTCGACCTCCAGCAGCTGCTGGCGCAACTGCCCCTGGGCCAGCTGGCGTTCGTGCAGGGCCTGAACCACCTCGTCCTGCAGCGACGGGGCGTGCTCCAGCTGCAGGGTCGCGATGCTGCGCAGGCGGGTCAGGATGTCCTGTTCGAGCGCCATCTGGCGCTCGGTGGCACTGGCCAGTTGTTGTTCTGCGTCGCGCAGCACGTGCTCGAAACTGCGTGCATTGTCGGCGACGATACCGATGAGCTTGCTGGGTCTCATGTCATCACCAGTCCAGGATCATGTCGGGTTTGGCGACACGTTGGTTGAATTTCAGGCTCAGCATGTTGGCAGGCTTGCTGCCCATGGCGAGGTCGTCGATGTGGCCGTCGCTGAGTTTGTCTTCCTTGACCTTGAGGTACTCGGCCTGGCTGACCCGCACACCAAAGTAGGACGCCCAGCGCGATTCGCCGGTTTCCGAACTGGTGACCGGCACGCTGATCGGGTTGCCGGCGGCGTCCACGGCCTCGACCACCAGGTACCAGCTCTTGCCCTGCAGGGAGTCACCGCCCTGGTTGCACAGCGCCTGGTCATAGCAGCGCTCGACCCCCGACTTGACGCCGTAGCGGTCCACCACCCGCAGCTCCAGTGCCTGACGGGCGAACACCAGCAGGCTGTCAAGCGTCGACAGGTGGTCGCTGGCCTGGCGTGCCTGCAGGGCGTCGATGGCCTTGTCGACCTGGGCGGCCTGGGCACGCACCACCCGCAGGTCGTTCGGCGGCAGGCGCAGGGCGGGCAACTGCTGCTCGATTTCGTCCAGGCGCCGGATCAGCGGCTGGACTTGCTGAATGCGATCGAGCTGGCTTTCGAGCTCACCGACTTCACGGTCGACCACCTCGATGCCCTGGGTGTCGGCGTTGCCGATGGCCTGGTCGGCCACCCGGGCCTGCTGCGCCATCACCCCGAAACGCTTGGCGCCTGCGGTGAACGCCGGGTTGTGCAGTACGGCCTGCAGGCGGCTGCGGGCATCGATAATGGCCTGGACGTCGTTCAGGCCCTTGTCGGCCTGCCTCAGTTGCGCGCGCGCCGACTGGGTGTCGCGTTCGTAGGTATCGAGGTCCTGCTGCACGCTGTCGCGGTTGTCGCTGTCGATCAGTTGCGGCCACGGTCGGTGCGTCAGCAGTGTCTGAACCTGCGTCAGCCGCTCGGCAAGCGGCCCCAGCAGGCGCGTGGCCGCGGGCTCGGGCTGTAGAGCGACGGCTTGCTGCAGCCCATCGAGGCGCGACTGGTGCTGCGCAAGGTCGGCGCTCAGATCGCTGCTGCGATACTCGGCCGTACGGACGTTGTCCTGCACCTTGGAGGTCTTGGCGGTGTCGTTCACCACCCGGGTGCACTGTACGGCCAGCAGCGCGACGACGATCAGTTGCAGGATGCGCATGAGCTTCCTGCGGTTGAGCAGCAGGCGCGTGGTCAGGCGCTGCAGCGCGGTCTGTTCGGGCGCCTCGAAGGCCAGGCGCCGGGCGAAGAACGCCCGCACACCCTGTTCGATCAGCGCATCGTCATAGGCGATGCCCTGGGCCTGGTAGTAGGTGCGGATACGCTCGGCGACTTCAGCGCGGCGCTGCGGCAGGTTCAGGTGCTCCTGCACCTGCATCTGCTGATGGCGCAGCTGGTCGACCACCGCCATCGCGCCCAGCTGTTCGGACAGAGGAACACTGCTCATCAGGCGGCCTTGGTCAGCAGGGCGGCGAACTTGCGCTTGGCCTCTTCGACAGCTTCGGCGATATCCCGGGCGGCGTTGCTCGACTCTGCGCGGTAGGTGTCGGCCATCTGCTTCATGTCGGTCTGGAACGACAGCGTGGCGTCAGCCAGGGCGCGCACCGAGTCGACCTTGATGGTCGAGCCGTAGCTGGCCTTGACCGCGGCTTCGAGCTGCTGGTTGCCGGTGCTGCCCAGCGACTCCAGGCCCTGGCTGATGCCGTCGGTGGTGGCATTGAGGGTGTGGGTGGCTTCGGCCAGGCCGCTGTTGGCGGTGAACGACACGGCAAGCCCGGTGAGTACCACTTCGTTGGTGGAAAAGAACGACACCATGCGCTGGTATTGACGCTCCTTGATCACGTGCACCTGATTGATGCGTGCAAAGACCATTTCGGCGGTGTTGTAGCCGACCTTCAGGTCATCGGCGATGTCCTTGATGATCTGGTAGCGCTTGTCTTCGTCCTGCAGGGCGCGCACGGCTTCATCGCGGCCCAGTTCCAGCGCGGCGCGTGCGGCGGGCTCGGCGCTTTCGGCGTCGGCGACCCGGGCGTTGGCCTCGTTCAGGGCCAGGGTGCGCTGCTGCAGGGCCTCGCCAGCGATGGCCAGCACCTGCTGGGCTTCCACCTCGGCGGCTTTCATGGCCATGCGAAAGTCCATGTACGACTCCAGGATCACGCTCTCGCGGGCGATCTGGTCGTTGGCCGACTTGCACACCTTCAGGTAGTTTTCGCGGATATCGGCAAAGCGGCTGGGGATGGAGCCGCGACGCACGTTCATCCAGGTCAGCTTGATCTTCTCCATCGCGTCCAGGCGCCCGTCATCCATCCAGCCGGCCATGGCGGCGGCGTCCTCGCGGATGGAGGTGAAGCTCTGCGTGATGTCCATGAAGCGCGTGGAGATGTCCATGCCTTCGATCTGCTCGCGCACCATGCTGTTGAAGCTGGTGGCCTGCTGCAGCACGGTGGCGATGGAGGTGACCTTGGTGGTGTCGTAGTGGGCCATGCGGTCCAGCAGTACCAGAACCGGGGCATCCTGAACGGGCTGGATGAAGTTGATGCCGATGGTGCGCAGGCTGGTGAGTGCCCGTTCCAGGTAGTGGCTCATTGAGTGTCCTTACAGGTGTGGCAAAAATAATGAGGCCGGCAGTATACCGAGCACGCCAGCGCCCCGCAGGCTTTCGCACAACCAAAAAAAATGCCCGCCTCCGTATCAGAGGCGGGCATTGCATGCAGCAGCGGGTCAGTTGGCGTTTACGCCGCCTTAGCAGCCTGCTGGCTCAGCGAGCGGTTCAGTGCGCTGAACAGCGCCTTGAAGCTGGCGGTGGTGATGTTTTCATCGATACCCACACCGTGCACCGGACGACCGCCAGCCACGCGCAGTTCGATGTAGGCCGCCGCCTTGGCGTGGGTGCCGGCACCGATGGCGTGCTCGTTGTAGTCCATGATTTCCACGGCTACCGGCAGGCCGGCCACCAGGGCCTCGAGGGCGCCGTTGCCCTTGCCGCGCCAGTGCAGGGTGGTTTCGCCTTCACCGGCCACTTCCACTTCCACGGCGCTGTGGCCGTTCTCTTCCTGCAGGCGATGGCTGACCAGCGCATACGGGGCGTTGGCTTGCAGGTACTCGCTCTGCAACAGCTTGTAGATCTGCTGGGCGGTCATTTCCAGGCCCAGGCGGTCGGTCTCGCCCTGTACCACCTGGCTGAACTCGATCTGCATGCGGCGTGGCAGGCTGATGCCGTATTCCTGTTCGAGCAGGTAGGTGATGCCACCCTTGCCCGACTGGCTGTTGACGCGGATCACCGCCTCGTAGCTGCGGCCGATGTCGGCCGGGTCGATCGGCAGGTACGGTACTTCCCACAGGGTGTCTTCTTTCTGCTGGGTGAAGCCCTTGCGGATCGCATCCTGGTGCGAGCCGGAGAACGCGGTGTGCACCAGGTCGCCCACATACGGATGACGCGGGTGCACCGGGATCTGGTTGCACTCTTCGACCACCTTGCGCACGCCGTCGATGTCGGAAAAGTCCAGCTCAGGGTCCACGCCCTGGGTGTAGAGGTTCAGGGCCAGAGTCACCAGGTCGACGTTGCCGGTACGCTCGCCGTTGCCGAACAGGCAGCCTTCGACACGGTCGGCGCCGGCCATCAGGCCCAGCTCGGTGGCAGCCACGCCGGTGCCACGGTCGTTGTGGGTGTGCAGGCTGATGATCACGCTGTCACGGCGCGACACGTTGCGCCCGAACCACTCGATCTGGTCGGCATAGATGTTCGGGGTGGAAACTTCCACGGTGGCTGGCAGGTTGAGGATCACCTTGTGTTCGGGGGTCGGGTTCCACACCTCGATCACCGCGTCGCAGACTTCCTTGGCGAACTCCAGTTCGGTAGCGCTGAAGGTCTCTGGCGAGTACTGGAACGTCCAGTGGGTTTCCGGCTGCTGGGCGGCGTACTTGACGAACAGCTTGGCCGCGTTCACCGCGATGTCCTTGACGCCCTGCTTGTCCTGGTTGAAGACAATGCGGCGGAATGCCGGGCAGGTGGCGTTGTACAGGTGCACGATGGCCTTCTTGGCCCCGCGCAGCGATTCGAAGGTACGTGCGATCAGGTCTTCACGGGCCTGGGTCAGCACCTGGATGGTGGTGTCGTCCGGGATGTGGCCGTCTTCGATCAGGGTGCGCACGAAGTCGAAGTCGGTTTGCGAGGCCGATGGGAAGGAGGCCTCGATTTCTTTCACGCCCACGCTGACCAGGGTCTTCCAGAAGCGCAGCTTCTTGACCGCATCCATCGGCTCGATCAGCGACTGGTTGCCGTCGCGAAGGTCCGAGCTGCACCAGATCGGCGCGGCCGTGATGGTCTTCGAGGGCCAGGTGCGGTCAGGCAGGTTTACCTGAGCGAAGGCACGGTATTTTTTCGAAGGGTCTTTGAGCATGGTCATGAAAGCAATCCTTATTGTGCGGCCTTGAAAGGGGCCCGCCGAACGTACAAGTGATGAATGGGCGAGGCGACGCGATTCAGCTTGGTAGTCGGGCACTGACCAGGCAAAGGCTGCGATGTTGGCGAAGCAGGATGAGGGTGTGCGTGGTTTTCATGGGTTCAACCCTAACCAGTGGGGTGAACGATGGCAAGCACTGCAAAAAAATTGAGAGGAATGCTTAAAAACTGAAGAATGTCGTGATTTTATAGCGCCGACCAATCAAAAAGACCGCGCCAGTTGCGCGGTCTTTTTGATTGGCGCAAGACGCTGATCAGGGCTGGAAGGCCCCGATGAAGATCGCCGGATCGACCCGTGCGTCGTTCAGGCTGACGTTCCAGTGCATGTGTGGCCCGGTGGCGCGGCCGGTGGAGCCCACCCGTCCGACGATGGCGCCACGGCTCAGTTGCTGGCCGGGTTTCACGTCGATCTTCGACATATGGCAGAACATGCTGATGAAGCCCTGGCCGTGGTCGACGAACACGGTGTTGCCGTTGAAGAAGTAGTTGCCGATCAGGATCACCTTGCCGTTGGCCGGGGTCTTGATCGGGGTACCGGCGGGCACGGCGAAGTCCAGGCCGGCATGCGGGTTGCGTTCCTCGCCGTTGAAGAAGCGGCGCACGCCGAACTTGCTCGACAGCGGGCCGTTGACCGGCTTGTCGAGAAGCAGGTTGCTCGGCAGGTTGGGGCTGAAGCTGCGGTAGGCCTTGATCTGCTCGGCCAGCTCGGCGTCGATGCGCTTGAGGTCGGCCGGGTTGGGGTTGACCTGGCGCTGGTTCTTCAGGGTGATGCGCTGCTCGGGGTACTTCTTGCTGGCGACCGTGAAGCTCAGGGTGCGCTCGCCCTGGGTCAGGCTGGCGGTGCCGGGCTTCTGGGTCAGCGGCAGGCCGACAATGGCCAGCCAGGTGTCCTGCTCGCGTACCACCAGCACCGGCTTGCCGTCGAAGCGCGCCTGAGGGGCCTGGGCGGCGGGGCCGAGGTCGACCACCGCGACGCCGCCGGGCACCGGCTTGTTCAACTGGCGGGTGATGTAGCTGGCCTGGGCGCTGCCGGCGAAGGCCAGGCAGAGGACGAGCAGCGGGGCAAACAGTCGGGGCATGAGTCAGTCCAGTAGAGAGAGCGTGACCGGGGTCAGGTGGTTGTCTTCGACCCGCACCTGCAGCTCGCCTTCGCCCAGGCGGGCGGTCAGGCGCTGGCCGTTGCGGGTCTGCGCGGCGCTGCGGATGGCCTGGCCGCGCTCGTCGAGCAGAATGCTGTAGCCACGGCTGAGGGTGGCCAGCGGGCTGACCACCTGCAGTGCTGTCTCTTATACACATCTCCGAGCCCCACGAGACCGTACTAGATCTCGTATG
>OLII01000688.1_pt1 | contig 12516 bp, 10 predicted proteins | sample 1609481 | NCBI WGS metagenome assembly OLII01 (sample SAMN05416859, study PRJEB24817) | seawater metagenome | isolation source: Sea water | place: Canada:Atlantic | collected 2013-11
TAGATCTCTAAGTCGTCTGCCTATACCATAGCCTTTTCTTTGTAAGCTCTAATGGGTTTAGGCAGCATCGTTTATGCGAATATTCAAAATGTTACCCGGGTTAGTGTTTGGCTTGATGTTTTTAGTCGGCGGCTTATTTTTTATTTGGCAGTTCGCCGGCACAACGTTAGTCAGTTGGCAGCATATGCAAAACTGGCAAGCATCACAGGCGCACTTATTGGAAGTGTCGGGGCGTGATAATTCAACCTATGCCCGTTATCGCTATGACGTATCTGGGGTGATTTATGAAAGCGAGCGGGTATCGGTCACTCAATTTAATGACAATATTGGTGATTATCAAAATAAATTGCAGTGGCGTTTATCAAAAATGCATGAAGCGGGGCAGACCATTTCCATTTGGGTGAACCCACTTGATCCTGCTCAAGCGGTGATTGACCGCAATATGCGGTGGGGATTGTTGGCCTTTATGGTGGGGTTTTGCAGTATCTTTGTTTTAATTGGTTTACTGGTGATGGTATTCACTGTTAAATCTAAGGCTTCCAGTTCTCATCATTCCACCTCTAATCGCTTGGCTAAAAACGCCAATAGCAGGCCACTTCCTAACTTAACTGCATTGCGTGACGAATGGCAGAAAGGGCTTAAAGATCCTGACTATAAGGAAACGTTTGTAGAGTATCGGCAACGGCGAATTCAACAAAATAAACAGCAAGATAAAGATATTGAAAACCAAAGTGACTGGAAAAAACGCAAGGGTTGGCAAGCCGCTAGTATTCGCTCTAACGCTCGTTACGGTATGTGGGTCAACTGGGGTTTTGCTGTTTTTGTCAATGCTTTTTATATGCCCTTTGTGTTAGATATTCCCAAAGAAATGGCCAAAGGTAATTACGCCTTATTAGTGCTATTACTGTTTGTATTAATTGGTGTTTTATTAATTTATCGCGCCATTAAGTCAACCTTAGAATATAAGCGCTTTGGTAAAGTGGTGTTTGAGATGGACCCATACCCAGGTGCCATTGGTGGGCATGTGGGCGGTCATGTGATGGTGCCGAAATTGGCATATGAATTATTAAGTACTGCCGGTGCAAATTGTACGGTGCGTTTAGAGTGTGTTTATAGCTATGTGTCGGGCAGTGGTGATAATCGATCTAGAAATGAAAATATACGCTGGGCCCAAAAGGGCGAACCTAAAGTCACAAGGCGTGGTAAAGGAGTAGCGCTAGGCTTTCGCTTTGATATTCCTGATAATTTACCCAGCAGTGATGTGGTACAAAAAAACGCTTATAATTTTTGGCGACTTATCGTTAAAGCCGACATTAAAGGTGTGGACTTAAATCGCGAATATAATATTCCGGTGTTTAAAAATATCGGCGCTCCCAAAACATCTCGCCATGTACGCCATGATGTGAGTGCTCAACACGTTAAGCAAAAGCAGGTGGATGCGCAGGCAATAAAAGTTGCCATTAATAAGGGTGACTTAAACATTAAAAACTTGTCTCGTGCCATGCGTTATAAAGAGCACAATGATGAGATACATTTGTCTTTTCCCATGTTTCGCAATAAATTATTAGTGATTTTTTCGGCCATTTTTGCCGGTGGATTTGGCTTTGCCAGTGTCTCTATGATTTTGGGCGCGATAGATGGTGGCTGGGCGGGAATCTTTATGGGGGTTTTTAGCTTGCCATTTTTATTAGTGGCCGTTGTTTCTGTGGTGGCCTTTATTTATATGGCCTTTAATAATTTAAGGGTTCAAGTCAGTTCAAACTGCGTTCATGTTTTGCGCCGCTTATTATTCATTCCAATTTATCGTCGCCATCTAAACAGCCAAGAAATTGCCCAATTAAATATTAAGCGCACCGGTAGCACAGGGCAGGGCATTGATAAAGTTGAGCACTTTAAAATACTGGCCGAGGACAAGCTAGGAAAGCGCTTCGCCATTGCCGAAGACATAGACGGTGAAGTGGCGGCTGAGCACTTTAAGGATTATCTGGCGCGCCGCTTAAATCTAGAATCGACTCAGGTTAACGTTAAGGCTGACATGGCATAGCTGAAGCGACAGGTTAATCCCAGTCACAGCTAAGGGCCGTTTTAAGAAGGGCGAAAGGTTCTTCGCCTATTTTAAGTCTTATTTTTTCTTCAATATTGCCCATGGCCTCACCTGCCACTTTTCTCATGTCATGGCCCTTGTTTGTGATGTGAACCACTTTGGCACTTTTGTTTTCCGTGCAGGGCTTTAACTCTAACAAACCGTAGTCCACAAGCGACGATACGGTTTTTTGAGCGGCCTGACGGCTTACCCCCAGTTGTTTGGCCAAGTCTGAAATATTTTTAGATTGGCCTTTTAACTGCCCAAATACCCGCACTTGGTTGGCCGTTAAGTTTTGGTAACCCTGGTGTTGCAAGCTGGCCAATAAATTGGATTCGTACCATTCATACTTAGCCAGCAGCAGGCCTTTGATGTTGTCTGTTAGATCTATTTTAGTCATAGGTGACAACCATAATTGACACTATCTGTGGTTGCAAGGTATATTGCGTCAACTACATTGACGCTTTGGAGGCGGTTATGCTAAATAAACTTGAAAAACTCTACTTTCCTTTTTTTATGGCGCTGTTTATGTCGTGCCTAATATCTTTGGTGCTACTGGCTATACACACTGGCTTTACCCCTGAATTCATGTCTGTTTGGCTAGAGTCTTGGCTGCTGGCTTTCTTGTGTGCTTTTCCATCTGTGGTGATACTGGCGCCCATAGTACGTAAATTGTGCGAGGGCATTATTCGAGCTACTCATTCATAGCCTCTATTCATTCGTCGTTCATGGTTCTTCATAAATAATTCCTAAGGTCGCCACATGCGCGGCCTTAGGATTTTTTTCGCAGCGTGATTTCTATTGCCTTTCAACCACATAGTGAAATCATCTTTAGGATACATTTTAAACAAGATAGGTAAACTGCCGCTTCCCAAACCCTTGGGCTATTTTTATTTATCTTTTTAGCGCGGATTCATCTGCGAAGTGCATCGTGACCTATTTACACAACTTATTAACCAGCACCCTAAGGGGTATCGCTCAGGTGTGCCTGCAAGACAGCCCTTTTACAGGAGCTTTCTTCTTGCTGGCCATTGCATTGTATTCTCCCATATACGCTATGTGCGCACTGGCAGGTGCCATGCTGTCTACGGCTTTTGCTTTTAAAAAGGCCAAAGAGCAATGCATTAAAGGCAGTGATGTTAAAAATGGTCTTTATGGTTTTAATGGCTGCCTTATTGGTATTGCCATAGCGGCCTTTTTGCCTATCAATGATTGGGCGTTATTGCTGCTGGGCTTGGCTTGTATTTTTTCGGTGCAGTTGGTGATTTGGGTGGCCGCTCGCTCTAACGTGCCGCTTTTCACCATGCCATTTATTATCGTGGCCATGTTTGTATTTGGGTTAGGGCAGTCCTTCAATGTGGCAGAACAAGAAGTGGTGCCGTTTTTTCAGCAAAGTTTCCCGCTTCCGATTTTTGAAAGCATTGGCCAAATATTTTTATTGCCCAATGCCATTTCTGGCATTTGTATTTTATTGGGTTTTTTAGTGGCCAGTGTGCGTGCCTTTTTTATAACGCTTTGGGCGGTGGGGTTGGCGTATTTTCTAGCCCAAGAAATCGGCATGAATGAGACCGCATTAAATACCGGCTTATTTGGCTTTTGCGCCGTATTAACCGCTCATGCTTTGTGTTTACCCAGCACTCATCAATCGGTATGGGATCAAAGTCACTTTTTACCTTATAAGATTATACTGGGAGTGATTTTATCGGTATTGATGACTCAGGTATTTATACTGGGCCATTTAAGCTTTTTCACCTTGCCGTTTGTATTATCGGTGTGGGCTATACAAGTGTTAAGCAAGCTGCCAGTGAGTCGTATGAGCAAAATATTAAACAAAAGCCGCATTTAAAAAAAGTGGCTGGACGCTAGCCTGCCCCTATTACCCACAAAAAATGTCTGCTATTAGCCTCTTTTTAGCAGATTTCCCGTGCTTCCTGCTCTTTTTCACTTCCCGTTAAGCTAATAATGCACCTTCATTTAATGTTAATAATTCAGTGTAAATATCCGTCTATATGGGAGTGAGTGCTATGCTTTATTAGGAAGTGGTTTTGGCTAGTTAATGAGTGAAGTGATGATGGTCCTAGTGTTTAAACTTGCTGATAAATAGCACCTTTAACAACTAAAAATACTTCCAAGAAGTATAAGCAAACATATTAACAAGCAATGATCTAAACCTTGGTACTTATATGGAAAAACACGGAGAAATGACATGTTACTGGAAGGGTACCCTTCTCACTGTTGAACCTAAGGGTTCGTTTAATGAAGAGGGCCTGAAATATGCGTGCACCCAAGTTAAGCAAGCTATTGAAAATAGTGGTATTAAACACTGGCGGAGATTAGAGATATTAGATGAGAAAACAATGGGGTCCCCTGCTGTTTTGGATATAGCGAAAGACATGTATGCATGGTATGACCAAAATGGCTGTTACTTAACGGCGGTCGTTGTGAAAAATAGAATACAAGAACATGCAGTATCTGAAGTATTTAAAAGCCCAACCGTGAAAATATTTATTAGCCTTGTTGATGCAATAAACTGGATTAACCAGCAGTGAATATTGTTTTTAATGACGTTAACTAATTCAATTCAATAAATTTAGTTTTGGTGTCTCATAGGTGATTTAGTCGTTCCTCTTTTTTTCGTAACGCTTCTAATCTATGAAACTTAACCAACCATGTTTTGATGGTTTCCTTAAACTCGCTATCCATATTGTTGTGTTCTGAAATGGCAAGGTGAAATGCGCGGCTTAATTGCAAAATTTGCCAATGAAATTCAGCGTGCACCAATTCAGCTCGTTCAATTTCTATATATTCACTGACCGATTCTTTTTCTTTTACACCCAACAACCATTCTTGGTATTCATTACATAATAATCCACTGGAATCGGTGGTGATATAAATACGGTCGATAATACGCATTGCCATATTTAAATGCTTGAACTCACACTCTCGAGGTAATTTTTTAATAACCTCTTTTCCAATATTGTAAAACTCTAATAAGTGTTTACTTTCTTGCAATAATTTATCAATTAGATTTGGAATATCTTCATTATTAATGGTTCTTTTGTCAGGGATTTTTGCCTGTCGCATTAATTGTACAACCGCTTGAAAGACCTGGTAAAAGTGTACGGAGTTATTCATTTGTATAATTGAAATAACTTCTTTAAAGGAACGTCCTTGCTTGTGAAGCTTATTCGTGTAAATGGCAAATAATGAGTCCGACATGCCTACAATTTGGCCTTCAAGTGACAGGTCTGCTCCAACCAAGCCTCTCGGGTAACCCGAACCATCGGTTCTTTCATGGTGTTCCAATATAGATCGGGTAACAATTTTTGGTAGTTTAGGAATACGGGATAGGGCCTTTTCACCTATGATGGTATGTGCTTGCATTGCACGCCATTCTTCAGGAGTGTATTGACCTTCCTTTTTCACTATCTCAGGGTCGATATGTAGCATGCCTACATCGTGTAATAATCCTGCGATAAAAATAGCAATTCTTTTTTCACTGGACATTTTAAGTATATTGGCTAGCGCTAGGCCTACGTAGGCTGCAAATAGTCCACCGCTAAATACTTTCGGTAATTGAATGGAAAGTACTGTCATTTTTTGAACTAACACAGGGTAGGAATTATAAATACGACAAATATTTTTCAGTTCGTCTTCAATATCTAAACTTTGATGGATGGCTAGATAGTCTTCGTTACCATTAATATCATTCATGATACGTTTGAAAAGTTGGCTCCCATCAATGCAATTTTCAATGGCGACATTGTCTTCTAGAGGCTGTTGTAATTTGAATTGAATAATCTTATGGGCGGCATTCTTATTCAGTACATTGCCTTTTTTTATGAGCAACATGCCTTGTGCATTGTAGATGTCATTTGAAGCGATTACTTTTTGGAACTGGTTAACTTGGGAAAGGTGGTTTGTATAGGCATTTGTACAATCTTCTTGTTTTACTACCTGCATCTGAATTATCCCCCTTTTTCCAATAAGTGAATTATCTTTAAAACGTGCGGCCATACTATCCGAGAACTGAAATTTTTCTATGTGAGATGTGTAATCAATGGTGAGCGATTGTAATAACAGATGCGCTCTATGATCAGTTAATTTAGGCCTTTAAAGTCTTGCCACAATGCAGAAGCCACTGGGCCCAATGTTTGGTTTTGATTACGTACAACCCGAACTTCGCTGATAATGTTGGACTCCACATCAGTTAGATTTAGCTGAACTAGATTACCTTCGTGTAATTCTGACTTTATAAGGTGCTGAGGAGCGAGTCCCCACCCCAAACCGGCTAATAACATGTGCTTTAGGGTTTGGGTATCCTGAGTTTTCCATTGACGCACACCGTTTAGCAAGGTGAGGTTTTCTGAATCAAACTTCAGTTGGCTTTCTTGGGTGGTCAGTTCTACAAAAGGCTTTAATTGATCGGCCTTAGTTATTTTAATGCCATTTAAGAGGGAAGGCGCGGCCACCAGTATCAAGTTAAATACTCCTATGGGGATAGTGTCGAAATTCCCCAAGGCATAAATAGTCGGCCACCAAGGGATGATAGCCATATCCACTTCTTCACGTTGCAATCTTTCTAGGGATTTAAATCTCGATTCCCCAAATAAATGAATGTCTGTATCTGGGTAATCTTGTTGGGTTTGCTTAAGAGCCCTCATAAGGGCGTAGTGCGGGCAATATAGGTCATAGGCGATGCGCAGCAATGCTTCATTGCCGGCCCCTAAATGCTGCCCCATAGAGCGTAATTGATCGGCGTTGGATAATAGCTCCATAGACTTACGGTAAAAGGTCTTACCTGATGAGGTAAGGGCTAAGCGGTATGCACTGCGGTCAAAGATCTCAAAGCCATACTCTTTTTCTAGTTTCTTAATGGCCATAGTAAGGGCAGGCTGGGTTTTATGGAGGCTTGCAGCGGCAGCCTTGATGCTGCCCAGTTCTACTATGTGTTTGAGGATTTGTAACTGGTCAATAGTCATATAAATAAAATTTAGTAAGAAGCCAATAAAATGTAAATATTATTTTATAATGTTTGCGGTTAAAATCCACCCATATACTGGGTGTTTTAGGTGGGTCTGAGTGATGGATGCATCTGGTAGCAGCCTATCTTTTCTATTATTCTAGCCAGCTACTGACTTTTCATTAGGGTTTGTTGTCCCTTTTCTTTTTGTATGCGCTGCGTCTAGTGAGGTTCTTAATGTTTAATTCGATGACTCCTTTGAGATTGACTTGTCTGGTGATGCTGTCTGCTGCGTTATCTGGGTGTGGTAACACCGATGATGCCTTACCGACAGAAGAGGTAGTGCGTCCCGCCAAAATTTTTGAAGTGGGGCAGAATAGACAAAGTGATCTTCGTAATTTTCCGGCTGAAGTAGAAGCCAATGCGGATTCTAAACTGGCCTTTAGAGTCAGCGGGCAAATCATCACCTTAACTACTAAGGCTGGTGAAAATGTAAAAAAAGGCCAGTTATTAGCACGGCTTGACCCTAAAGATTTTAAATTGCGCGTTGATGACCGTCAGGCCCGATTCGATTTAGCTAAATCGCAATTTGAACGGGCTAAAACCATGCTAGATAAAAAGCTCATTGCACAGTCGCAATATGATGAAGCCCAGGCGAATTTACGGGTTTCACAGTCTAGTTTAAATACCGCGCGGGCCGATTTAGAGTACACCTATTTACGGGCACCGTTTGCTGGCTCTGTTGCGCAACGATTGGCCGAAAACCATGAAAATATTCAAGCTAAACAAACCATCTTTACACTGCAAACTAGTGATCGCATTGATATTTCTATTCAGTTACCTGAAAACCTATTTGCCCACATTAATCGAAACTCGCAATACCAGCCCACTGTTTCTTTTCCATCTTATCCTGAGCGTAAATTCTTAGCCCAAATTAAAGAGTGGGATACCGTGGCTGCCCCTGGCACGTTAACCTATAAAGTGGTGTTTTCCATGGAAGCCCCTAAGGCCATTAATATATTGCCAGGAATGACCGCTAACCTCAGTGCTGACATGTTTCAAGTAACCGATTACCAGCAAGGCAGCTTTCAACTGCCTATTGAATCGGTGTTCAGTGCGCCAGATTCAAACTCAAGTGATAAAGGCCGTTACATTTGGAAATTAGATTCCAACACTATGATGGTGTCTAAAGCGCAAGTGGTGGTGGGCGATATTAAAAATGGCACCATAGAAGTGTTAAGTGGCGTTAGTGAAGGAGATAAAGTGGTGGCCGCTGGGGTGCATTTTTTAAGTGAAGGCATGAAGGTGCGTGTGTGGAATAGAGAAGAGGGTTTGTAAATGAATCTTGCCCAGTACGCCATTCAGCACAAGGTTGTGAGCTGGATGTTCGCCTTGATTTTATTAATTGGCGGCATTATTTCTTACAACGACTTAGGGCGTTTGGAAGACCCAGCGTTTACCTTAAAAACCGCCATGATCATTACCGCTTACCCAGGTGCCTCTCCTGAACAAGTGGAAGAAGAGGTCAGTTACCCCATTGAAAATGCTTTACAACAATTACCCTATGTTGACTATGTGAAATCCATTTCGTCAGCTGGACTGTCACAAGTGACGGTGGAAATGAAAAACCATTATCGCAAGCAAGACTTAAAACAAATTTGGGATGAATTAAGAAGTAAGATTAGTGATTTGTCGCCAAGACTCCCCCCTGGCGTTCAGCCGTCGCAAATAATGGACGACTTTGGCGATGTGTTTGGCATCTTGTTGGCGGTGACGGGAGACGGTTACTCATATGAAGAACTTAAAGATTATGTTGATTTACTGCGTCGCGAACTGGTGTTGGTTAAGGGCATAGGTAAGGTTTCTATTGCTGGCGAGCAACAAGAACAAGTGGTGGTGGAAATCTCCCGTAATAAATTATCAGCCTTGGGTATTTCACCGACTCGAATTTATCAGTTATTACAAACTCAAAACCAGGTGTCTAATTCGGGCAGCATTAAAATTGGCAGTGAATATATTCGCCTGCACCCTAGCGGTGAATTTCAAAATGTGAGCGAGCTTCAAAATTTAATCATATCAAATGCGGGCTCTTCTAATTTAATTTATCTAGGTGATGTGGCTAAGGTCAGGCGTGATTATGCCGATGTGCCTAAAAATATTACCCATTATAATCAGCAGCAGGCGTTGTTGATTGGTATCTCTTTTTCAGATGGTGTGAATGTGGTGAAGGTAGGGGAAGTACTGGATCAACGCATGCAAGAATTGGAATACGTGCGCCCCATTGGTATGGAAGTAGACAGTGTTTACAACCAGCCAGGTGAAGTGGCTCAATCTATGAGTGACTTTATGCTAAGTCTGGCTGAAGCGGTGACCATTGTTATATTGGTGCTATTGGTATTTATGGGATTGAGAAGCGGTTTACTGATTGGTTTAATCTTATTGCTAACAGTATTGGGCACCTTTATTTTCATGAAGCTATACGGCATTGATTTACAGCGAGTTTCACTGGGGGCGTTAATCATTGCGTTGGGCATGTTGGTGGATAACGCCATTGTGATCACAGAAGGAATTTTAATTGGTTTAAAGCAAGGTAAGACAAAACTGCAAGCTTCGGTTGAAATTGTCAAGCAAACTCAAATGCCTTTACTGGGAGCCACAGTAATTGCTATTGCAGCGTTTGCCCCCATCGGATTGTCTTCCCATGCAACGGGTGAATTTGCTGGCAGCATGTTTTGGGTATTGTTAATTTCATTGTTATTAAGTTGGCTGACGGCGATTACGCTGACGCCATTTTTTGCAGACTTAATGTTTAAAGAAATTTCAATGCAAGGCGCGTCAGATAAAACTGAAAATCAAGAAGAGCAAACGCTTTACCAAGGTGCATTGTTTAATGCTTATAAATCATTATTAAACCTATGCATGACTCACCGTATTAAAACCATGTTACTGATGGTGTTATTGCTGGTGTTGGCTGTATTAGGCATGGGGCAAGTGAAACAATCATTTTTCCCCGCTTCAAACACCCCCATGTTTTATTTGGATTACTGGCGTGTACAAGGCTCAGACATTCGTGAAACCCAGGCGGATATTGAATCTATTCAAGCCTATTTAAAAAATAATGAAAAAGTGCAGCAGGTGACTTCCACCACAGGTCGTGGTGCACCAAGATTTATGCTTACTTACACCCCCGAAAAATCTTATGCAGCTTTCGGCCAGTTAGTTATTCGAGTGGAAGATAGAGAGGCCATAAATCTAGTGATTAAAGATTTACGAGACTACATGCAGGGCAATTACCCTCAGGCTGAATTTAAAATAAAACGCATGGAAATTGGCCCCTCTACGGATGCCAAAATTGAAGCCCGTTTCAGCGGTCCGAACCCCGACGTGTTACGAGGGTTGGCCAGTGAAGCGCAAATGATCCTGCAACAAGATTCAGGCGCTCATAATATTCGTCATGATTGGCGCCAGCGTACGAAAGTGATTCGTCCGCAATTTAACGAAGCCATGGGCAGGCGTGTGGGCATTAGTAAACAAGATTTAGATCAACTTTTGTTATCTAGCTTTTCAGGAAAACAAGTGGGCCTATATCGTGATGGCACACAGTTATTGCCCATAGTGGCGCGCCCACCTGAGAACGAGCGTTTAAACGTTGATAGCTTGCCAGATTTGCAAATTTACAGTCAGGTCACTAAAAATTATGTGCCCTTGGCTCAGGTGGTGAGTGGTTTTGATACCGACTGGGAAGACAGCTTAATTATGCGCCGCGACCGAAAGCGTACCATTACCGTGAAAGCCGACCACGATGTGTTAGGGGATGAGACACCGGCCAGTGTCTTCAATCGCATACGCCCATCTATAGAAGCCATTGAACTGCCTGCCGGATACACAATGGAGTGGGGTGGTGAATTTGAAACCTCATCGGACGCGCAGGCTGCCTTATTTGGTGGTTTGCCCATGGGGTACCTTGTTATGTTTATCATTACAGTGTTGTTGTTTAATTCTTTAAAAACCCCGTTAGTGATTTGGGCCACGGTGCCTTTGGCAGTAATTGGAGTGGCGTTTGGTTTGCTGGTGATGCAGGCGCCGTTTAGTTTTATGGCTTTATTGGGCATGCTAAGTTTAACGGGGATGCTCATTAAAAATGGCATTGTGCTGGCGGATCAAATTAGCTTGGAATTAGAAAATGGCAAAGAGCCTTACCTGGCGGTATTTGATTCGGCGTTAAGCCGCATGCGCCCAGTGGCTATGGCAGCCATTACTACTATTTTGGGAATGATTCCGTTGTTGTTTGATGCGTTCTTTATTTCCATGGCGGTGACCATTATGTTTGGTTTGGCATTTGCTACAGTGCTGACTTTAATTGTGGTGCCTGTTTTATATGCCATGGTTTATAAAATTCCTCGTTCTTCCTAAAGTTTTATGGGTGGGCATAAAAATGGCGACGCTTTTAAATTAAAGCGTCGCCATTTTTTAATTCAGTTCTGTGATAACTGATACCTTGAAAAACTAGCCAATAAATCCGGGCTTCTCTAACGCTTGGCGATATTCACTTTTCAATTCATCTACCAAGTCTTTCATGAAAGGAATAGACGAAATTCCTGCAGTGCCATGACCGGCGCTCCACACATCTTTCCAGCTCTTAGTGCTGCCTAAATCTAAATCCACTTCTTTTTTACCCGCTACCGCGTCCATATCAATGCCTTCTTTTTCAATGGAGGCTTTTAAATAGTTGCAATTTACCCCGGTAAAATAATCAGTATAAACAATGTCGCTTACATCACTTTCGACCAGCATGTCTTTATATAAAGGATCTACGCGTGCTTCTTGAGTGGCGATAAAACGCGTGCCCATGTAGGCCATGTCGGCCCCTAATACTTCAGCGGCACGAATAGCATGGCCATCGTTAATGGCACCGGCTAAGGCGACTGGGCCATCCCAAAATTCGCGAATTTCACGAATTAACGCAAATGGATTGGTGGTGCCACCGTGACCTCCGGCCCCAGCCGCTACGATAATAATGCCATCTACCCCAGCGGCGATGGCTTTTTTAGCATGCTTTGCATAAATAACGTCGTGAAAAACAATGCCGCCCCAGCTATGAACATCTTTTACTATGTCGGTGGGATTCCCTTGGCTGGTAATCACAAAAGGCACTTGATGTTTTCGAATTAAATCTTGGTCTGCTTGCAAGCGAGTATTGCTTGGATGCACCACTTGGTTCACGCCAAATGGGGCGACCGGTAATTCTGGATTTTCTTGTGCGAAATCATTTAACTCGGTTTTAATTTGCCCAAGCCAATCATCTAGCAGGGCTTGCGGGCGAGTATTTAACGCAGGAAAAGTACCCACAACACCACTTTTGCAAGCACTGATCACAAGCTTAGGGTCAGATACCAAAAACATGGGAGCACATATAACAGGAACTGTCTCTTATACACATCTGACGCTGCCGACGATCTACTCTGTGTAG
>OLII01000690.1_pt1 | contig 12505 bp, 6 predicted proteins | sample 1609481 | NCBI WGS metagenome assembly OLII01 (sample SAMN05416859, study PRJEB24817) | seawater metagenome | isolation source: Sea water | place: Canada:Atlantic | collected 2013-11
AAGGGTTGGGCTGTTCGCCCATTAAAGTGGCACGCGAGCTGGGTTCAGAACGTCGTGAGACAGTTCGGTCTCTATCTGCTGTGGGCGTTAGAAATTTGCGTGGATCTGACTCTAGTACGAGAGGACCGAGTTGGACTGACCTCTAGTGTACCAGTTGTTCCGCCAGGAGCATTGCTGGGTAGCTACGTCGGGAAGGGATAAGCGCTGAAAGCATATAAGCGCGAAACCCACCACAAGATGAGATTTCTTTAAAGGGTCGTTGGAGATTACAACGTTGATAGGATACAGGTGTAAAGGCAGTAATGTCATAGCCGAGTATTACTAATAACCCATAGGCTTATGTACAGTCTCCCTCTTCTATGAGGAGGGAGCGACACTCTTTTTAAAGCATTGATTTTTTTACAATATTATTAGACCAATATGTTATTTTATACAGTTCTAAAAAACTGAAAGACTTAAGGTGATTATTGCAATGAGGCTCACCTCTTCCCATTCCGAACAGAGAAGTTAAGCTCATTTGCGCCGATGGTACTGCCAATAGGTGGGAGAGTAGGTCGTTGCCTTTCTTACAAAACCTCAATCAGAAATGATTGAGGTTTTTTTTTGTGCCAAACTTGCGTGAAAATTTAAAATAGCAAGGGCTATCAGTGCTCGTTTGTATCGGAAAGGGCATAGAGTTTATGCCGAATTTCTACTTGCATTGATATTTCCGAACAAAGACCTGGTGACCATTTTTTCATACATAGCGATGTTTGCGGCGTTCGTGTCAGGGTCTTTTTCTAATTCCTTAATTTGCTTCAATGCGTATTGTTGTATCGTTAGTAACGGTAAGACAATAGATTCTCGTACATCAATAGACGCTTTACCTGCGGACTCATTTTGCATGAGGCTGGTGTATCCCGTTAATTTTAAAATCAAGCGTGTACTCATTTCATATTCTGTATGAATTAAGGTCCAGAAGCTTCCATATACGGGATCCTCTTTCATATAGGTGGTCAAAGGAAAGAAGGATTTTGATAAGGACATCATACTGTTTTCGATCAAGGTCTTAAAAAAGTTAGAATGGGTATATAGGTCGCGTACTTTGTCAAATTGATCTGTATCTTCATAGTGCTTTAGTGCGGTACCTATACCGAAAAACCCAGGAACATTTTGCTTTAATTGACTCCATGATCCCACAAACGGTATGGCCCTCAAATCTGAAAAGATAAGCTTGTTAGACGAACCTCTTTTTGAGGGACGACTCCCAATATTGGTTTTTGCATAATAGTTCAGGGTACTCATATGCTCCAAATAAGGTAAAAATTGAGGATGGTTTTTAAAGTTCACATACGCTTCTAAACTTATGTTGGCTAAATGGTCCATTACTGCAATAGATTCCGAACTGAGCACATGCTGCTGATTGTTGAGTTGGTTGGATACACCTGAGCTTATTAATTGTTCCAAGTTGTATTGAGATGAGTTTTCAGTACCAAAATTAGAACTAATGGTTTGTCCTTGTATGGTTAGTTGTATTTCCTTTGCTTCAATTGTTGGACCTAAAGAGGCATAAAATTGATGTGTTTTTCCTCCTCCTCTTGCAGGTGGTCCCCCGCGACCATCGAAAAATATGACAGTGACGCCATACTGTAAGGCTATTTTGGTGAGGCGTTCCTTTGCTTTGAAAATAGCCCAATTGGCCATTAAATAGCCACCATCTTTTGTGCCATCACTAAAACCAAGCATGATGTGCTGCTTGTTATTTCTTGTGGTAAGATGTTTTCTGTACGCGTTGTTGGCATACAATTCATCCATAACAGTAGCGGCATTTTCTAAATCTGTTATGGTCTCAAACAACGGACCAATATCAATGGTAAGGACGTCTTGAAAAGCGACAAGTTTGAGCATTGCATAGAGTTGCATTACATGCAAGGCACTTTGATTGTTGCTAATAATGTATCGGTTGGCAGCCTGTTCGCCATTGCGTTGTTGTATGGTTTTTATGGTTTCAATCGTTTGTAGTGTATCGTGAACCGTCTCGTCTGTAAAGTCGTTAAGCGCAATCCTTCCCTTAATGTTAGAAAGAACATTGACTTGTTGGGATGCTGTTAACTGTTCGTAGTTTTGTGGAAAAATTCCACTGTTTTTTGTCAGTTCATTGGCAACAACTGTTTGAAATACGGTTTGGTGTGCTCTACTATCTTGTCTGATGTCTAAAGCAGCAAAATGAAATCCAAAGAGATGTACTCTATTGAGTAAACTTGTGATATCAGAAACATACAAAGAATGATGCTCTTGAATGAGTTGTTGTTTTATGTCCTCTAAGGCGTGTTTAAAATCAGGTAAGGTGAGTGTATTTTCTACCGACAAAGCATGCTGCGAAACCATATTTTCTAACAAAGCGATGCGTTCTTGAATGCCTTTAAAGGTCAATTTTCGTTTTAATTTTTTCAGATCCTTATGGTAATTTTTAAAGATGGTTTCTCTGAGTTTGTTGGCTACATTTAATGTGATTTGTGGGGTTACAAAAGGATTTCCATCACGATCACCCCCTGGCCAAAATCCAATATTAATAATGTCATTGTCTATAGGTGCATCATCAAATATATTTTGTTGTATGTAGTCAAAAATTTTTCCGAATGCATCATAGAATACGTTCTCTAAATACCAAATTAAACTGATGGCTTCATCATAAGGCGTTGGTTTTTGATGTTTAAAGAATGGTGTTTTTCCCAATTGCGCAAGTAATGTCTTGATCCTTGATACGTCGTTTTGTTCAATTGCTTTGGTCAAGTCTGTAATGATTCCAAGAACGGAACCAGGATAGAACTGTGTAGGATGTGCCGTTAATACAATGCGAACTTTAAAGATGTCCAAGTACTCTCGAAGTTCATCAATACGCCCGTTGGCTTCAGCAGACTCCTTTAAACTCCGCAGGGTACCAATGCCATCCATATTGTTAACAATTGGAAAGGCAGCATCTTCAATAGCATCGAACAGAACTACTTGTCTTTCTATGTATTGAATGAAGCGAAACAATAAATTTAACTGACTCTTTTGATCTCTTCTTGCTTGGTATTTGCTGAAGAAAGTAGTGACAATAGTGGTAGGGTCTTCCCCTTTTTCGAACCCTGTTTTACAGGTGTCATGAAACAAGGGCAATAATACCCCTGTTTTGGCAATACTACCAAAAGGGAGTGTCATGAAGATACTATTGAATATTTTAAATTTTGCTTCAACATGTTCTTGAAACCGAGCTAATTTTGGAAGTGTTGACATGGTATTTTAGGTTTTTGTGTCTTACTTGTGAGTCTGATGTGGTGCTTCTCCTTTGCAGAAGTGTTGTGTTTCTTATGCTGATGGAAGTTCTTGATTTCCTTTGGTTGGCAAATAGGTTTTTCCCATTAAATAGAGATCTATATTTCTTGCAGCTTCACGCCCTTCAGAAATGGCCCAAACAATTAAAGATTGTCCTCTGCGCATATCACCAGCTGTAAAAATATGAGGAACATTGGTCTGGTAATCTTTCGCTTTCAGCGTTGTTTTAGCGTCGATTTGTATGCCTAGTTGATCACTTAATGTTTTTTCTGGTCCTGTAAAACCCAATGCAAGCAACGCCAAGTCACAAGGCCAAATTTTTTCTGAGTTTTCAATCTCAAGTAATTTAGGTCGTTGTCCCGGCACGAGTTTCCATTGTACTTGCACTGTTTTGAGTGCTGTTAATTCGCCTTTATCATTGGTAATAAATTCTTTGGTATGTGTTAACCAATTGCGGTCACAGCCTTCTTCATGAGAAGAACTTGTTTTTAGTTGCAAGGGCCAAAAAGGCCAAGGTGTGGTTGTGTCTCTTGCAATTGGTGGTTTTGGCATGATCTCAAAATTTGTAACAGAACGTGCTCCCTGTCTATTGGAAGTACCCACACAATCTGAACCTGTATCACCGCCACCAATCACAATCACATGTTTATCTGTAGCCACTATTTCTTCACCTTCAATATTCTTTTGGAATACACGTTTGGTTTGTTGTGTTAAAAAATCCATCGCTTGTACAACACCTTTTGATTCGATACCCGGTATGGGTAGTGTTCTTTTTTGAGTCGCCCCTCCACACAAAACAATGGCATCAAAGTACGCTAAATTCTTAATGTCATAGGTAACGCCAACATGCACATTGGTTTTGAAAATAATGCCTTCTTGTTCGAGTATGTTCACGCGTCTGTCTATGATGTGCTTCTCCAGTTTAAAATTTGGAATTCCGTAGCGTAACAAGCCACCAATTTCATCATCTCGTTCAAATACGGTAACGGTATGACCAGCCCTATTGAGTTGTTGTGCAGTGGCCAAACCTGCAGGTCCAGAACCAATCACTGCTACTGTTTTACCTGTTCTTGTTTTGGGGGGTATAGGAACAATCCATTTGTTGGCAAATGCATTTTCTACAATATTCTTTTCAATGTTTTCAATAGATATAGGGTCTTCTATGAGCCCTAGGACACAGGCTTTCTCACAGGGAGCAGGACAGAGTCGCCCTGTAAATTCTGGAAAGTTATTGGTTGCATGTAATATTTCTGATGCTTTTTTCCATTCTCCTCGATGAATCATGTCATTGAAATCGGGTATTAAATTTCCCAGCGGACAACCACTGTGACAAAAGGGAATCCCACAATCCATGCATCTCGAGCCTTGTTCTTTGACTTCTTTTTTCGCTAATGGAATGGTAAACTCGTTGTAATGTTGAACCCGATCCTTTACAGCAATGTTGCCTTCATCTTTTCTCAGAAATTCCTTAAATCCTCCTAATTTCCCCATACTGTAAAATTTATGCTGTTAATTTATTTTCGTGACGCGTAGCGATTCTTTCTAATGCTTTTTTATAATCTTTCGGAAATACTTTGATAAAGTCTTTCTGACACTGATGCCAGTTTTTCAATAATGCTGTTGCCAGTGCACTATCGGTGTAGACAGCGTGTTTTTCGATCTGTGTCTTTACAGTTTCTACATCTTCAAGAGATAAGGGATCTAAATCCACCATTTCCAAATTACAAAGATCAGTTGCGAATGTTTTCTTTTGATCATAGACATAGGCAATCCCTCCACTCATACCCGCGGCAAAATTCCTACCCGTTGCTCCTAGAATAATCACCTTTCCACCGGTCATGTATTCACAACCGTGATCACCAACTCCCTCTACAACCGCAGTAATTCCTGAATTTCGAACTGCAAACCGTTCTCCTGCAATTCCGTTGATATAGGCTTCACCCGATACGGCTCCATAAAAACAGACATTCCCAACAATAATATTGTCCTGAGCGGAAAAGGAAGCTTCGGCTGGTTTTTTGATGATTATTTTGGCGCCAGAGAGTCCTTTTCCTAGGTAATCATTTGTTTCTCCTGCTAGTTTTAGCGTCATCCCTTTGGTTGCAAAAGCACCAAAACTTTGCCCTGCAACTCCCGTAAAATTTAAATTCAGTGTGTCTTCGGGCAATCCATCTTCTCCATGACGTTTCGAAATTTCATTGCTAATGATAGCCCCTAAACTCCTATTTGTATTCTTAATTTTACAGTCTAATGAGATTTTTTCTTTGTGTTCAATAGCAGTACTCAGGACATCTAACAAGTGTATGTCAAGTACATCTTCTAACTGATGATCTTGTGTTTCTGTATTTCGTACAACGGTTTCTTTAGTCATTTTTGGTTGGTACAAAATGGCCGAAAGATCCACCCCTTTGGCCTTGTAATGAGCGACTGCAGGATGTGCATTGATTTTCTGCGATTGCCCTACCATTTCATCTACGGTTCTAAAACCCAACTGTGCCATGATTTGTCGCATTTCTTCCGCGACAAAATGCATAAAATTGATCACGTGTTCAGGCGTGCCTTTGAAGTTTTTTCTGAGCTCAGGATCTTGAGTTGCAATGCCCACCGGACAGGTGTTTAAATGGCATGCGCGCATCATAATACATCCAGAGGCTACTAAAGGTGCGGTGGCAAAACCAAATTCTTCAGCACCCAATAGACAGGCAATGGCAACATCTCTCCCTGTTTTTAATTGTCCATCACACTCCAAAACAACCCTGCTTCTCAAATTGTTTAGGACCAAGGTTTGTTGTGCTTCTGCTAACCCGAGTTCCCACGGCAGGCCTGCATGTTTTAAAGAGGTCAACGCCGATGCACCGGTCCCACCGTCATAGCCAGAAATTAAAATAACATCTGCTTTTGCCTTCGCTACCCCGGCTGCGATGGTACCAACACCCACTTTTGACACGAGCTTTACATTGATTCTCGCTGCTCTATTGGCATTTTTTAAATCGTAGATGAGCTGTGCTAAATCTTCAATAGAATAGATGTCATGGTGCGGTGGTGGTGAGATGAGTCCAACATAAGGCGTTGAATTTCTAACTTCAGCAATCCACGGCACTACTTTTTCTCCCGGTAGCTGTCCGCCTTCTCCAGGTTTTGCACCCTGTGCCATTTTAATTTGAATCTCTTGTGCATTGGTTAAGTAATTACTAGTCACACCAAATCTACCAGAGGCTACTTGTTTAATAGCGCTATTTTTCCAATCGCCGTTCTTCGCTCTCTTAAATCGATCTTTGTGTTCTCCTCCTTCACCAGAATTGCTTTTTCCTCCAATTTTATTCATTGCCAAGGCCAAGTTTTCATGTGCTTCCTGACTTATAGAGCCGTAAGACATGGCCCCTGTTTTGAAACGTTTTACAATGGCGGTCCATGGTTCTACCTCATCAATAGAAATCGGATCGAGATTTTGAAACTCAAACAGTCCTCTTAAGGTCATGAGATGTTTCGATTGATTGTTTATTTTATCGGCATATTCTTCATAGGTTTCCGAACTTTTTGAACGGACGGCTTGCTGTAGTTTTGAAATGGTTGTGGGGTTAAACAGATGACGTTCCCCGTTTCGTCTCCAGCGATAATCGCCGCCTATTTTTAAATCTAAAACACTTTTAAAGGCTTCTTTTTTAAAGGCATTGTCAAAGCGTTGTTGAATGTCTTTTTCGATAACTACCAGTCCAATCCCTCCAATTCTAGAGGGTGTGTTTGGAAAGTATTTTTTGATGAAGGCTTTTTTCAGTCCCAAGGCTTCAAATATTTGAGAGGCTCTGTACGAATGCAATGTGGAAATGCCTATCTTATTCATAATCTTTAGGATTCCTTTTCCTATGGCTGTATTATAGTTCTGAATGGCCCTGTCTTCGTCGATGCCTTTTAGGACCTTTTCTTTTACTTGATTGGCAATAATTTCATTCACCAAATAAGGGTTAACGGCACTTGCACCATACCCAAATAAGCTTGCGAAATGATGTGGCTCTCTTGCTTCTGCTGTTTCTATGACAATGCCAAATTTTGATCTTTTCTGAAGGTTATTTAAAGAGTGATTGATGAAAGAACAGGCGAGTAGTGCAGGAATGGGAGCGTTGTTTTTATCGATATTTCTATCAGATAGAATAATGATATTGGCTCCGCTGTTTACCGCTTTTTCACAAGAAAGTACGAGTTTGTCTAATGCTTCCTCCAAGCCGTTCACTCCTTGTAATATGGGGTATAATATTGGGAGGGTTACGGCATGAAAATCAGGATGCTCAATGTGTTTTAGTTTGTCGAGATCTTCATTTGAAATGACTGGATTTTGAATGACTAATTTTTTCGCTTGCTCTGGAATAACGTCAAAGATGTTTCTGTCTCCTCCAATAGCTAGGCTAATGTCTGTGATAATGGCTTCCCGAATTCCATCTAAAGGAGGGTTGGTTACCTGTGCAAACAATTGTTTGAAGTAGTTATAAAGTAATTGTGGGTTGTCAGATAACACCGCTAAAGGGGTGTCGGTTCCCATAGAGCCGATAGCCTCTTTGGCATGGAGAGCCATTGGGTTGATAAGCGTAGAGATATCTTCTAGCGTATAGCCAAAAGCGCGCAGTCTCGTAGTGTAATTGGTTGGTTCTAACGCACACATATTTCCCGTATATGGCACCTCAGCCAAAGGGAGCATGTGGTCTGATACCCATTTTTTATAAGGATGTTTTGAAACAATGGCACTTTTAATCTCTTCGTCTTCAATGATTTTACCTGCATTCATATCTACCAAAAACATTTTACCTGGTTCCAGTCTTCCATGTTTTACCACATTTTCAGGAGCGATATCGACCACACCAATTTCTGAAGACATTACCACAAATCCGTCTTTTGTTACTGTATATCTCGAGGGTCTGAGTCCATTTCGATCAAGCAAAGCACCGATGTAATTTCCATCGGTAAAAGGAATCGATGCAGGGCCGTCCCAAGGCTCCATGATACAGGAGTTGTAGGCGTAAAATGCTTTTTTATCAGCGTCCATTGTCTTGTGTTTTTCCCATGCTTCGGGCACCATCATCATCAGTATTTCGGGCAGTGATCTTCCCGTCATTAACAAGAGTTCTACCACCAAATCCATGGAAGCAGAGTCTGATTGTCCATCACTAACAATCGGGAAAATCTTTTTTATATCTTCACCAAATAAGGGACTCTTCATAATTTCTTCTCGTGCCTTCATGCGATTTACATTGCCTCGTAAGGTGTTGATTTCTCCATTGTGGCACATGTATCGAAAGGGTTGGGCTAAGCCCCAAGCAGGAAATGTATTGGTAGAGAAGCGTTGATGTACGAGCGCTAATCTAGTGACAAGGTCTTCTTCTTGAAGATCTAAATAATACCGTCCAATATCTTCAGGAATCAGCAGTCCTTTGTAGATCAGTGTGCTAATCGAAAAACTAGGAATATAGAAGTAATCACTTTGAGATAGTCTTGATTTGGAGATGGCATGTTCGGTAATTTTTCTTGCAGCGAATAATTTTGCATTGAATTGTACCTCCGATAGTTCAAGGTTGTTTTTAGAGACAAAGAGTTGTTTAATGGTGGGTGCTGTTTCAGTAGCGATACGTCCAACACTAGCTGTATCAACAGGAACATCACGCCATCCAATGCATTGCAATCCTTGCTTGTGAATTTCTTCTTCTAGAAGAGAGATGCAATACCTGCTTTGATTTGTGCTTTGAGGTAAGAAAACCATCGCAACGCCATACGCTTTGGGTTGCGGTAGTTTGAAATCACAAACACGTTGAAAGAACTCATGTGGAATATCAATTAAAATTCCAGCACCATCACCTGTTCTTCCATCTGAACCAACAGCACCGCGGTGTTCTAATTTTACCAATATTTCTAGTGCATTGTGTATAATGGTGTTGGATTTTTTTCCATTCAAATTGCAAATAAATCCGGCCCCACAGTTCGCCCTTTCAAATTCAGGTAAGTACAGTCCTTGTTGTTTCATATGTCTAGTGTTAGGTTTCTACTTGGTCATTGGTAACATCTTGATGTTGTATAATTAACTTCGATATTCTTGTTGCATTTCTGTTACAAAATTAGGGATTTTATTAAATTAAATGCATTAAATTAACTATAACGTTGTAGTAAGTTTATGTAAATCAATGTTTTATTGATTAAAATACACATAATATAGTTTTTTATTGATTTATTTGTAAAATGGCAATATAAAGCATAAAAAATCACATAGTTCGCAAACCATGTGATTTTTATTTTTTCGTAAAAAAAGGGTTAATGTTCGTTCAATCTAAAATCTGGGTAGGCACTCATGCCATGTTCATGCGTATCTAAACCTTCAATTTCTTCTTTTTTAGAAACTCGTATACCCATTGTTATTTTGAGAATGTAAATGATTAAGAATGAGGTTACGATGCAAAATAACGCATAAGAACTCGTACCAATCAGTTGGCTAACAAACTGTTTCCAACTAGCCAAGGCTCCAAAAATTCCTACAGCGAGCGTTCCCCATATACCACATGCCAAATGCACGGCTATTGCACCAACAGGATCGTCTAACTTTATCCGATCAACTAATGAAACAGCGAATACAATTATGGTTCCGCCAATAGCACCTATAAGGATGGCATCGGTTGGAGACATTTGATCTGCACCTGCGGTAATACTCACAAGTCCGCCTAATATTCCATTTAGAAACATGGTTAAATCGAAATTTTTATACAGTGCTGTGGATACAATAAAAGACAGTACGCCTCCCGCAGCAGCCGCTAGGCAGGTAGTTACTAACGTTAGAGAAGTGGCTCCTGGTTCTGCAGATAACACGGATCCTCCATTGAATCCAAACCATCCCAACCATAGAATTAAGACACCTGCTGTTGCGATGGGAATGCTATGTCCAGGAATGGCTTGTGGTTTTCCGTTTTTAAACTTTCCAATACGAGCACCGAGCAGCCAAACAGCAATTAACGCAGCCCAACCTCCAACAGAATGCACCAAGGTGGAGCCTGCAAAGTCGTAAAAAGGAGTTTCTAAGGTTTGTAAAAAACCGCCTCCCCATTTCCATGATCCTGCAATTGGATAAACAAAACCGACATAGATAACAGTAAAAATCATGAACGGAATCAGTTTCATTCGTTCTGCCACGGCACCAGAAACAATGGTAGCGGCTGTTGCAGCGAACATGCCTTGAAATAAAAAGTCTGTCCAGTACGTGTATCCTGTATTGTAGGCCAAGTCTAATGTTGCTTCTGCAGTTAATGGTGCAGCGAGTCCAAAACCGGCAAACCCAAATACTCCCAAAGCACCTTCAGCAAATCCTGGATACATTAGGTTGAATCCAACCAAACAATAGAGCAGTAGGCCAACGGTAATGATAAAAATGTTTTTAAATAAAATGTTAAGTGTGTTTTTTTGTCTTGTTAATCCTATTTCTAAAAAGGCAAATCCTAAATGCATAAAGAAAACAAGTGCTGTACAGAGCATCATCCATACATTATTTGTAGTAAGTAATTCCATTGTGTGTTGTGTTATAATGTTATTTTAATGTGTTTCCGCCTTTTTCGCCTGTTCTGATTCGGTAACTTTCGGTGATTTCAGAGACAAATATTTTTCCATCTCCAACAGCGCCTGTAGCTGCCGATTTTAGGAGTGCTTGAATGGTGATCTCTTCAAAGTCATCATTCACCACAATAGAGAGATACCTGCGCTGTATGTCAGTTGTACTGTAACTGACCCCTCTATATACATGTCCTTCCTTTTCATTGCCCACGCCAGTTACATCCCAGTAGGAAAAGAAATTGACACCTACTTCATGCAAGGCTTTTTTTACTTCACTGAATTTGGATTTTCTAATGATTGTTTCTACTTTTTTCATAATTAAAAATTGAAATGATTATAAATTGATCTGCTTATGCTAGAATGAGTACACAGCGGCTAATGTGAGACCAGTAACGTTTTCTTTCCCACCAATGAGTACAATGTCTTTGGAGGTGTCATAACGAACTTCGGTCAATAGGTTTAAGTTTTCTGAGAGGGCTGTTTTTCCTGTGAGTGTTACAGCTGTTGTATGGGTCGTATCACTGCTTGCTCTTGTTTGGAAAAATTCAGGTCTAAATCCGACTGAAAAGGATTCAGAAACTTCTTTTTGGAAGTACAGCGCTGCACCACTGTAGCCTCCATCGGCATCGTTGGAATCTGCATAAGCCGCATTGATACCGATGTAAAAGGAGTCAGAAACATCGAATCCTCCGGTATAATCAAGATAGAGTACGTCTTTAAATCCAAATCCATCAGCACCATACGCTAGATTGAGGTATTGGTTTTTATAACCTACTTGTGCACCGAGTTGAAAGTCATCAGTTGTATTGGACCCTGCAACAATCCCGTGAGGGTTGGTTACGGCTAACATCCATGAAAAATCGTCATTGGGTGTAAAGTCTACTCGAATACCTGTATGTGAAAATGGACCTGCATTGAATAAATAGGAGACCGTGTAATTGAAGTTGACCGTTGGTGAGATCACTTCATATCCGTAGAAGGTGTTGAATTGGCCTAATGTAAACTTTACAGTTTCACTGGCTTGGTAATACAGATAGAGTTGATTGATAGCACCGGTGTATGCATTTGCAGCGTTGGCTCTTGGTCCGTAGGCTAGATCTGCAACCAAGCCGGTTTTTTCCTTTTCATAAGAAAAAATAAGGTTTGCCATACCGAGTCCAAATCCATTTGCAGCCACATCAGATAGAACACCTGTTGTTCCTAGAGCGGAAGTAGATAGGTTTGTGGTGTAATAGGCATCTACACTTCCGGTAATTGTTACTGCTTTTTTTGTGTTCCTCTCTTGTCCAACAAGTAACAAGGTGTTTACGATGCATGCTGTAAAAATAAGTTTCTTCATGATGGTTGCTTTTTAAATTCGTTGTGTTATAACTTGTTAATTTTCAAGCAAATGTAGGCGTAATTCATGTTTTAAAAAAAAACACTTCTTTACGAAAACGATGTAGAAAAAAATGAACCATCAAAATAAAGGGGGTTAAATTTAATATATGATAAGTTGAGTGTTTTTAAGGGGTCTTTTTTTAGGGGTGTGTTATATTGGAATTAAAAATTGTGAATTTCATAAAAATGCGTTTTTTTGAAAAAAAATTTTTTTACTGTAGTTTTGTCGTATGAAATACCCGTGTAATTATGT
>OLII01000691.1_pt1 | contig 12505 bp, 13 predicted proteins | sample 1609481 | NCBI WGS metagenome assembly OLII01 (sample SAMN05416859, study PRJEB24817) | seawater metagenome | isolation source: Sea water | place: Canada:Atlantic | collected 2013-11
GATCTAGTACGGTCTCGTGGGCTCGGAGATGTGTATAAGAGACAGTACCAATACAAAAAGAAACGTATCACCCCATAGAATATACGTCTAAAATTCAATGCTTAGGTTCGTGTTTTTCAACCAATATCGGCAATAAATTTACCTATTTCAAGTTTCAATCGAATCAGAATCCATTTGGCATTTTATTTCACCCTAAAGCCATCGAAACACTGATCACAAATGCCATAAATTTAAAAGTATACACAGAAAAAGATCTCTTTTTCTTAAATGAATGCTGGCATTGTTTCGATGCACACTCTAGTTTGAGCGATCCAAATAAAGAAAATGTATTGATGAAACTCAATACAGCAATAACATCGTTACACGAACAATTGCACCATGCCACTCATATTTGCATTACCCTAGGTACAAGTTGGGCCTATCGTTATATTGCCTCTGACACGCTTGTTGGGAATTGTCATAAAGTACCGCAAAAGAAATTCGGTAAAGAACTACTAACAGTAGACAGCATCACCGAAAGCTTGGAGAAAACATTGGCTCTTATCCGATCTATCAACCCTAAAGCAAGCCTCCTATTCACTGTTTCTCCTGTGCGACATCTCAAAGACGGTTTCGTAGAAAACCAACAAAGTAAAGCACATCTCATAGCCGCCGTTCACAACGTAATAGACCCAAGAAATAATGTCCATTATTTTCCTTCCTATGAAATTTTACTAGACGAACTCAGAGACTATCGTTTTTATGCAGAAGACATGATTCATCCCAACCAAACAGCTATCAATTACATTTGGGAACGCTTTTCTGAGACGTGGATTTCTAAAGATGCTACCACAACGATGCAAGCTGTAGAGACCATTCAAAGAGGTCTCAATCACAGACCCTTCAATGAAAATTCAGCCCAACACCAACTGTTTTTAAAAAATCTTCAAAACAAAATTGACGCCCTCAAAGAAGCGCATCCACACATGAAATTTGACTATTTTTTATAAATTTCAGAAAATACTAGTGGAGATTGCTTTTTTTTTCTAATTTTAAAGTGTTTAATCTCCCCTTGCTCATACAAATGGCAAAAAAAATTTCTACTGGCATTGTTGTAGGCTGTCTTATCGGGCTTTTTACAACCTCTTTTTTTTTATCAAAAGGTACATCTATCGCTACTCTTTTTTGGACAAAAATAACCGCGACATCAATAATCACGGGCTTTTTTTGTGGAATGTACGCGCATTTATCAAGTTCGAAACTGCAAATATTCCTTGTATCCATAGGAATTGGCATGGTGGTATTTTACATGAAATACATCATTACGGGACATAATTTTGACCCATTAACCATGGGTGCATTTACAGGAGCTCTCTTAGGCGCTGTATTTGCATTGCAACGAAAAATAAGCACCTCAATAAAAATAATGAGACGCATAAGAAGACTTCGTAAAGCAGGATTTAGCACCTATACTTTTTAAAGGCACTTATCTACATCTTGCCAAGGACCACCATTGACGATATCAATGCCATGACTCGATAAAAACTGTGCTGCCTGACCACTTCTCCCGCCACTTTTGCACACCGCAATCACAGGTTTGTTCATGGCTTTAATCTCTTCTACTTTGAGGGGAATTAAATTCAACACAATATGTTCTGCTCCTTCACTATGCCCTTCATCCCACTCCATTTGAGTTCTGACATCTAAAATTACAGCTCCTTTTGCTAAATACTCTTTAATTACTGATTCCATTTTATTTCTTTTAAACAGGCTAAATAAACCCATAATTCTTTATTTTATTCTGACACAATGCAATGCCCTTTTCTATAAGTACCTTATAGTTTTCAACATGCTTTAATCGTTCTAATTCATTTAACAGCACTTTCTGATTTGAAAAATCATTTTTTACAGACAGTTCATACAACTCCAAACACAACAACCAATCAGCAGGATATGCTTCAACAAGTTTGTTGTAGATCATGGTTATGTCTTCTTCAAAAACGGCATTGCTTTCTCTAAGCAATCTCACCTCTGCATACAATGCATACAGTGCTTTTTGCGCATCCGTATATACTATTTTATGCGTCTTTGTTTCTGAAACCTTGTTCACCTCTTCAAATGAATTTACAGATGCCGGACCAGCATAGGCAGAAACAACCTCAACACCAACGGCCATATCATACACCCCCCAAGAAGGATCGAACAATACCGTATCACGATGTGTTACTGTACAATTTTTAAAAGAAATTAACTGAATTTTACCTTGCAGATCTCGAGTTCCTGTAATGACCTCTCCAACAACTTTCACCCCTCCTACAAACTCAAGAGTCGTCTCTTTTCCCTCATAAATCCCATAGGCTTCCAAATCTCTTGGACTCATGTTTTCAATAGGAATGTTAATCCCTTTCAGTTTCCCTATGGGACTTCCAAACCCTTCTGCATGATATGCTGCACCATGCCCTATAAGTTCTTTATCTCTATTGGCCAGTGCTGTTGGCCCATTGGTTTGAATATAGATCGATTTTCCTTCAAACGCAATCACATTGCTAAAGTGGCCTGAAACTTGAAGCCCGGTGCTCAACTCTATGGTGCCTAAATTTTTAGAATCGATCAGTTTTCTCACACCATCAATCCCGCCTTTCCTGAGGGACATGGTGTTTGCAAATTGCTCTAAAACCAAACTCAATTCTGCAAAATCTGGAGTAACAAATAACTGTGGCTGTGGCTTTGTAATATCAAAACTTCTATTTGCTGCAGCCAAAGAGTAGGGTATTTTTTCAACTGTATCTGTCAAACACCAGGCACTCTCTCCAATCGAAGAAAGCAAACCCGCACCATAAATTTTCGGTGTATCCAAGGCCCCTATCAAACCGTACTCTACGGTCCACCAATGCAGGTTTCTAATTTGAGCCATTTCAGATAATTCTCCCATGGTACTTTGCAGTTCTTCTACCGCTTTTTGTGCCTTTGTTACTTCTTCTTCCGTTGCACTCGGATTTTCTTTTACAATAGATAACAATCGAATGGCCTCGTACATTTCATAGTCTTTAGCAGAGGAAATTGCCTTGCTACCAATCTCTCCAAAACGCCTTAAATACTCGGCATATTCTGGATTGGCAATGATTGGCGCATGTCCTGCTGCCTCATGAATAATATCTGGAGCGGGTGTGTACTGAATGTGATCAATTGTTCTCATATCAGATGCTATGACCAACACATTATAGGCCTGAAACTCCATAAATGCATTCGGTGGAATAAAGCCATCAACCGAAACAGCTGCCCATCCAATTTCTTTCAAAATTCGATTCATCCCTTCCATTTCTGGAATAGCCTCTAAAGAAATGCCTGTCTTTTCCAATCCACTTGCATAGGAATCATGTGCCACCTTACTTAAATAATCAACATTTAAACGCATGACATAACGCCAAACAGCCTGGTTCTGTGAGGTGTACTCACTGTAAGGTTGCTTTACGATAAACTTATGCAAGTGTTTCGGTAATCTCTTGGTTACTTCGTTCAATTCAAAAAGATGTTCCATTTTTCTAAGATATGAGTTTACACTCTTTTTAAGGTGACTTATATACTTGGTAAAGTTACATATTTTGAAGTGGATACAGATACAATTGTACATGAAAAGAAACCGAGCAACACAGGTAAGAAAAAAAACCTTAGAACACCGACTAACAGATACTTACACATTGCAATACCTAAACAGTTGGCTATAACAGCATGACCCTTCCTACGAGTTCTTTAGAAAATGCGCTATCGGTTTCGTAAAATAGTCAGACCAAGCTAAAAATCTTTCTTATTTTTACGCTATAACTTATCGGTATGAACAAAAAAGTAATCTTACTTATTTTAGATGGTTGGGGAATTACACAAGATCCAAAAGCATCTGCTATTTACAAAGCAAAAACGCCCTACATCAATGCATTATATGGGCAATTTCCACATGCAACTTTAAGAACAGATGGTGCACATGTGGGCCTACCAGAGGGACAAATGGGCAATTCAGAGGTTGGCCATATGAATTTAGGAGCAGGTAGAATTGTGTATCAAAATTTAGCAAAAATTAACAACGCACTCGAAGAAAACACACTTGCACAAGAGCGCGTTTTGACTGATGCTTTTGACTATGCCAAAAAGCATGATAAAAAGGTGCATTTTTTAGGATTGGTTTCCGATGGAGGTATTCATTCGCATATAAATCATTTAAAAGGGCTTTTAAAAGCTGCCAGTGATCGTCAAGTAGAGCAGGTATTTTTGCATGCTTTCACCGACGGTAGGGATTGTGATCCTAAATCTGGAAAGTACTTTATCAATGATATTGAAAACACGTTAAAAGAAACAACAGGCACCTTGGCATCGATCACAGGAAGGTATTACGCCATGGATAGAGATAACCGATGGGAAAGAGTGCAAGTAGCCTACAATGCATTGGTACATGGAAAGGGGGCCACCTCTAAAAATGCAGGAGAAAGTATTGAACAAAGTTATGCCAATGGTGTTACAGATGAGTTTATCAAACCCATAATTATGCTTGATGCAAACAACACACCAAAAGCAACCATTGAAAAAGAGGATGTTGTTATCTTCTTTAATTTTAGAACAGACCGAGGCAGACAGCTCACCAATGCTTTAAGTCAGCAAGATTTCCCATCTCACCAGATGCAGAAACTACCGCTGCACTTTGTAACCATGACAAATTATGATGCGACATTTAAAAACATTAAAGTGGTATACAGCAGTACCAATATAAAAAACACACTGGGAGAAGTTCTAGAGCGGGCAGGCAAAAAACAAATCCGCATTGCAGAAACAGAAAAATACCCGCATGTTACTTTTTTCTTTTCTGGTGGAAGAGAAGCAGCATTTGACGGAGAGAAACGATTGCTTTGTCCTTCACCAAAAGTAGCTACCTATGATTTACAACCAGAAATGAGTGCCTATGAAATTAGGGATGCCATTGTTCCTGAAATAACAAATGGCGATGTTGATTTTGTTTGTTTAAACTTTGCAAATGGAGATATGGTAGGTCATACTGGTGACTTTGATGCCGCGGTAAAAGCATGCGAAACTGTAGATATTGTTACCAAAGACATTGTAACAGCGGCATTAGAACAATCGTACACCACCATACTCATTGCAGATCATGGCAATTGTGAAACGATGATACATCCAGATGGAACACCGCATACAGCACACACAACAAATCCGGTGCCCGTCATTTTAATTGACAAAGAAATCAAATCAATAAAAAATGGTATCTTGGGCGATATTGCTCCTACAGTTTTAAAATTGATGGGCATAGCACAACCAAAAGAAATGACTCAAAAATCAATCGTTTAAAAAATACTATGAAAAACCTATTCTTACTTCTTACTTTCGCAACCACCATGTGTTGTATTGCACAAGAAAAACATGCAACAAAAAATGCCTCAGGAGATTTAGTTGGTATTACTCAAAGATCAGATTTTGATCAACAACCCTACGCAAAATGGTTTCAGCGATATAGCGACAGTTACACGGTTGATGCAACCACAGCTAAAAAGTTAAAAAAAGCACTCAAGAATGTAACCATCAAAGCATTTATGGGTACTTGGTGTGGCGACAGTAAAAGAGAAACACCTCGATTTTATAAGGTTTTAGAGGCAGCTAAATTCAATCTGAAAAACCTTGAAATGATTACTGTAAATAGAGGAAAAAAAACACCAGATAATTTACAAAAAGACCTTAACATTTTCAGAGTTCCCACATTTATTTTTTACAAAAAAGGAGAAGAAATCGGACGCTATGTGGAGTATCCAAGAGTTACTTTAGAAAAAGATATTTTAGCCATTTTAACTGACAAAGAGTACAAACACTCATACGATCGTTCAAAATAATACATGCTACCAAAAGACCATTTAATTATTGCCATCGATTTTGACGGAACCATTGTAGAAGATGCCTATCCAGGGATTGGAAAACCCACGCTATTTGCCTTTGAAACTATAAAAAAACTCCAAGAAGAGGGACATCGCCTTATACTTTGGACCTACAGGAGCGGGAAAAAATTGGAGGAAGCCGTTGCTTTTTGTCATGACAACGGCATTGAATTTTACGCAGTAAACAAGAACTATCCTGAAGAAGAATTTGATGGAAAAATAAGTAGAAAAATACATGCTGACTTGTTTATCGATGATCGAAATGTGGGCGGTTTTTTAGGATGGACAGAAATCTATCAACTCATTTTTAATACAACCCCAGAACCTCCTAAAAAGAGAAGCTTTTTTTCTAGATTGCTAAACCCTTAATATGAATCGAGTATCTCATTAAGATATTTCGAATGATGATGCATGTGCCTTTATAAGGGTACATATACCTCTTTCAAAAGGACCCGTATCCTGTCATAAAAAGAACCTCTTTTAAAACAGTTATCGGTGCATATATCAAGAAACGCATGCGATAAAAAAAGGCCTCCAAAGAAAAATGGGATGTTTCTGTAATTTCTTTTTTTAAAGTATATTTGCCAACTAATTCGTCAGTACCATGATCCAAATAAAAACCTTAGAAGAAATTGAATTGATGCGTGAAAGTGCATTGATTGTCTCTAAAACTTTAGGAATACTTGCCAAAGAGGTAAAGCCGGGTGTCACCACATTGCAACTTGATAAAATTGCCGAGGAGTACATTCGTTCTGAAGGCGCAGTGCCTGGTTTTTTGGGTCTGTATGATTTCCCCAACACCCTATGTATGAGCCCAAATGCTCAAGTGGTACATGGTTTTCCAACGAATGAACCTTTGGTAGAGGGAGATATTATTTCTATAGATTGTGGCGCTTTAAAAAATGGTTTTTACGGAGACCATGCCTATACTTTTGAAGTAGGAGAAGTTGCTCCAGAAACGAAAAAGCTCTTGGAGGTCACCAAACAAAGTTTGTACGAAGGGATTCGTGAATTGAAAGCAGGAAACAGAGTTGGCGACGTCGGTTTTGCCATTCAGCACTATGCGGAAAAACATGGATACGGTGTGGTTAGAGAATTGGTTGGACACGGTATTGGTAAAGTGATGCATGAAGACCCTGAAATGCCAAACTATGGAAAAAGAGGAAGAGGGAAAAAATTTGTCAATGGCATGGTTGTCGCCATAGAGCCTATGATCAACATGGGTACCCACAAAATCAATCATTTAAAAGACGGTTGGACAATTTTAACTAGAGACGGAAAGCCAAGTGCACACTTTGAGCACGACGTGGCCATTGTTGATGGAAAACCAGAACTCTTATCTACCTTTAATTATATTTATGAGGCCTTGGGAATTACCTCTAACGAAGAAGAAGAATTCAGACAAAAAGCATTTGTGCTTTAATTCCAATGAACAGCGCAGCACATCGTGTCTAGTAAAAGTTATTGATTCGATAAAAGAGCAGTGAATTTTATTGTTAGCGCATGCTACATATAAAAAGCTATGAAAACCATCTTTAAATTCTTCTTAAATCTCATTCCTAGACCCATACTCATTCACTTGAGCTATTGGGTGCGACCGCTCATAGCCATCTATTTAAAGGGAAATCGATTTACAGATCCGATAGACGGCAAAAGTTTTCGTAAGTTTTTACCCTATGGTTATGGAAAACAACGAGAAAATGCATTGTCGCCTAGCACACTCTCACTAGAAAGACATCGCTTGCTTTGGTTGTACTTAAAAGAACACACAGACTTCTTTACGTCTACCTCAGAAAAACAGGTGCTGCATATGGCTCCAGAGCAATGTTTCTTGCCTATTTTTAGAAAACAAGCCAATCTCAATTATACCACAGCAGATTTGTACTCTCCCATTGCTGATGTAAAAGCAGATATTTGCCAATTGCCTTTTGATGACAACTCCTTTGATATTGTTTTTTGTAACCATGTACTAGAGCATATTCCTGATGACACCAAAGCAATGCAAGAGCTGTATCGTGTGCTGAAGTCTGGCGGCATGGGAATTTTTCAAATACCCCAAGATCTCTCAAGATCAGTCACCTTTGAAGACGATTCTATTACAGATAAAAAAGAGCGCGCCCAAGTCTTTGGTCAATACGATCATGTGCGGGTTTATGGAACGGATTATTTTGACAAACTACGCGCTATAGGCTTCACCGTGGAAGAGGTAGACTACACAGAAAAAATGAGTTCAGTACTCATGGATCGTTATTGTTTAGCGAAAGGGGAAATCTTACCCGTCTGCTTTAAATAAGATACGCGAGCCAAAGTGGCTTATTATTTTACAGCAACTAAAAGTTTTTAAACTCCTGTATATCGCCATTATCGTCTGAATAGATCAATACGACTTTTAACTCAGGATGTGTTTTTAGAAAGGCCTTTGTACCTTTCAGACCCATGGCCATAAATGCAGTGGCGTAGGCATCCACATCGGCACAGTCTGCTTGCGCAATGACCGAGGCACTCAATAAATTACTTTCTGTGGCAAAGCCAGTCTTTGGATTTACAGTATGCACGTATTTCTGACCGGTATCTCCAATTCTAAACTTTCTATAATTCCCAGAGGTAGCCATAGATTCGTTGGTCAATTCTACGGTATCATAGAACGACTGTGTGCCATCTATATTTGGGTTCTCAATGGCAACCCTCCAATTCTTTCCTTTTACATTAACACCTCTCGCTCTTATTTCCCCTCCAATTTCGACCAAATAATTACGGCTATTTTTACGTTCTAAAAAACGTCCAACCACATCTACGCCAAAACCTTTGGCTATTGAATTAAAGTCTAAATACACATCAGGATGCTGCTTTTTTACATGTCCATTTGCGAGCGATACCTTATCAAGTCCGACACTTTGCATCATCTTTAGAACAACGACACTGTCTAGTGCTTCTTTCATTTTTTCTGGACCAAAACCCCAAGAATTCACCAAACTACCCACTGTAGGATCAAAAAATCCGTTGGTCTCTCTATGCACTCGCTGCGACTTTTGAAACACCTCTATAAAATACGCATCTACAACAACCGTGCTGTCGCCTTTGTTTATTTTTGAAATGGCTGATGTAGGAATATAAGTAGACAATGAAGCATTCATCAAGTCAAAGAGGCTGTCTATTGATTTTTGAAACGTATTGGGCCTGTCTGTCAAACATGTAATGTGATAGGTTGTTCCAAAAACAACGCCTTCTAACCGAACGACCTCCTGCTCTTTCTTAGAATTACAAGATACAATCAGTGCTACGAAAAGCAGTAAAAAAACCTTCTTCATGGGTAAAACGAAATTAAAACCAAAGATACATGATAAATTACTCTTAAAAATAGTATAAAATATGATTATTCAGCATTTTTTTAGCGTTCCTTTTTTTACATTTGTCAAACACTTAATACTTTAGAAAAAATGAAAAAAGCACTTCTATCCCTAACGGTTATTTTCTTGATGAGCTCCTGCGTATCAAAAAAGGAATACGCATCGTTAGAAGCAAACCACAAAAAAACCAAAGACGAGTTACTTGCAGTAAAAACCAATTTAACGAAGTGTTTAATTGAGTCAGAAAAGAAGCAAACGCTTTCTAACGGTTATCAATCTAAGATTTCTGATTTAGAGAGTACTGTAAAAGAGCTACAGAAAGACAAGCAAAAAACCTTAGAGTTTGTAGATAATTTAACTGTGCTAACCAAAGGAGCCAATGACAACATTAAGGAGACCTTGGTTCAATTAAGTAAAAAAGACCAGTATATTAAGTACATTAGAAAGGCAATGACGAAGAAAGACTCATTGAATTTAGCAGTTGCTTTTCACTTAAAGAAAGCTTTAAAAGAAGGCTTAGACGATCAAGACATCGAAATTAATGTAGAGAAAACAGTTGTTTTCATTTCTATTTCTGACAAACTATTGTTTCAGAGCGGTAGCTACAATGTCACGAAAAAGGCCAACAATGTACTTGCTAAAGTAGCAGACGTTGTGAATGCGCAACCAAACATGGATGTTATGATTGAAGGACATACTGATTCTCAAACAATCCAAAATGAGGTATTGCAAGACAACTGGGATTTATCTGCGAAAAGAGCAACCTCTATTGCCAGAATCCTACAAACTAAATTTGACGTAGCTCCAGGTAGATTAATTGCAGCGGGTAGATCTAGTTATGTGCCTATCGCAGCAAATGACACGCCTGCAAACAGAGCAAAAAACAGAAGAACAAAAATTATCATCATGCCAAGACTGGATCAATTCTTTGATTTATTGGAAGAAAAGGCAGAGTAATTTCAACCCTATTTTATAGAAAAGTCCGTTTGTAAAGAAACGGGCTTTTTTTGTGCTCTTACCTGAGTGAATTCAGCAATAAAAAACATAGTAATACAACACGTATGTCACTTTACATTGATAGATAAAAGAAAAGACTTGGTAATTTTCTATTTAGGAGCCATCAATTCGAAGGACTAAATTCATGCTTTCAAAAACACATTACAAACTTCCTAAACACTACTTCATCAAGTCAAACAACACGATGTGTTACAGCAGTAATGTTACTCTAACACTTTAATAAAATCTTCAAAAGCTACATAGTAGGGCTGGTCTTTAAACACAGGGTTGTCTACGCTCTGTGCATTTGCAATACCAACTCCCGCAAACCACACATGAGCATTTTGCTTTTTAGCGTGTTCTTTGAATGTTTCCATCCATAACACATCATAGTCTTCTGGAGTTTGAATATTATTGGTGGTCTTTACGAGTACAAAAATGGTAGGCGCTCCTTTTTTAAACAAGACAAACTGTGGGTGTTTTTTTAACTCGCTATTAATGGCCACAAACTCATAGCCCATTTCTTGTAGTTTTTTACCTACAATATTCATTCCCAAATTATGCAATTCTTGCGGCGTTAAAACGTGCATTATTTCTTCTTTTTGTTGTGTTTGTTGTAGTTTTTATCACCACGCGTTTTAGGCTTCTTGTACTTTTTAGCAATCTCTCTCCTATACGAACCTCCTTGGTTGGTTTTGCTATTTTTTTCACTTTTTTCATGAAAGGCAGGCCCTGGAACATATTCTAATTTTGTTCGATTCTTAGACTGCTCTCTATCTTCTCTTGGTCTTTCATCTTCAGTGAGCACCTCTGAAATCTCCACAACATCAGGCAACGGAACTTTTGTTATTTCCATCCCCATCAAGGCTTCAATAGTTGCCTTGAACTCCTGTTCTTTTGGTGTTGAAAACAACAAGGTATTCCCCTCTTTTTCGGCTCTACCAGTTCTTCCTATTCGATGCATGTAATTCTCGGGAAAGTTGGGCGTATCAAAATTAATTACATGGCTTACATCGCTAAAATCCAATCCACGAGCCATCACATCAGTAGCCACCAATATTCTGTTCATTCCTTCATCAAACTGACGAATGGAACGTATTCTATAATTCTGTGTTTTATTTGAGTGAATCAAACACATTTCATCTTCAAAAGAGGCATCCATAGAACTAAACAACAAATCTGCGGTACGCTTAAACCCAACAAAAATCATCACTTTTTTAAACGCGTCTTTGTCTTTTAGCAAGTGGTTTAACAAATTTACTTTGGTAAAGAAATTTGGCACATCATAACATTGCTGTGCAATATTATCTAAGGGGGTTCCACTAACGGCAATAGACACCTTTTGAGGTGCTTTAAAAAAGTCTGTAATTAAGGCATCTACATCATCGGTCATGGTTGCAGAAAACATAATGTTCTGCCTTCTTTCTGGTAAAATATCAAAGATATTCAATAGCTGAAATCGAAATCCTAAATCGAGCATCACATCTACTTCATCGATGACAAGTTTCTGAATCGCTTTTAGGTTTAGTGCTTTGCTCAACGCTAAGTCATACAATCTTCCTGGCGTGGCAACAATAACATCCGTTCCTTGTGCGATGGCTCTTTTTTGCGTGTTAATGTTGGTGCCTCCATACACCCCTTCAACACGAAGTGTCATGTATTTTGCCAATTTTTCAATCTCCTCAACCACCTGCAATACAAGTTCACGGGTTGGCACAAGCACCAATACCCTTGGGTGTTGTTGTTCAGAGTACTTTAGGTCTCTTAAGATAGGAAGCATGTAGGCAAGGGTTTTTCCAGTACCCGTTTGCGCAATCCCAACCACATCTTTACCTGATCTGACAACAGAAAAAGAGGCTGTTTGAATGGGTGTTGGATGTACAAATCCTAAATCTTCTATGGCATTAAAAAGTTGCTTAGATATATTTAAATCCTCGAAAGTAGTCTGCATTGCATGTCTTTTAAAGTGCAAAGATACACTTTTAATAAAGTGGGCCCTCTAAAATACGTTTTAAAGAAGGTTTGTTGTGTGTGAATAGAAGTTGAGCCCAACACTAGTCACAATGGAAGCTCTTACAACTAGGGATGCCATAAAAAAAGACCATCCTATTGGATGGCCTTTTTTTTTAAAAGTAGTACTCTATTAAAACTGATATCTCAGTAACAATTCTAACGAACCATTGTTGTTTACTTGATTAATTTTAGAAGTGGTAAAATCATAGGCCTGTCTCTTATACACATCTCCGAGCCCACGAG
>OLII01000693.1_pt1 | contig 12493 bp, 10 predicted proteins | sample 1609481 | NCBI WGS metagenome assembly OLII01 (sample SAMN05416859, study PRJEB24817) | seawater metagenome | isolation source: Sea water | place: Canada:Atlantic | collected 2013-11
GATAAAACCAATGAATTTTTGCGCAACACTGCCCTGATTTCGGGGGCTGATAATATTTTTATCCTAAACAAGTCAGGTACAGCCATCGCCACTTCAAACGCGCATGAAGTGTACGATTTTATCGGTAATAATTATGCCACAAGACCCCATGTAAAGGCTGCAATGAATGGGCGGTTAGGGTTTTATCACGCGTTAGAATCCAGTGACGACAGCCGTGATTTTTATTATGCGCGCGGCATCTCTTTGTCTGGCGCACCTCACGCAGGTGTTGTGGTGGTACAGTTGGATGTTGCAGCGCTGGAATTTGAGTGGCGCGTCGATGAAGAGGTTCTTGCCTTTTTTGACCGCGACGGCGTTACCTTTGTCACCAACCGCCAATCCTTGGCATTGCGCCGTTTGGCGACGGATAAAAGCACACCCGTTGACACAGGCCATTATGCACAGCACACGCTGCAACCATTTTTCAAACACGTCAAAACAGAGGTTTTTGGCCACAAGGTTTGGAAATTCAAAGGTACCAATGAATTACCTACACAGGCCCTGATCGTTTCAAAGTTCATTCCGCAAATCGAAATGACTGCGCGAATTTTTATGGACACAAAAAACGCAAAGGCCGCCGCCCGCGTTCAGGCCATGTTGGTTGCCGCTGTTCTTGCAATAATAGGTCTGGGTATGTGGGCTTTGTTGCAACGCAGACAACGGCTTGCCGATCTTTTAGCCATCAAAGAAGCCGCCAATGCACGGTTGGAAGCGCGCGTTGACACCCGCACAGCACAATTACGCAATACTCAACATCAACTGATACAGGCAGGCAAACTGACCGCAATGGGGCAAATGTCAGCAGGCATCAGTCACGAACTAAACCAGCCCTTAGCCGCAATTAAAAACTTCGCAGACAGCGGCGGAAAGTTAATTGATCGCGGGCGCAATGACGATGCCCGCGATAATTTCAAACTGATCGCCCAGCAAATAGACCGGATGAGCCGTATTATTAGATCTTTGCGTGCCTTTGCGCGCAAAGAAAAGGAAACCGTTGAACCCGTTGATCTGCAAAACGTCATAAATGAATCGATCAATCTGGCCACTGTTCGGTGTGAACAGGAAAATGTAACTATCAACCGCCAAGGGCCGGAAACCCCGGTATTTGTCATGGGTGGGCAAGTGCGCCTGCAACAGGTGGTGATCAATCTGATTACCAACGCAATGGACGCGATGGCAGGACAACCAAGCAAAACAATTACGGTTAATCTTAAGCACTCCCCAGATGAAGTACGCCTGAATATCCGCGATACTGGCCCTGGGTTCAAAGACGCTGCCCGCGTTTTTGAACCATTTTATTCCACCAAAGAAATCGGGGCCAGCAAGGGCATGGGATTGGGCCTGTCAATTTCCTACGGGATTGTCGGCAGTTTTGGTGGTGACATAACCTGCCGCAACCACCCGCAAGGCGGTGCAGAATTTACCATCATCTTGAAATCTGCGCCACAAAAGGGACAGCCATGAAAAAACAGGTTCTGCTAATCGAAGATGATGATGCATTACGCGCATCCCTTGCCCAAATGCTAGATCTAGAAGGCATCACCGTGCTACAGGCCAACGGCTTTGCCCAAGCCAGACGCACCATTAGGGCCAATTTTGCAGGCGTGGTTCTGTCTGACATACGGATGCCGCAAAAAGACGGTTTTGATGTGCTGGCATATACCCAAAGCGTAGACAAGGAACTGCCCGTTGTCATGCTGACAGGCGAGGCAGATGTGCCAATGGCGCTGCGTGCAATGAAAGAGGGGGCATATGATTTTTTGGAAAAGCCATGTTCTTCCAATGATTTACTAAATGTCCTAGCCAGAGCACTTCACCATCGCGCCCTGATTACCCGCACCCGCCAAATAGAACAGAATATCCGCCGCAACGACCCTGCCGCTATCTATTTTCCCGGCACTTCCCAAGTCACAAAAGACCTGCGCGCGAACCTTCGGCAAGTATCGGGACAGCCCTTACATATCCATCTTTACGGGGAACAGGGAGCGGGTAAAAAGATGGCAGGCTATACCATTTATAGGTTATCAGACAGTGAAAGCACATTCGTTTCATATAATTTGACTGACCCGCTTAGTGAGTTGAAACTACCAATAGGCCCCGTCCGTTTATCTCTTAAAAACCTTGAAACCACCCGCCCCGATACCCAGGCGGAAATTTTGAAAATAGTACAAAGCCGCGCCGACATTAAAGTAATAACAACCAGCACCAAATCTATTGAACAGCTTCGCAAAATCAACATCAGTGAGGCCCTTTTGGCCAAACTGAACCCCGCCGAGATTAACATCCCCTCTTTAATACAACGCAAAAAAGATTTGCCGGTTTTGTTTGAAAGCCTTGTGCGCCAAACCACCCGCGCCCTGAACACCGACATGCCCCAAATTCCACAAAGCGTTTATGCGCAAGTGATGGCGAAAGACTGGGCTGGCAACATCCCTGCCCTGCGCAATTTTGCCACGACTATAGCTGTTGGCCTGAATGTGCGAAAATCCCAGCCTGATGATTTCGCGCTTGCAGCCCAAATGGATACGTTTGAACGGCTGGTGCTGTCAGAAACCCTGAAACGCAATAACGGCAAAGCAGGTGAAGCCGCCAACGCCTTGGGCTTGCCGCGTAAAACGTTTTATGACCGTTTGGCACGTTATGATCTGCGACCCAAAGACTTCAAGTCGAATTAATCAAAAGGCCTTGGCAAAAACCAAGACATAGCCATACGAGTGTGTTTTATTTTTCCGATATATTTCATTTTTATTAAACTACTACACTAGTTTAGTAGTTTAATTTCCAAACAAATTTAGAACCATATTTAGTGAGATGTGCTTTACCCTGGGTTTTAAAAATTACTCTTGTGCTTAGTTTAATATTTCCACATGTTATAGTATAACATTACACATGAGATACCCAAATGCCCATAGGATTTGAACAACACGATCACACCACATGCATCCAAACCGCACTGACATCCGCCGAAGCACACTGTGCCGATGAAGGTTTGCAACTAACCAAGGTACGCCGCCGCGTTTTGGAATTACTGCTATTAGAGCACAAAGCCCTAGGCGCCTATGATATTCTAAGCACCCTGAATACCGAAGGACTGGGCTCACAACCCCCCATCGTCTACCGCGCCCTTGATTTTCTGGTTGCCAACGGCTTTGCCCATAAAATCGAAAAACTGAACGCCTATTCAGCTTGCTGTCATCCCGGCAAATCCCACGCGCCAGTCTTTATGATTTGTCGCACTTGCCAAGCTGTGGTCGAAACCCAAACTGAACCTTTACGTAACTTCCTAGGCACCACCGCCAAAGCCGCGGGGTTTTTGATTGAACGCACCGTGATTGAAATCGAAGGCTCATGCCCGACTTGCCAAAAGGCCGAAACTTTATGACCCTGTTATCCGTTGAAACCCTAACCATGAAACTCGGCGGTCACACCGCCCTTACCAATATCAACATGTCGATCGACAAAGGCGAGATTGTCACCATTGTCGGCCCGAACGGTTCTGGCAAATCCACATTGCTATGTGCGATTGTGGGGGCGATTAAGCCAACCAAAGGAACCATCACAAAAGCCCCTGCCCTGCGCATCGGTTATGTTCCACAAAAGCTGCACATTGACGCCACCTTGCCGTTGACTGTGGCGCGGTTCATGCGCCTGCCTTATCGCGGCGACGCGACAACAATCACAGAAACACTAGCATTGGTCGGCCTGCACGATATTGAAGACCAGCAAATGACAACCCTGTCGGGTGGGCAATTTCAACGTGTCATGCTGGCCCGCGCTATTTTACACAAGCCCGATTTACTGATCCTTGATGAAGCCACCCAAGGCCTAGATCAACTGGGTTCTGCCACCTTCTACCGCCTCATCGAAACCCTGCGCACCAAACTGGGTTGTGCCATCCTGATGGTCAGCCATGAATTACATGTGGTGATGAGCGCGTCTGACAGGGTGATCTGCCTAAATGGTCATATCTGTTGTCACGGCACCCCTGATGTGGTGGCCTCTACCCCCGAATACCGCGCGCTATTTGGCACTGGCACCCAAGGTGCCCTTGCCCTTTATCGCCACGATCATAATCACAGCCACGATCACGATGGCTGCACTCATTCCCACCATGAAGGCAAAGACCATGTTTAGCACTTTCTTGATACCCGCCCTATTAACAGGCCTTGGCGTTGCCATTGCCACTGCCCCCATCGGTTGTTTTGTGGTCTGGCGGCGCATGGCTTACTTTGGTGATGCAACAGCACATGCCGCCATCCTTGGCATCGCCATTTCACTGGTGTTGTCCACTAATATTTTTATCGGTATTTTATGCGTGACCTTGATTATGGCCCTTGTGGTTTCATCCCTTACTGGGCGCGGCTACACAATGGACACATTACTGGGTGTCATGGCCCATTCTGCACTGGCCGTAGGTCTGGTTGCAATATCGTTTATCAAGGGCGTTGATATAGATTTGCACGATTACCTGTTCGGCGACATATCCGCTGTCACAGGCAAAGATCTGATCATCATCTGGGTTGGGGCAATCAGTATGCTTGCCTTAGTCACATGGCGTTGGTCAGCCCTGCTAACCGCCACTTTGAATGAAGATCTTGCACATGCCTGTGGCATCAACCCCAAACGCGAACAGTTGATTTTAACACTGGCACTTGCCGTGATTATCGCCGTTGCCATCAAAATCACTGGCATCTTGTTAATCACCGCTTTGTTAATCATACCAGCCGCCACCGCAAGGCCCTTCAGTCGAACCCCCGAAACCATGGCCGTTATTGCCACATGCATTGGGGCCTTTTCTGCCATAACGGGTCTGTTAACTTCAAAACTGTGGGATACACCAACAGGGCCAACAATCGTTTGTGTGGCAGCCCTGTTGTTTGTCGTCTCAAATGTCGTGCGCTTAACTCGCCAAACGGGGTAGCCAAAGTACGATAGACGGGAATGCTACCAGAAGTGCGATGGTGAAAGCGTCTGCAATAAAGAACGGGGTCACGCCCTTGAACACATCTTGCACGCTTAAATCTTCGCGCACGCCAGCCACAACAAAACAGTTCAACCCTATGGGCGGTGTAATCAGGCAAAACTCCGCCATTTTGACCACCAATATCCCAAACCAAACCCCTGCAAGTGGGCCGCTCATGCCAAAGGCACTGTCGGCGGCCGTAACAAACTCACCACCATTCAACGCCATCACAGCAGGATAGGTAATTGGCAAAGTCAGCAACAACATCCCGATCGCATCCATGAACATGCCCAGCACCGCATAGGCCAGCAAGATCAACACAAGCGTCAGCATCGGGCTTTGATCAAGCGACGTGATCCATTCGGAAAATGCTTGCGGCAGATTGGCAAAACCCAGAAAACGCACATAAATCAGCACACCCCAAATGATTGTGAAAATCATCACCGCCAGTTTGGCTGTTTCCATTAGCGCATCTTTTAGCTGCGGCCAGCGCATGCCTTTATAAACTGCCATACAGAACACGACGAAAGCACCAATAGCACCACCTTCAGTGGGCGTACCCCATGCATCCCCACCAAACGGGTTGTAGACAAACAGGATAATCACCGCGATGACGATAAAAATAGGCGCCGCTGGTGGTAAAGACACAAATCGTTCTTTCCAAGTATACCCAGTAACGGGCGGGCCTAGGTTTTTATAAATCAGCGCCATACCGACAATCAATGTTGCATAGACCAATGCGGAAAATGCACCCGGAATAAAGCCTGCCAAAAGCAGCATACCCACATCTTGTTCTACAATAATCGCATAAATCACCAGAATGGCAGAGGGTGGGATCAATGATGCCAATGTTCCCGCTGCTGCCACAACACCCGCCGCAAAGCGTTTGTCATAGCCGATTTTTAACATCTCAGGGATGGCAATACGCGCGAACACCGCCGCTGTCGCAACCGACGCCCCAGACACTGCTGCAAAACCCGCCGTGGCAAAAATTGTTGAAACAGCCAGACCACCTGGCAACCACGCCACCCAGCGTTTTGCCGCCTCAAACAAAGCCTTGGTCAGCCCTGCATAATAAGCCAGATACCCGATAAGAATAAACGTCGGTATCAACGATAAAGCTTGTGATGACACTTTGGAATGCGGCACCTGCCCCGCTGTTTTAGCGGCAATCGTCAAAGCCTTCAAAAATTTATCAGGCGCATACCCGAACTTTGCCCAAAATATCCATATCAGCCCGACAACACCTGCCATCGCGGCGGCAAAAGCAACGCGCATTCCTAAAACAACAAGTGCAAGCATCCCTGCACTAACGACGATACCAATATCAATAGGTTCCATAATCTCTAACCTTTTTTAACCCGACACATGTTCGGCTTCTCTCAACGCTTGCTCTGCTGCCGTTTCAATTAACGGCACCGCAATAGGAGAGGTTTCATTTCGAATAAATGCACGGCCATAAGCAACCAGTTGCAAAGAAAACCTTGCACACAAAGTACCAAAGGCAATCGGCGCCAACAGCTTTGCAGGCCATAGTGGCAGGGCAATATCCATAGAACTGTCACGGCTCCATAACGGTGCGGCAAAATCAAAGCTGCGTCCAAAATGTGCCCATGCGCCCCACGTAATCAGGATCATCACCACCAGCATTAAGAACACGGTGATAAATTCTGCACCCCATAACAAGCGCCCGCGCAAAGCACCCACAACAATATCCATGCGTATATGCCCGCCATCCCGTTGGGTGTAAGCAACCCCCATGAACGCAATTAACGGCATAGCTTGTTCAATCCAGTCTACATAGCCTGGCAGTGGTTGGTTGATGGAATGTCGCCCAGTGACCGACACCACAGCAAGTAGCATCAGTGAAAAAACCGCCAAACCGCTTAACAATGCAAGCCAGCCCTCAAAGCGATAAAGCTTACGATCTAACCTACTTAATAAACTGTCATCCTGAAGAACCGAAGATTTCCCGGCCATAACCCGCCCCCTTTAAAAAAGGTTGCCGCACAAATTTGCGCGACAACCGTTATCACTCAAATTGCTAGGCTTATTTGCCTACCATACCTGTCACAAGATCATAAAGTTCCTGTGCTGGCAGGCCTTTGGCATTCATATCTGAAATCCAAGAAGCCGCCGCAGGGCCAGCAACCGCATCTTTAAATGCAGCCAGCTCATCACCTTCGTAAGTTACAGAAACAATACCTTTTTCAGTCAGTTTAGGGCCCCAAGCATCCATTGTCTTACCATTGTAAGCACTGATGTAATGATCCAACGACTCGTCAATAGAACCCAACAACGCTGCACGATGTGCGTCAGACAATTCATTCAACGCATCCGTATTTGCCACAACTGGGCAATTCACGGTGCCTGGGTTCAAGTTAGTTGTCCACCACTTGCCAGTTTCAATAGTGCCATATGACATGTGCGCGTGTGGTGCAAAAGCCACCGCTTTAACAACACCGCTGTCCAATGCTTGGCGTACTTCTGTTGCTGACATAGATGTCGGCACAGCACCAACAGCCCCCATTGCTTTACCAACACCGCCCGTTGCACGCACGGCCATACCAGTAAAATCAGCTAGGGTTTTAGGCGCATCGCCCACACCCACAAGATTATATTGTGGCAATGGTGACGGCATCAACAAAGTTGCATTCCAACGCGCCAGATCTGCAACAACAGCAGGGTGGTTATATACAGCTTGGCTGATTGTGCGTTCTTCTTCTAGTGAAGACACGCCCAAGAATGGCAGCTCAAGCACTGTGATAGACGGGTTTTTATCGCGGTGATAACCGGCACAGAACTGCGCCATTTCAAATGCACCGATAGAAATACCATCAAGGTTTTCTTTATTCTTAGACAGACCGCCATAAGAAATGTTCATCGTAAATTCACCATTGGTTTTTGCAGAAACCAATTCAGCCATTTTTTCAACATGCTCGGTAAACGCACGGCGTTTTCCCCAAAGGGACACGTTCCATTCAACAGCCAAAGCTTCACCAGCAAAAGCCGTTGCCACTGTGGCCATAGCGATCATTTTAAAATTAAATTTCATGTTTTTCTCCCAGAAAATCCAATACGATTCCCAAGGGGGGAATCGACCCATAAGCACAAGCTACACTAACAGTGCATGCTTTGAGTATGAGTATTTTTGTACCCTCAAACCGCCCTGCCCTGCGGATTTCCGCAGGCTGCATCTAAAGTAACTTTTCCTTATCCAGCCCAAGCTTAACAATTTTCTCATTCAAGGTACGCCGCCCTATGCCTAAAGCATCGGCCGTATCATCCATGCGTCCGCGATGCGCCTGAATGGCGCGCCCGATCAGTTGCTTTTCAAACGCAGCCATAGCGCCACGAAGATTTTCAGGCATATCATCACTGTCGTCCACAATGCGTAAAGCATCCATCACAGAGCCATGCCCGCGCCTTGCCGCCAACACACACCGTTCCGCCACATTGCGTAGCTCACGCACATTTCCAGCCCAATCATGGGACAGCAATGCAGATAAATCTGCCGCGGTCTGCTGGGGCGGATCAATTTCATAAACTTCAGCATGGCGCCCGATGAAGTGTTCAAACAACAATGCAATATCGTCTTTACGGTCTTGCAAACTTGGTAGCTCTAAAATCACTGTATTCAACCGATGATACAAATCTTTACGCAACACACCTTCATCAAGTGCTGCATCAATATTTTCATTCGTGGCAGAAATAAATCGCACATCCAGCCGCACCTGATCCCCTGTAATAGCAGAGGTAACTTCTTGTGTATCGACAATCCGCAATAACATTGCCTGCACGTCAATGGGTGCCGCCGTAAATTCATCCAAAAACAATGTGCCGCCATTGGCTTTTGCAAAAATTGCATCAAATCGCTCAAGATTTAATGTGGCACAGTTAACAGGCAAAAAAGCTTTATCTGACCGCTCTGAAAGATTGTGCAATGCATTTGCCACCAACTCTTTGCCAGTACCTGTTGCACCCAAAATCATCACATTAATATCAAGGCCTGCATAATCCACTATGTCATCGCGCAACCGTTTCACCACATCCGTGTCACCCAACAAAACCCTGTTCAAGCCAGCTTGTGCTGATAACCGTTCGCGCAACCGATCCGTATTTACCTGCAATCTATGTTGCTTCGCTGCATGTTCCAAAATTCCTAACAGGCGGCGCGGATCAAACGGTTTTTCCAAAAACCCATAAGCCCCGTCTTGTATAGCTTCTACCGCCATGGGAATATCACCATGCGCTGAAATCATCACCATCGGTGGTGCATTCTGGCCTTGCAGGCTTTGTAGTAATTCTAAACCCGATCGGCGCGGCATCCTAACATCAGATAAAATCACATCAGGTTGAATTTCCCCTATCTTCTGTTCAGCCCCTTCAGCGGTAGACAGTTCACTTACCAGCCAGCCTGTACGCGACAAAAGATGCACCAAAGACTGACGCATCTCTTTGTCGTCATCAATAATCACCACATGAAATTTTGATGCTTGATCCATCATTTCAACTGCCATTTTGCAAAACATCTAAAGTAATAATAAATTCTGCACCCCCTGTTTGCACATCTTTTGCAGTTAAACTACCGCCATGTTCTTGAATGATTGATGCCGAAATCGCAAGCCCAAGCCCCATACCAACACCCGAAGACCGCGTTGTGTGAAAAGGTTCTGACAGTTGCTCTATAGTTTGCCCACCTAAACCCGCACCCGTATCAATAACACTTAAAACAGCTTTGCCGCCCGTTTCTGAAAGATCAATCATAATGCGGCGCTTTGGCCTATCCTCTATGGCCATAATAGCATTGCGAATAACGTTGATGATAACTTGCTCAAGCCTTTGTTGATTTCCAAAAACTAAAATATCGTGGGTAGGCATCTGTGTAATCTGCTTGATAGTCGTCTCTTCAAAATCATGTTTAAACAAACCCAACGCACCGCGCACAACATTTTGTAATATTACAGGTGCCATATCCTCACCACGGTCGCTGGCAAAAAATCGCAACTGTTTTGTGATGTTTTCCATCCTCACCACAATCTGTGATAGTTGCCGCCCCAGCCCGCTTTGCGGTGCATCACCTGCGATTTCTTCTGCGGCCAAATAGTTTTTCATCGCTGAAATCGGTTGGCCTAACTCATGTGTTACAGATGCCGCTAATTGTCCTAATGCCGCCAATTTACTGCTGCGTTTTAACTCTTCTTGCGCATGCGTAAGGCGGCGTTCGGCCTGCCTGCGCACTTCTATTTCACGTTGCAGCCGTTTGCGATCTTCTTGTGACGCAGATAAAGCACGGCGCAAACGACCTGACCGCATCAGCAAAAATGCAAGTGCGGAAAGTGCCATTAATCCAGCTGTCACCGCGACAACCAACAAAGCGCGTTCACGGATTGGGCTGGTATCCCCTAGATAATGTACCGTCCACGCAGGGGCTTTTAATGCCACCTCCAATGATAAAAATTCTCGCCCGCCTAAAAATGCAACATTGTCAGACCTAACATCCCAATCAAGAAAACTTAAATCCTGCGTGTCAAATTGGCGTTTTTTATCAATCTTCTTTCGCTCAATATCTGTAAATTCGCGCAATGCACGATACCGCCACACAGGACGCGACGATAAAACAATTACATCATCCGAATTAGACACAAAAATCATTTCATTGGTTTGCTCTAACGTATTTGTAAGGCTGGTCAGATCAAGCTTCACAACCGCCACACCGATGGGTTTCCCCAAATCAAAAATTGGCGCCGATAAAAAATAACCGGGCCGCAACGTCGTAACCCCGATAGCAAACAGCCCTGCGCGCTGCCCCTGCATCGCTTTCTTGAAATAGGGTCGAAAGCCATAATTCTTACCCATAAAATTCGGAGTGTCTTTAAAATTTGATGTCGCAATAGTCACGCCTTGCGCATTCATAATATAAATAGCCTCGGCCCGCGCATCGCGCGATAAATTTAGCAACTCCTGATTCAAATCCTCTGAAGGGGAATACCGTACCGCATTAAACACATCCAACTTGTCTGCAACAACAACAGGAAGGTAATCCAAACGGCGCAACTCATTTTCTATGGTTGTCTCATATAGCGATAGTTTTGCTTCGGATTGGCTTAATTCCAATGTGCGAAAAACCGATGTGGCACCATAAAACAATACTGCCAAAATCATGCACGCTGCTACAAATAAAAACAGTGGCTTCTTGACGTGTATTTGGCTTTTTGTTGTATCTATCTTTAACTTCATCCGCGACAGAACGCTTTTTTTCGACAAAAGAGTCAATCTTATTTTAATGCATGTATATTTTCGATCAAACCTCTGGTCGATGAATTAAGACCCGATAGATCAGCCCCGTCGTCCAGCATAGGGGCCAGTTGATTGGCCATTACCTTACCCAATTCAACGCCCCATTGGTCAAATGAATTCACATTCCAAATCACACCTTGCACAAAGACTTTATGTTCATAAAGTGCTATCAACCGCCCCAGGCTATACGGTGTCAGGCTGCTATATAAAATAGAAGTACTTGGCCTATTGCCCGGAAAAGTTCGATGCGGGACAAGCGCTTCAACTGTTGCAGGGTCATCCCCCGCCACCAACAATTCATCGCGCACTTCCTGTGCAGTTTTCCCAAATGCAAGCGCGTGTGATTGCGCTAGGAAATTTGCGGTTAAAAGATCATGTTGTTCCACCAGATATGATGTCGGTTGTGCGGTAATCATAAAATCGATCGGCACAATATCCGTGCCTTGGTGGATTAACTGAAAAAATGAATGCTGCGCATTTGTGCCTGCATCCCCCCAGATTACCGGCCCTGTTTTTGTTGCAACCTCTGCGCCATCTTTAGTGACACGTTTGCCGTTACTTTCCATGTCCATTTGCTGCAAATAGGATGAAAAGTTTTCCAGCCGTTGATTATAAGGGATCAAGGCTACAGTTGCACAACCCATAATATTGCGCCGCCAAATACCGACTAGGGCCAGCAAAACTGGCAAGTTCCGCTCTAAAGGCGTGTTCTTGAAATGTTGATCCATATCGCGAAACCCATCCAGAAAAGCGCGAAAATTTTCACTGCCGATTGCAATCGCCAATGACAAGCCGATGGACGAAGTTAGTGAATAACGCCCACCAACCCAATCCCAAAAACCAAAAACACGTTCAGGTGCGATGCCAAATGCACTTGTCGCGTCAAGATTGGTGGAAACGGCTGCAAAATGCGCTTTTGACGCTTCAACCCCGATAGAATTTTCAACCCACACTTTCGCCGCTTGCGCATTAATCATGGTTTCCTGTGTCGTGAACGATTTAGATGCGATTAAAAACAAAGTCGTTTCAGGGTTCAGATCACGCGTAGCATCGCGCAAATGCGCCCCATCCACGTTCGATACAAAATAAACATTCGGCCCTTCGCCAGAAAATTTAGACATCGCACGCGTCGCCATGACAGGCCCCAAATCCGAACCGCCGATGCCAATGTTAATCACTGTCTCTTATACA
>OLII01000694.1_pt1 | contig 12489 bp, 9 predicted proteins | sample 1609481 | NCBI WGS metagenome assembly OLII01 (sample SAMN05416859, study PRJEB24817) | seawater metagenome | isolation source: Sea water | place: Canada:Atlantic | collected 2013-11
TAGCCACGTAATTAAGTTCACCATCAGGGGCCACTGCTAAGGTTAGTAAGCGGTCGTTGGCAGCGCGCAATAGGTATTGGTGGAAACCTTCTCCGCTCATTAATCCTTTTAACGCATTACGAAGGCCGGCATCGCCGTTTTCGGCAACGGCATATTCGTCTGCTGTGGGTAAACGCCCAGCGGTAATCAATGCGGCGCGACGTAACGTATCCTTAGCGCTGGTGTTTGAGATGCCATCCCAAAACGAGCCAGCACAAACGGTATCGCTTGGAGCGTCGGAACCTGACAATAACTGTAAGTAGTTTTCTAATTTCTTAAAACCATCATCATCACAACTAAGGCGTGTGCCACCGCCATGATTTGAGCCGCCGCGTACTTTACTTAATAAAATGTCGTAGGCATTGCCGGTATTGTCAAAGAAGTATGACAAGGCTTGTTGGTTAGACTCGGCATGATCACTTCCTTCGCTAAATATTAAATCACTGCTTTTAGCCGCACCTGTGGAAGAGTGACACCAAGTACAGGATTCTTGCACCACTTGATTTTCTATATTAGCGGCGTAATAGCTAGCGAGGGTGTCTGGATCAACTGGAGTCGGCTCTTCTGGAATGGGCTCACCTGGAACTGGCTCACCCGGAACTGGCTCACCTGGAATTGGCTCACCCGGAATTGGCTCACCCGGAACTGGCTCACCTGGAATTGGTTCACCTGGAATTGGCTCACCCGGAATTGGCTCACCTGGAACTGGTTCACCTGGAATCGGTTCACTTGGAATCGGTTCACTTGGAATCTCTTGATCTAAGAAATGCTCAAAAATATATTGCGATACCGCCTCAGCGCATTCATCCACACAAGAATCAGATGTGCCAGGGGGCATGGTTTGATCAGTAACATTCACCAGGTCTTCTAAACTGCCTGAATATTGATTTAATGGGGTACCTAAATTGGCTTGCCCTTGATCACCGTGACAACTAGTACATTGCGCCAGATACAAATCTTCTCCCTGTTGCACCTGCCCACCACGATCGTCATTTGTCTCCTCTTCTGGCATGGCATCATAATCACTGCCACTTTGACAGCCAGCCAAGGCTAAAATCACCAGCCAAATGAAGGCCCAAGACCCAAAGGTATTCCAATTTACTGCCATCACTGTGCCCCATTAAATAATTATTTTTTGGTATTTTTAAGAAACTCATGTTTTAGAGCCTCTTAAAGTACATCCACTTGCTTGTCACTCAATATGCATTTAAGACAATTTTATGGATGCCACCTTATATCCACAATTATGGGGGAGGCGAAGTGAAGGGAAAGGGACTTTATGGAAACTTAATGGTACTTTTAGGCATACCGAACAGTATTACTGAATAGATGTGAAGTGCGTCAAATAAGGCGATAGACAAGCTATAACGATACCGACTAACCATTTTTATAAAGCAGAATAACGCTATCGATAAAAGCTGATTCCCACTGCTTTCACTTCATAAAAAAACTGTAAAAACAAAGGGGAAAACACCTATTTTTTCATTAAACCGTCATTAATTTATGGCTCTGGTTAGGCGCTTTTTAGGGGGCAGGTAAACTACGCTCACAATCTGCCCACCAGCAAACTGTACTTTCGATATAGTTCATTAGGCCATCAAACACCACCGCCTCTTCACGACTTTCATCTTGATAACGCATGGCACCAAACGCTCCTTCATCGGTCCAGAAGTCTTCATTTAAAAAATAGAAAAAGGTGGTGGCGCCTGCTTCTTCAAAATTATTAAAGTTACTTACAAAAGCATCGCTTAAACGGCTGTCACGATTGAGCGTAAAGAATTTATCCACAACCGATTGTGCGGCCCCCGTGGTTTGCATAAAGTTGCCCCCTTCATAAGCGATAAGCTGTAAATTACGATCACTGGCATAGGCTGCATGAGTGATGTAGTTTTGATTTAATTCCACTAACGACCCTTCAGAATTAATCACGTTGCCCAGAGTAATTTCTTGCAAAATATCATCAACGCTCATGGCATCAAACGCGGCAACGCTGTCTACGTATAAACGATTGGGGCCTATATAACCATTAATGGCTAAGGCGTCGGCTTTGGCTGCACTGTTTTCAAAATCCAAAACATTAAGGGTGTAATCACTTAACGGATTAAAACCCACCAGCACTTTAATAAGACGCTCATTTGAATTGGTTATTTCACTATCCCAAATATCAAAAATCTGCCCCGAGCGCCTTCCTGCATACTTGGCAATTTTTACCAAATCAGAATCACTTGTGGGAATGCCTGAGTTAGCCAACTGCGCTTGATCTAATGCATAACCATAAGGCAAAGGCGTTACCGGATTAAATATTTCGTTACCGTACTCTATATACACTTTTAAATGTTCATTTAAACCGCTATTCACTAACTGTGCATATTGAGTGATGTAATCATCGTTGGCCATCATGGGCACATTTAAATATGCATCGGCATTTATTAAATTGGCAAACGCCAATGGATATTCAATCGCAAAACCCCGTTCATCATTTGTGAAATTTTGATTGTGCATTGGCACCCTATCACTCCAATTTTCCACATGATTATCTTCTGGGCGCAACCACTTCATAAAACGTATGGCGCGGTACTGTTGATAAGTTGACGCATATAAAGGGTGGAACACGGGTTTAGGGTTATTCATTTGTGCAGAGGTTTGAGTGAAGCGGTCCCAATATATCTCTTCAAAATCGTAACAGCTTTCATCTACCGCGCAGCTGCCTGTGCCTCCCCTTGAGGTTTGGCAAAATTTAAAATAATTCAATTCAGTTTCACTGCGCCCACACATGCCACCTGGTGCAATGACGCGAATATTTTTAATGTAATCACTGGTTTGCCCTGCAATACGCAACCCTATGCCTAAGTCGGTTTGTTGGGCTGTACTGATATCAAAGGTCATTCTGTTTAAACCATTACTTGATTGAGCTTGTGTGCCTTGACTGTGCGCCACTTCAGGCTGCACATCCCAACGAATAGACAAATCTCCATCCCCTTCCCACAGCACCACATAAGTACCCGCAGGATAATGTTCAGCCATAGAGCTAAATACTAGGGTATCGGCACATTGATTGGCTTGCAGCGACGTAACCCAGCCATTGCTATCTAAACTTAATGCAGGGCCCGATTCCCATACCTCGCTATTACACAAGTTTGAGATCCACGGCTGGCTCTTAGGAAACACATCTATTAATACCCAACCTGGGGTCCAAGCTGCAAAGGGGGCAATATTAATTGCCAAGGGAGATTGTGCGTTTAAGATGTTTTTTCCGTAACTATCATTGGCTACTGGGTCTTCGTCCTCTGAGTTTGGCTCTTCACTATTAGGGGCATCATCATTAGTTTCTTCATCACTTGCGTTAGGGTCGTCTACCACTTCAATGGAATCATCTGAACTCTCTAAATCAATGCAGCCTGCTAAACCCACCATCATTAAACCCAGCAACACTAAGCACTTGAAATAACCAGAAAAACATAGATGAAATGTCATGATCAATGGCCTCCGTAAATAGTGATTAAAGCACCTAAAAGCGTAATAAAAGTATAGCTAAGGGGTTTATTAACGTCGTAAACCAATAGAATGAAACATGCTAAGAGACCAACACGTTAGAAGGCAAACATAAATATGAATCAATTACTTAAGCTGTAATGTGAAATTTAAAACAGGTTATATGAGTTATTCACAACTAAAGTTTATAAGAGAAAGACATACCAATAGCGAGTTAATGTGATTTTTATCCTTTTAATACCGCCAAATTAGCACCGCCGAATTTAGGCTATAATTTCAATGATTCAACGGTTTGTGACCTGTTATAAGGGAATGAAGACTGAGCAACCTGTTACATTTAAGCACAATCAAAAAGATCAGGAGCACATGTTGATATATAAGCTGATCGTAACGATATTATTGGGGTTAACGGCGCTGCTTTCATTTTCAAAAGAAATCGTGCTAATCAACCGCCCAGTTTCTGATAATGATTTAAGAAGTAACTATCCACATGAGTTAATTACTGCTGCATTAGAAAAAACAAAAAATGTATATGGTGAATACCAATTAGATTATGCACAGAAAATGCAATGGGAGCGTTCTAAAATAATGCTTCAAAGTGGGGAATTCATTCACATCCTTCAAGCAGCTACCCGCCCACAATGGGAAAAAGATTTAATCCCTATTCGTATTCCTATTATGAAAGGGCTGTTGGGTAATCGTATTTTCTTAATCAATAAGCAATCTCAAGAACAATTTTCAAAAATTAATCATGTAGATGAATTAAAAAAATTACAAGCAGGCCTTGGTCAAGACTGGTCCATTACCACAATATTTAAACAGAATGGATTTAACATAGTCACATGGGGCAGTTATGAGGGGCTTTTTGGTATGTTAAAAGCAGGACGTTTTGATTACTTCCCACGAGGCATTAATGAAGCACCTGAAGAATATCAACAACGAAAAGGCACATTTCCAAACTTACACATTGAGCAAAGCCTGCTTCTGAACCTTCCTTTGCCCGTTTACTTCTTTGTGACCCCCAAAAAACCTCAACTGGCTTTAAGAGTAGAGCAAGGACTCAATATAATGATTAAAGACGGCTCATTTGATAAAATTTTTTACCAATATCACCAAGAAATCCTTGATCGCTTTTCCATTAGTAAAAGAAAAATATTCAATATCAATAACCCAAACTTGACTCCTGAAACACCATTAAATAGAAAAGAGTTATGGTTAGATATATCAAATTAACTCTGACAATAATAAAAAACAAAAAAAGCAGTTAGACGATCCCCCCCAACGAGACAGTGAATGAGTTTATTACTAATTGTGCAGGTTATTTTAATGATCTATTTGTTTATTTAGGTTATTGCTTCATGTTTTTATCTTCAGGTTGCCAACCCGGCGGACGTAATACATAGCCCATAACTTGCCCAATCCCTTTTGCACTTCTTATGTCCCTAAAAATTTTATAAAACTCATGAAACTGTACCGTAATGGGGTTTTTTGAAGTCATAGGAGTGGCCAATCCATAACTGGGGATTTTATCTTCCTTAGCAAAGGTGCCAAACAATCGATCCCATATAATGAGTATTCCGCCATAATTTTTATCTATGTATTCCTGATCCGAGCCATGATGAACCCTGTGGTGAGAAGGGGTATTCAGAATCCATTCTAAAGGACCCAGCTTGCCAAGCATTTCATTGTGAATCCAAAATTGGTAAGCCTGAATTAATATTTCGGCTGCAAAAATAAACATGGGGTGAAAACCCAGTAACAGTAACGGCAAATGAAAAGTAGCTGACACTACCGGATCAAATAAGCTGAAACGAAAGGCAGTGGCCGTATTCATAACTCCAGAGCTGTGATGTACCGAATGGGCCAGCCAAAATAAACGAACTTTATGTAAACATAAGTGTTCTACATAATAGGTAAAGTCTGCCATAAGTATTACGAGTAGAAACCCCATAGTATTGATCGGCATCTTCCATGGAATATATTCGTAAATGGTAAAATAGCCATATACTGCTGCCGAAAACACCACCACTTCGGTAAAGTAAAAAGGTATTTGTGTAATCAAGCTAGATAGAGTTTCAAAAAATCGCTCACGGCTAAATCGCCGAGTAAGCGCATCATCTGTCAGTTCTATGGTGAGAAACAACAAGGCAAAAACTAAGGTCCAGTCGTATACATCTATAGACATATGCTCTAGGTACTCTGTAATAGAGCCTAACTGCACTGGGTTAACCAGATAATACATTAAGTCATCCATCAGTAAGCACCACCATAGGTTGATAAAAAGGCGCGCTGATGGCTTACATTAAAATATTCATCCACCTCAAATACCTCATAATCCAACTGATATTTTAGCGCCAAATCCTCAGGATTATCCCAAGTCGCCAACACCGATTCTCGTAATACGTACCTCCCTTTTGGTAACTGAATGCTGCTGACCACGGATGAAGTTTGTTTAAGGGAATACTGATAGCCAATCAGTACTTCAATACTTTGGCGTTGGTGATCAAAAGATTTATAAATTAAATATACCTTATTGCTACGCGATAACCCCGGCAAGTGCCTTTGTGTATCTAGTTTATAAAAATCTCCCCACAATGTTTCTAATTGTGTTTTTATACTGGCGTTTAAATTTAAAGTACCTTCAATGCCACTGACACTCAATTTAGGCCGGCGAAACACCTTATTCTTTTGTGTTTTACCTGATATGCCTTGCTCTGTGTTGAGTGCTCCTACCTTTCCCTTTTCAGAGATATTTATGTACCCAACATTGCTTAAGTTAGCAGATAAAACCCTTTCAGTTTGAACATCATTAGCCTTATTAGAATAATCTTCATGCTGATTTATTTGCGAATCATGGGGCCAGTACACTCGAATGACCATGACCATAAAGACAAACATCAGCAGCACTAAGCCGACATAGAAGAGTCGCATTAGTGGATTGTGCTTGGGCAAACTCATCTAGATTCTCCAACATAAAAACACGATAAAGCCACCAGCAGCCATAAGGACAGTATTACCCAGTAATGAATGGGTTGCTCTTGACGAAAAAAAGCTCTATGAAAATAAACTTTTCCGCTCAACAAATCAGCCAATACCCAGAGCATTAGAAATCCGCCTAACCATGTCACCATACTCATAAGGCAATTTCGTCAGCGTTGTAAATACCATTTAAATCTTTATCTATGGCCATTTTCATTCCCATGCCAGGCACCACACAGGTAAAGGTAAGCACGTCATTCTCTAGCACCAGTAAGGCTTTTAATGCTTCTGGGGCCAAGGCCTGAGTCTGTTGTTTGTCACTTATATAATGATCGTTATTGGCCAAGTATAGGAAACTGCGTGCTTGCCCGTTAAGTTGCCCCCGAACAATCAAATCACACTCTTTAACTCGCCCACCTAATATTTTAGAAGAGAAGTCACTTTTCGCACGGACTTCCAGCAATTTCACCCGTTCATGTTTTTGGCTGCTGCTCTGTTTATTCAAGGTCATTTGCTGCCCCACAATGGGCGCAAGGTCACTATCAAATTCCATCATAAAATCCACCAACCCTTGGCGAACAATATCATTGGGAATGCCCACAAACCCCTGATTAAATTCACAACCATGTTGCGTACTGATACCCGCTGCACATGGGGTAACGCCATCATCAAACACCGCGCCTTTTAAGAAATTAAACAATAAATCGGTAGCGCCATCGTGTAAAAAACCAAAGCCACGCACCTGGTCACCTTGATGCTGCTTAGTGTGAGAAGGCAGAAAACCATTACGATCGGGTAAGCCAAACATACCCACCTTGGTATATAGGTTTCTTAACTGGGGCACTTTTAATATTTGCACTTCGCCCCCATGCGCCACTTCACCGCGTGTACCAAAAAAACCTTTTTCGGGGTCTAAGCCATGACACCCTTCGCAGTTCACCCCATCTTGCTGTGAGCCATTTTTATCAGAGTCTTGTGCCAAGCCATCACTGCGACGATGACCTGTAAAAAAGTCTTTGCCAATTTGTGCCGAGTCAGACAACTGATTATTTAATGGGCGCACTGGGTTAGGTGGCAGCTGTACTGCCAGCATGAAGTCTGCAAACTCATCAAGACTTGTCTCAAGCTGCATCACCTTAGCTGATTTATTTATCGCGCTAACCGACGGGGGTAAATTAATATCCATGCCCAGCAAGCCTTCAAAGGCCACAATAAAGTTTTTAAAAGAAGTGCGCTCATTCAGTGTTTGCTCGGTGTCGTTGCCAAAGTAGCCGTTAGCCCTGTCTCCCCGCCAATGCATATGACCATGGGTGCTCATGCCCCGTAGAGTTTGCGTAAACATGGGTCCCTTCATGGCGGCAATACTGCGCAACTTGCCATCACCATTAAGAATTTGTAGAAACTGGCAACTTTCATCGTCAGGGCCCACAAAGTCACAGCCTAAAGAAGAAAACTTGGCAGTGGGGAATGGTTGTGGATTACTGGCGTTACTGGCTTCCGGATTACCTAGGTTCCAACTCAATTGATCGGAATCGGCAAATATATGGCAGCTGGCACAGGCACTTTCGCCATTAGAAGAGAAATTGTTGGCGTCATACAACACTGAGCGCCCCACCTTAAACTTTTCTGGTTCAGGGTTTTCCATGGGCAATCGCATGTGTTCTTCACCACTTCTTGAATCGATAATCACAAGGGCATTATCAAAGCGGGTGTACACTAATAACTGATTTTTCTGCTCATTTAACACCAGTCCCACAGGTCCCCCAGCCACCGAAATGTGTGATTCGCTGGCCTGAATAGAATTAAACTCTAGGCCCGTGTTATCCCACAAAGCATCGTTATCGATATCTTCGGTGCGATACACCGCCACTTTATCGGAGCCCATAGCCGCCACATATAAACGCTCGCCATTGGCACTGATCGCTAACTGGGTAGGAAGTGCCACTGAATACTGTTTAACATCTGAATTACTTTTTAATTGCCCATAATTAATATGACGATTTAATAGTCTGGGCTTAACGGTTTGAGCCAGTGGATTAATGGTTGTAATGCGCGAACGGGCGATATCCCCCTGCACTGTAGAGCCAGCAAACGTGCCGGCCCCTTCAAAACGGGTGGCATTATTGGCCTCGGTATTACTCACATACAACTCTCCACTTTTTGGGTTAATTACCATGTTAAACAAGGTAGTGCCCACATGCGCAAAGGCTTCGGTTTGCTCCAAACTTAAAGTATCAATTTCAAATACATCTAGGTCGGGCAAGTTAAACCGTATGCCGTTACTGAAGTTACGCCCCTCGCTGTCTTGCCACTCCCCTGTGCCTTGTTGATATTTGACGATCATGGAAGTCCAAGGCTGAGGCGTGCCCGCACTGTTCACACCAGGGGCGGTGCGGCCACCGGGTAATTGGCCTTTGGCTAAACCATTAGGGGAGGTTATTTTATCTAATACATTGCATGGTTTATTGCCGTATTCATCATCAGTGAACCCCTGACACATAACACTTTCATGCACTAAAGTAGTTTGGTTACCCGAGTGAAGAATGGCAGCATAAACTTTAGATTGATCCGGTGTCACCGCCAAAGCTCTTGGGGTATCGCCAAACAAAGATATAATTTTAATGGGTGTTCCGCCCAGTCCACCGCCCAGATCACTGGCATCAAACACCCAGATATCCGCACGAGCAATGCCAGCGGTATTTAACTTTTCATCCCCAGCCCCTTCCACATTGGCCAGCGACGAATGTCTACGATGTTGGCCCCGGTGAGCGGTGGTAATGAACGCTTGATCTTTGGCAAACACAATATCGCGAGGTTCATCACCCACCAATAAAGTAGTGGCCACATAAGGCAAGGTAGCATCGGTGCGCACGACACTGATGGAATCAGAAACATGATTCACCACCCAGATTTCATTTTCATTACGCACTGCCACTGCCACAGGTTCCAAGCCTACGGGCACAGAATGCTTTAGGCTTAAATGATTATTTTCATCGTATTGAAAAATATCCAAAGAGTGGTTGGGAGTATTCGTCACATAAACGGTATTACCATCAGCTGATTGCGTCATGGGCCGAACTGCACCTGATTCAAAGCTCACAAAATGGGATGCATCTTCTGAGGTGTTATCCGGTATTTCCACAACGGGATCGGCTTTATTTGTGGGGGAAGTAGTCACTTTATTAGAGCTTTCACAAGCGCCCAACACCAGACACATGAACACAATTAAACTTTTTTTAGACATGGGGATGCCTCCACTAAAATGGATGAAATTTTTATAGTCTCTTTTAATTTAAAACGAAATTATTCTATGGATCTTGAAAAAAACGCTGGGCTTCTGGAGTTTTTGAAAATTCCGCCGGAGTTGATTTAAATAAACAGCGCCCTAGGAACTGTCTAAAATCAATTAATATTTGTTCCATACCCACCAATCTTCCGCCCTTGGTATGAGATGAGTGCATGCCTTTTTGCAAACGCTCGCAAATAAATTTATCTTCTGAGAAAAAAGCACTGACAAAATCTTGCGTTCCTTTATCCACTTGCCGATTAGCCGACTTGGCCATGCCACCGGCGCGCACCGAACACGATTGCGCGCCATTGGGTAAAATTTGAATCCAATCAAACGAATCATAATTTATGATGCCCACAAATGAAGGGGGCAATGAAATTAATAAATAATGGTCAAATGCCTCAGGATAATCGCCAGATAAAAATTTCATTATTTTACCGCGCTTATCCACCATTTTACCGCCATTTAAACTCCAATTATGAGAGCCCGCCACATAGTAGGCTTGCTTACTGGGCGTGAGGGTTTCCAAAGTATCTTTATGCACTTTAAATAGGTGATAACTTTCCATGGCATTTTCCATGGCCAGCTTCCAGTTAGCCTGCCAGTTTTCGGCGCCACTTTCGTAACATTCACCAAAACGCTGGGCTTCAAAAATTGACAAGTATTTTTCAAGCCCCTCTAAGCGGTGACTCAAGGGGGCTGGTTGATCAGCCAGATTAACAAAGATCAGTCCCATCCAGCATTCAAGGTGAAATTGTGGCAGGCAATGTTGAGCTTTATTAATGGGCGTGTCTTGAGTAAAGGGGGCCGCCTTTAGCTTACCCAAATCGTCATAAGCCCAAGCGTGGTAAGGGCATATTATTAGCTTTTCCAACTGGCCAAAACCTTCATCCAATAATGGAGTGCCGCGGTGACGACAATTGTTGGATAAAGCACGTAAGGTGTTGTCTTCACCTCGAATAATCGCAAGCGCCTCGCCTGCCAGAGTAAAAGCAAAGTAATCCCCTGGATTAGCCAACTGCTGTTGTGCACAAGCAAATACCCACTCCTGATGAAATATCTTCTGGGCTTCTAGCTGGTAAATGCTGGGATCATGGTACACGGCAAACGGCAGACACTGGGCCTGCGGTAAGCAATCTTGAGCTGATGCTTGATAAGAGCTTAACAACGCATCTGGCAAAATATCTGTCATGGAAAACGCCTCGTTTAAATCCTAGTCACTACGAACAGTTTAGTCTCTGGGCTTAAATATTAGCCATACTTTATGAGACATATCTGTATCATATATTTAAAATTGATTTGATACAAGTTTGTCTCATATAATTATGCTTTATCACCTCCTAGAATGACTGCCCTAATGAAAGATGCCCGTGCCCAACGATCTCGTCGCGCCCTATTAGACGCTGGTATTGAGCTGCTTATTCAGAACCCCCATGCCAGCCTGAGCCAGATCGCCAGCCACGCAGGTGTGGGACGCGCCACACTGTATCGCCACTTTGAGACCCGAGAGCAGTTGATTCAATCATTGGCCAAAGAGTCTTTAGAGCTGACCGACCTAGCAATGGCGCCTAGCAAACAAAAGGAATTAACCGGTAAGACCGCTTTACAGGCCATGTTTCGCGCCATCATGCCATTAGCCGATCGATATCATTTTTTATTAAATTTATGGGATATTGCAAATAACGATGAACACGTGATGGCCATCTACGAACAGCAATTATTAGAACTTTCCAAATTGGTTGAACAGGGTAAACAACAGGGGGAACTCAATGCAGGCTTATCCACCAGTTGGATTGTATGCAGTATCGACAGTTTAATTTATGCCGCTTGGTGGCTAATGGGTCATGAGGGCATCAGTGCTGAGCAGGCAGCGAACAATGCTATTACGACTTTTTTTAATGGGGTGGGACGTCACTAATAATTTAGCGCTTAATAGGGAAACTTGCTTCGCTATTCTGAGCCTCATTTGAATGTTCGCTAGTGCTAGGGTAAATGAAGAGTTTTAATTGGTGCTAATCTCCTTAAAGAATCATTCGGTCAGGCTGGATACTTTCATTTTCAAAGGCTTATGATGCAGATGGAAATTGAATTTATTATATTAAGTAGGGTGAATTACGGGAGCATAAAAAAGGCCTTAGGTGTCAGCGACCTTTTTAATGCACAAAATTTACTTTAAGCCGCCTTCTTCTTTCCTGAACCTTGAGATTCAGCTGGGGCAGGCGTAGTTTCTTTCCACAGACTTTCCAGCTCCCCCAAGAACGACTGCGCTAATTGGGTAAGTTGTTTGTTATCTTCTATTACTTTTTCGTTAATGGTTTGTATTAATTCACTTTGGGAATTTGAATAGGCTTGATAATCCTGTGGGTCCTTTATCTCAATGGCTGTTTTAATTTGTGCCAACCCCAGTTTTGAATAGTCTTCCATGGCCTGCATTTGAAACTTAGCCACCGTCTGAAAGCTATTCACCCAGATAGACTGCATTTTTTGTAAAGGCTCGTACATCTTGCTTGCCTGCTGGGTAAACGCTGCACTTAAATCGTCTTGCATGTTCTAACTCCGCCTGGGTTTTATGGTTCATGTCTCGAATTTAAAGGCTAGACCAGAGCTGAATGGCACTGCATTAAGCTCCAGTCAGTATAAATAGCTGTCTCTTATACACATCTCCGAGCCCACGAGACCGTACTAGATCT
>OLII01000695.1_pt1 | contig 12489 bp, 11 predicted proteins | sample 1609481 | NCBI WGS metagenome assembly OLII01 (sample SAMN05416859, study PRJEB24817) | seawater metagenome | isolation source: Sea water | place: Canada:Atlantic | collected 2013-11
AGAGTAGATCGTCGGCAGCGTCAGATGTGTATAAGAGACAGGTATCGGAACGCCTACTGCTCACTACAATCGACTTATACTGAGCCAATCGTTCACTTTGGGTGATGTATGGAGCTGATGCAGATCCGCATGTTCAAGACCGTCCACGATACCGGCAGCATTGCCCGTGCGGCCGAGGTGCTGCACTACGTGCCGTCCAACATCACGGCGCGGATCAAGGCGCTGGAGGCCGAGCTGGGCGTGCCGTTGTTCCATCGCCGCGGGCGCGGGCTGGTGATCAGTCCGGCGGGGGAAACCTTCTTGCCCTATGCCACGCAGATGCTGGCCCTGGCCGAGGCCTCCAGGCAGGCGCTGGCGCCGTCCGCCAAACCATCCGGACGCTTGCGCATCGGCGCCATCGAGTCCTCGGCCAGCGGGCGCCTGCCGCGGTTTCTGGCGCAGTACCATGCGCGCTATCCCGAGGTGACGCTGGAGCTGAGCACCGGCACCTGGTCGCAGATGCTCGACGATGTGCTCAACCACCGCCTCGATGGTGCGATCGTGGCGGTGGATGTCGAGCGCCCGCACCTGCGCCGCACCCTGATGTACCAGGAAGACCTGCTGCTGATCGGCGCACCGTCACTGGGGCCGCTGCGCAGCGCCGCGGACCTGGTGGGCAAGGCCGTGTTCATGTGGCCTGAAGGCTGTCCGTATCGGGCGGCACTGGAGCACTGGCTGCAGGCCCAGGGGCACAAGCTGCCCATCGTGGGCATCGGCAGCTACGGTGCGATTGTCAGCTGCGTCAGCGCCGGCACCGGGGTGTCACTGGTGCCGCGCGGCATCTACGAGCAGTACCGCCAGGGCGCAGGGTGGATCGGGCACGAGTTCGCCGACCTGAAGGCGGTCGACAACCTGTTCTACTGGCACGAGGGGGCGGGGCGACATCCGGCGCGGGAGGCATTCGTGCAGATGCTGCGCGATGGCCTGGCAGGGAATGTGCAAGTGGATTCGCTCAGCACCGCTGACGCCGCGGGTACGTAGAACCTGGCGTCGGATCATGGCATGATGCCATTACTTTTTATATTGATATTCACTCGATGAGCGCCCCGTCTGTGTCAACGATGTCCTTGCTGGTGTGCGATGACTCCATGGTGGCCCGCAAGCAGGTGCTGCGCGCGCTGCCCGCCAACTGGCCGGTAACGGTTACCGAGGCCAGCGACGGGCGCCAGGCCATGGACGCCATACGCCGCGGCCTGGGCCAGGTGGTGCTGCTGGACCTGACCATGCCCACCATGGATGGCTACCAGGTGCTGGCTGCGCTGCGTGACGAAGGCCTGAGCCCCAAGGTCATCGTGATTTCAGGCGATGTGCAGGAAGAGGCCGTGCGCCGGGTGCTGGACCTGGGCGCGCTGGCGTTTCTGAAAAAACCCTTCGACCAGGACGAGCTGCGCCGCCTGCTGGCCCAGCTGGGGCTGCTGGGTGAGCGCTCGGCGACACCGCTGGCCGGCGCGGCGACTGCCGTCATCGGCTTTCGCGAGGTGTTCAGCGAAACGGTCAACGTCGCCATCGGCCGCGCCGCAGCCCTGATCGCCAAGGTGCTGGGCGTGTTCGTGCAGTTGCCGGTGCCCAGCGTCAACCTCTTCGAGGTGGGCGAGTTGCACATGGCGCTGGCCGACGCGGGCAGCAGCCAGCGGCTCACGGCAATCTGCCAGGGCTTCATCGGCAGCGGCATCGCCGGCGAGGCCCTGCTGATGTTCCACGATTCGGAAATCGCCGACATGGCCAAGCTGATGCGCCACCAGAGCATCGAGTATTCCGACATGGAGCTGTTGCTGGACTTCTCCAGCGTATTGATCGGTGCTTGCCTGAGCAGCATTGCCGAGCAGATCGACGTGGTGTTCTCCCAGGGCCACCCGCAGATCCTCGGGCAGCACGGCACCATCGACGAGCTTATCCAGGTCAACGGCCAACGCTGGCAGAAAACCCTGGCGGTCGAGATCAGCTACAGCCTGGAAGGGCACGATATCCGTTTCGACCTGCTGTTGCTGTTCACCGAAGACTCCATCGAGCGCTTGACCCATAAACTTGCCTACCTGATGAACTGAGCCCATGCGCGATCCTATCGACCTGAAGGAATTTCACTGGCTGCTGAGCATCGTGCAGAGCATCGATGTGGGCGTGGTGGTGCTCGACCGCGAACATCGGGTGCAGGTGTGGAACACCTTCATGGAAAACCGCTCGGGGGTGCAGCCCAGGGATGCCTACAACCAGTGCTTCTTCAGCCTGTTCCCCGAGGTCGACCGGCAATGGTTCAGCCACAAGGTGGACAGCGTCGCGACCCTGGGCACCCCGGCTTTCACCATCTGGGAGCAGCGCCCGTACCTGGTGCGGTTCAAGAACTACCAGCCGATCACCGGCCAGGTGGATTTCATGTACCAGAACACCACGCTGCTGCCGTTGCGCTCCACCGACAGCGAGATCCGCCAGATCTGCCTGGTGATCTACGACGTGACCGATGTGGCCACCAACCGCCACCAGTTGCAGGCCGCCAACGCTCAGTTGCAGAAGCTGTCCAGCACCGATTGCCTGACCGGCCTGTACAACCGCGGGCATTGGGAGGAGTGCCTGCAACTGGCGCATGCGCGCAATCAGCGCTATGGCAATGCCACCAGCCTGGTGATGTTCGACATCGACCATTTCAAGCGAGTCAACGACACCTATGGTCACCCGGCGGGCGATGCCGTCATTCGCCAGGTGGCCAGGGTGGTTCGCGAGCAGATCCGCGACAGCGACGTGGCCGGCCGTTACGGTGGCGAAGAGTTCGGCGTGGTGCTGACGGACACCGACAAGGCCGGCGCGCTGATCTTTGCCGAGCGCCTGCGCAAGGCGGTCGAACGCCTGAGCGTCAGCCATGAGGGGCAGGACATCCGTTTCACCATCAGCCTGGGCGTGGCCGATCTGAGCCAGCCCTCCAGCAGCCACGCCGAACTGATTGCCTGGGCCGACCATGCGCTGTACCTGTCCAAGCACGGCGGGCGCAACCGGGTGACAGTGCATGAACCCGCGGTGGTGGCGGGCTAGCTCAGCTTAAGGCGCAGTAGCAGGTCTGATATTTCAGTTGATAATCATTCGCAATTGAATGCAGAATAGCGGCCCTCCCAACCCGCTCCTGCCTTCAATGGTCGTCGCCGTGTCCTGCCCCAGCGATAAACTCCAGTTGTACCTTTCCCATCGTGCTGCGCTGGTCGACTATTCGGCACCCATCGTCGGCTGCCGTGCGCAGGCCGAGGACGTGGTGCAGGAGGCCTGGCTGCGTTTCTGCGGGCAGGCCGACGCCGGTGCGCAGTTGGGCAATCCGGTGGGGTACCTGTACCGCATCGTGCGCAACCTGTCGTTCGACCTGCTGCGCCGCACGACCCTGGAAAACCGCCAGCCCGATGGCGGCGAACGGCTCGATGAGCTGCCGTCGAGCGCACCGTCGCCGGAGCACCAGGCCCTGCACCGCGATCAGTTGCGTGTGCTGCAGGACGCCCTGGCGCTGCTGCCGGAGCGGGCGCGGCAGGCCTTTCACATGCACCGCTTGCAGCACATGACTTTTCAGGAAATTGCCGCCCGCTTGAATATTTCGACTAGTCTGGCGCACCAACTGGTGCGTGACGCACTGACCCACTGTGCGGAGCATCTGGCCGATGACTGATACCACCCCGTCTTGCCGAACGCCCGGCTCGCTGAAGGACGACCCGGTGTGGCAGGCCGCCATGGACTGGCTGCTGCAATGCAATGCCGAACCGGACAACGTGCTGCTGCACCAGGCCCATGCGCGCTGGCTGGCCGCTGACGAACGCCATGCGGCGGCCTGGCGCAAGGTGCAAAAGGTCTGGATGCTGAGCGCCGGCATCGACCCGCTGGAGCCACCAACGGCGCACCAGGTGCCCGCCGCACCGCGCATGGCAGCCCGCCGGCGCAGTTGGCCACGCCGGGCGCTGGCGGCGAGCGCGCTGGCGGCCTGCGTGCTGTTGCTGGTGGGGCGTGCGCCGCCGGCCGACTACAGCAGCACGGCGGGCGAGCACCGGCAGGTGCGCCTGAGCGACGGCAGCCACATCGAACTGGGCAGCGACAGCGCCATCCGCGTGGCGTTCGAGCCGGGTGCGCGTGCGGTCACGCTGCTCAGGGGCCAGGCATTCTTCGAGGTCAGCCATGACGCCGCGCGGCCCTTCACGGTGCAGGCCGAAGACGTGAAGGTGACCGTCACCGGCACGGCGTTCGATGTGGACCTGAGCCGCAGCGCGGTGTCGGTAGCAGTGCAGAGCGGCTCGGTGCAGGTGCGTGACAGGCGCGGCGAACTGGCAGTGCCGGCGCTGGGCGCGGGCGACAGTCTGCGCGTGGGGCTGAACCAGGGCCCGGCGCAGCGCAGCCGGGTGCAGCTGGAGCAGGTTGCGGCATGGCGCCAATGGCAGTTGCTGGTCAACGACCGTCCATTGGCCGAAGTCATCGAACAACTGCGTGCGTATTACCCCGGCGTGTTGCTGCTGCAGGACCGTGCCCTGGGCCAGCGGCGCATCACCGCGTCGCTGAACCTGCGGTCGCCAGGTAGCGCGCTGCAACTGGCCATCGCCCCGCTGGGCGGGCAGTTGACGCAATGGGGGCCGTACATCACGGTCATCCGTGAGCGCGCTTCGCCACCTAGGAAAAAATAAATTCACGAAGTTCTGGAAATTCCCCATCGCCGTTCGTTTATTGCCCCGCTGAGTTAATCGTACAGATTCTCATTTACAGGCGCGTATCGTTCGCGCCGCACGGGGAGTTCACCAGAGCATGTCCATTCGCACCCAAGAGTCGTTGCAGGGTCGTCGGCGCAGTGCGCGCCTGCTGTTGCTGTCAGTGGGGCTGGCAGTGTCGTTGCCGGTGCTGGCCGATGACGAGCCGACGCGCCACAGCATCGATATCGCGCGCCAGCCGCTGGGCTCTGCGCTGATGGCGCTGGGGCAGCAGACCGGCCTGCAGATCAGCGTCGAAAGCCAGTTACTGGGCAACCTCAGTGCCCCGCCGGTGCGTGGCGAGCTGAGCGCCGATCAGGCGCTGGCGATCCTGCTCAAGGGCAGCGACCTGGAATGGGTGCATATCGGCGACGACGCGCTGCTGCTGCAACGGGTGGTGCGTCCGCGTGCCGACCAGATCCAGCTGGAAAACACCAAGGTCCGCGAACGGGCGCTGCTGCCACAGGGTGAAACCCATATCGATCGCGAGCTTATCGAGGCAATGCCGGCCGGCAACGGCGACATCACCAGCCTGCTGCGCAGCCACCCCAACGTTCAGTTCGACGACAACCAGCTCAGCAGCAAGACACCCGGAGAAATCGCCCCGGCCAACATCAGCATCAACGGCGCGGCGTTCTACCAGAACGCCTTCCTGGTCGACGGCATCAACATGAACAACGACATCGACCCGGCCGAAGACCGCGTGCAGTTGCTGGACAGGGTGCCGGGGCGCAGCCAGGGCCTGGCGCTGGACACCGACCTGCTGGAGAACATCACGGTTCTGGACAGCAACGTGCCGGCCGCCTATGGCGGCTTCAACGGTGGGGTGATCGACGCCCAGACCCGCGCCCCGACCAAGGCCCTGCACGGCAAGTTCTCGGTACAGACCACGCGCTCGGCCTGGACCAAATACCACATCGACGAGACGGAAGAGCAGCGCATGGAGAACTCCGGCTCGCCCGACGAGCAGCCCGAGTTCGACAAGGTCATCGTGCGCGGTACCTTGCAAGGCCACCTGACCGACACCTTCGGCCTGATCGGCAACTTCAGCCAGAAGCGCTCGACCATTCCGCTGAGCCTCTACTCCTACAACAACGTCGAAGAGATGGGCTATCACAAGGAGAAGCAGGAGCGGCGCATCGACAACTACTTCCTCAAGTCGGTGTGGCAGGCCAGCGACCGGCTCACCGTCGAGACCAGCGTGACCCACGCGCCCGAGGAGAGCCATTACTTCCGGGCCAACGTCGCCAACTCCGGCTATGACAACAAGGTTGGCGGTACCCAGTTGAACCTGCGCACCGTGTGGGACGGCGACCTGGCCCGTGTCGAACAGACCCTGGCCTGGAGCCGCCAGGAACAGAGCCGCACCTCGGACTCGGCCGACTACTGGACCTGGCGCAAGTCGACCACCAAGGACTGGGGCATCGGCAGCAAGACCACCGCCAACACCCTGGAGGGGGGCTGGGGCGATATCGAACAGCAGCAGCGCACCTGGCAGTACAAGCTCAATGCCGACTGGCGCAGCTTCGACTGGCTGGGCGCCATTCACCGCCCGCAGACCGGCCTGGAGTTCTCCCGCCAGTACGTGCGCTACGAGCGCCTCACCGACAGCAGTACCTATGTGGCCCCGGCCGCCACCAACAGCTGTACCAACAGCGCTGGGGTGACCGATACCGTTGCCTGCAACATGGGCGAGACCGTCAGTGGCTGGGCCGGCCAGTACATGAAGAGCCGCACCCGCTATGCCCCCGGCGAATTCGATTTCACCACCACCACCTGGGGCAGCTGGGTGCAGGACGAGATCACCCTGGGCAAGCTGACCCTGCGCCCCGGCGTGCGCGTGGACAGTGACGACTACATGGACAAGACCACCTGGGCACCGCGCTTCTCCCTGGAGTACGACGTGTTCGGTGACCGCACCACCTTGCTCAGTGCCGGTGCCAACCGCTACTACGGCCGCAGCGTCACCAGCTGGCAGTTGCAGGACGGGCGCAACCGCCTGCGCTTCAACGAAACCCGCGCGAGCCTCGACAAACCCTGGGTGACCAAGTCCAACGGCAGCAACCAGACGCTGTTCAATCAGCTCGACATCCCCTATGACGACGAGCTGATGCTGGGCGTGGTGCAGCAGTGGGCCGGCATCGAGTACGGCCTCAAGTACGTCAATCGCAAGGGCCGCGACCAGGTGGTACAGGTGTCCGGACGCACCCTGGGGCAGCCGTCCACCGACCCTGACCTGGCCAGCAACTACACCACCTACACCAACGACGGCAAGAGCGAGACCGACACCTACACCCTGACCGTGACGCCGATGCAGCGCTGGACGCTGCTGGGCACGCAGACCGGCGGCCAGCTGGCGCTGAACTGGACCGACAGCAAGGCTTCCTCGCCCAGCTACGTGCAGGCCGACGACACCTACTACCAGAATGACGTGATCCAGTACCAGGGCAGCTTCATCAACTACCAGGACCGCCCGGCGACCAACTACAACCGACCGTGGACGGCGCGCCTGACCACCATCACCGACATCCCCCAGGCCAACCTGCAGTGGAGCAACTTCTGGCGCTACCGGGCCGGCTACAAGCGCATCGGCGACACCGGGCGCAACGTCGATTACAGGGGCACCTCGGTGGATGTGTGGGAAGAGCAGAAATTCGACGCGGCGCTGACCTGGGACACGCGTCTGGGCTGGCGTATCCCCACCGCACGGGACCAGGCCATCTTCGTCAACGTCGACGTGTTCAACGTGCTCGACAAGAAGTCGGTCAATGCCAACGCCACGGTCAACAGCAATTCGGTGTCGACCTATGAAGTGGGTCGCCAGTACTGGCTGGAAGTGGGGTACACCTTCTGAGATGCGCCTGTTCCTGATTGGCATCGCACTCATGCTGGCCAGCCCGGCCCTGTGGGCGCAGCACCACGCACCCCTGTGTGCATCGGCTGATGCGGCCTGCCTGCGCGAGGCCTACAGCCGCCCGCCGGCACACTGGCCGGCGCCGCAGGTGGACGCCGGCGTGGCCTGGCAGGAGCTGGGGCCACTGCCCGAGCGTGCACCCTCGCCTGCGCACAACCCCTACACCGAACAGAAGGCAGCGCTGGGGCGCACGCTGTTCTTCGACCCGCGCCTGTCGCGGTCGGGGCAGATCGCCTGTGCCTCGTGCCACGAGCCGGACCTGGCGTTCGCCGATGGGCGCCGGGTGTCGTTCGGGCATGGGCGTGCGCCAGGCCGGCGCAATGCGCCGAGCGTGGTCACCAGTGGCCTGGCCCCACAGCTGTTCTGGGATGGCCGCGCCGACAGCCTGGAAACCCAGGCGCTGATGCCGGTCGTCGATCCGGCGGAAATGGCCTTCAGCGTCGACGAACTGGTGGCCCGGTTGCGTGCCAGCGCCGATTACCCGGCACTGTTTGCCGTGGCGTTTCCCGGGCAGGCGCTGGGTGCCGAGCAGATTGCCGCAGCCCTGGCGACGTACCAGCGCGATCTGTTGCGGGTCGCGCAGCGCACGCCGTTCGAGCGCTTCCTGCGCGGCCGCACTGCTGCGCTGAGTGACCAGCAGCTACATGGGCTGCACCTGTTTCGCACCAAGGCGCGCTGCATGAACTGCCACTTCGGGCCGGGAATGAGCGACCAGCGTTTTCACAATGCCGGCCTGACGTTCTACGGGCGCAGCCGCGAGGACCTGGGTCGCCATGAAGTCACCGGCCTGGCCGCGGACGTGGGGCGTTTTCGCACCCCTTCGCTGCGCCTGGTGAGCCGCACCGGCCCGTGGTTCCACAACGGTTTCGCCAGCAGCCTCGATCAGGTGCTGGCGTTCTACAACGTGGGCATGCCGCGGCCGGTGCCGAAGGCTGGGCAGCAGGGCGATCCGCTGTTTCCTGTCACCTCCGCACAGTTCGAGGCGCTGGGGCTGGACCGGGTGGAGTTGAAGGCGTTGAAGGCATTTCTGGAGGCGCTGTGAGCGGGTGCTGCATTACGCGGTAGTATCACCGTCCTGGCCGGCAGGCACCGTTCGGTGCTGCGGCCGGATGACCGTTGCAATGGTGTTATTGGAGAGGCAATCAGCGTGAACGATTCACAGATGCTCGAGGACCTGGTGTCCCGCTACCTGGCCGGCGAAAGGCCCGAGTTCGTATTCTTCTGGGGCCATCAGGTGAGCCGCAAGGGTGTCACCGCCTCGTGTTTCAGCCAGTGGTACGTGGCGCCGTTCGAGGTGGACGGGCAGTCGTACCAGTCGGCCGAGCACTACATGATGGCCGAGAAGGCGGCGCTGTTTGGTGATGAACAGACGCGGGCACGGATCATCGAGGCGACCGATCCCAATGCGGCCAAGGCACTCGGGCGCCAGGTGCGCGGGTTCGACGAGGCGCGGTGGGCACAGGAGCGTTTCGCGATCGTGGTGCGGGCCAACCAGGCCAAGTTTTCCCAGAACGCGGAACTGGGGGCCTTCCTGCAGGGCACCGGCACGCGGGTGATCGTGGAGGCCAGCCCGGTGGACCGGGTGTGGGGGATCGGCCTGGCACAGGATGACCAGAACGCCCACCGGCCGGACCGCTGGCGCGGCCTGAACCTGCTGGGCTTCGCGCTGATGCAGGTGCGCGACGCGGCGCAGGCCTGACGGCCCGCCGGCCCTGCGATCAGGGCTGGCTCGGCAAGCCGAGCCGCGCCTGGATGAACGCGACGAAGGCAGTGAGCTTGGGCAGTGACTTCTTCGAGCGTGGATACACCATCTGCACCGGTTTGTGGGCCGGTACATACGCCCCCAGAATGCTCACCAGCTCCTTGTTCGCCAGCGCGGCGGCCACCAGAAAGTCCGGCTGCATCAGGATCCCGCTGCCGGCAATGGCGGCCTGCAGCAGTACCTGGCCATCGTTGCTGCGAAGCACCGCCTGCTCGGGCCAGAACACCTCTTTGCCAGCCTGCTTGAGTGGCCAGGCAAAGCGGTTGTTCCAGGAGGTGTGGGTGAGGATTCGGTGGGCGTGGAGCGCCTCCGGTGTTGTCGGCTCGCCGGCCTTCTCGAGGTATTTCGGGGCGGCGCAGATCACCATCTGATAGGGCGGCAGGGGCTGCGAGACCAGGTTGGCGTCAACCAGCTCGGCGATCCTGAAGCCCAGGTCGAAGGCACTCTCGTAGAGGTCCACCACCTCGTTGCTCAGGATCAGCTCGACCTGAACCTGCGGGTAGCGCTGCATGAACTCGGTCACCAGCGGGCCGACCAGCGATACCCCCAGTGTCATCGGCGCGGTCACCCGCAGCAGGCCACAGGGTGCGTCGCTGGAGGCTTCTACCCGGTTGTAGGCGTAGGCGACCTGCTCCAGGGCGGTCCTGGCCTCGGCATAGAAGATGCGGCCTTCGCCGGTTATGGTCTGCCGGCGTGTGGTGCGTTGAACCAGCCGGGTGTTCAGGGTTTTCTCAAGGCTCTGGACATGCCGCCCCACCATCACCGCCGACATCCCCAGCGCGGCAGCCGCCCCGGCAAAGCTGCCGGCTTCGACCACGGCAACAAATACTTCCATCTGCCTGAGCTTGCTCATCGAGTGATCCGAGAGGTGATGATTACTAACGTTGAGTGAGCCAATTGCTAACCTGGCGTGCGTTTATTGCGCTTTAGTTTATCCCTATAGTCCGTGGCATTGAACCAGAGCACGAGGTGTCATCCCATGCGACATGTACTGAGCCAGGCGCTGGGCGCATTCGCGCGCGCCGATCTGCTGCAGGGCGCCACCGGCATACAACGCGCCGAGCGTATCGAGCACCATCTGGGCCTGCCGGCCATGGGTGTCGGCCTGTACCTCAAGCGCGATGACCACATGCTTGTCGGCGGTGGCGGCAACAAGCTGCGCAAACTGGAGTTCCACCTGGGCGAGGCGCTGAAGAACGGCGTCGACACCCTGATCACCGTGGGCGGCATTCAGTCCAACCACGCGCGGTTGACGGCCGCCGTGTGCGCCCGGCTGGGGCTTGAATGCGAACTGATCCTCAGCCGTGCGGTGCCCAGGGCCGATCGCGATTACGAGCTCAATGGCAATGTGCTGCTCGACCAGCTGTTCGGGGCCAGGGTGCAGGTGCTGGACAGGGGCGCCGATGCACTGGCAGCGGCCGAGGCGCGCGCGCAGCAGTTGCGTGCGGCAGATCGCAAGGTGCTGGTCATTCCCACCGGCGGTTCCACGCCGCTTGGCAGCCTGGGCTACGCCCGTTGCGCCGAAGAGATCGTGCAGCAGGAAACCGCGATGGGCGTGCGATTCGACGAGGTCGTGGTTCCCAATGGCAGCGCCGGCACCCATGCCGGGCTTGCGGCGGGGTTCGAGGTACTGGGGCGGGGTGCGGCGAGCGTCAGGTCCTGGTCGGTGCTGGCCGACCAGCAGGCCGCGGCGGCCACGACCCTGCAGTTGACTCGCCAGGCGCTGGCCTTGCTGGGCCATGCTGCAAGCCTCGATGCGAGTGTGATCAACATCGATGGCAGCCAGTTGGGCGAAGGCTACGGGCTGCCGACCCAGGCCATGCTCGAAGCGGTGCGCCTGATGGCGCGCTGCGAAGGTGTGCTGGTGGACCCGGTGTACTCGGGCAAGGCCTTCGCCGGGCTGCTGGCCGACCTGCGACAGGGCCGCTATCGCCGCGGCGATAACGTGCTGTTCATCATGACCGGTGGCACCCCGGGGCTTTACGCCTACAGGGAAACCTTCGCCGAGCCGGTGCAAGGCGCCAGTTGCGTGGCGTCGAGATAGCCCTTGACCGCCCTTGCCACGCCAGGCGCCTGCAGGCCGATTTCGCGCAGCTGCCCGCTCAGGGGGTTGCGGTAGCCGATGAAGAACAGGCCCCGCGCAACGCTCGACTGGCCGTCGTCATCCACGGTCGGCTTGCCGTCTGCCGTGAGCGCCTCGGGGTACTGGATCAGCGCCTCCAGGCCGGTGGTGTAGCCGGTGCCCGCAACGATCACGTCCATGCGCAGCGTGCAGCGCTCGGTGCGGTCGATGCCGGTGTGGGCCACGGCGCCTTGCTCGTTCAGTTCCAGCAGCGGGCCGACCACCTTGATGCGGCGCTGTTTCAGGTCGTCGATCACCGGCATGAACAGCGTCGGCGTGACACTGCCCAGCCCGGACACGCCCTGTGCCGGTGGTGGCAGGCCGTAGGCCGACAGGTCGCCGACCCAGCGCCGCGACAACCAGCTCAGCACCGCGTCGCTCGCGCGGGGCGGTAGCCGACGGATCAACGTACCCAGTGCCGCCAGCGGCACGCCGAACAGGCTCTTGGGCAGAAAGTGCGGCGCGCGCCGCACCGACAGCGTGACCGACGCGGCATGGGGTACCAGGCGGCTGGCTATCTCGCAGGACGAATTGCCGCTGCCGACCACCACCACGTGCTTGCCGGCGTAGGCACGTGCATTGCCGAAGTGCGCAGCATGCACGATCTGCCCGGCAAAGCGCTGTGCCCCCGGCCACTGCGGGATCGACGGTACGCACGAGGTACCGGTGGCGACCACCAGCGCCGGTGCGCGCCACTCGCGGCCATCACGGCAACGCACCTGCCACATCGATTGCGCCTGAAGGTAGCCGACCGATTCCACGTCGCACCCGGTCAGCACCTCGAAGCCGCCCCGGGCCGGCAGTGACGCCAGCACCCGGGCCAGGTCATCGCGGCTCGGCCAGCGGCCTGCCGCCCATGGAAAGCGCCCGCCCGGCAACCCGGAAAACCAGCGCCCGGTGTTCAGGCTGTCTCTTATACACATCTGACGCTGCCGACGATCTACTCTGTGTAGAT
>OLII01000696.1_pt1 | contig 12472 bp, 10 predicted proteins | sample 1609481 | NCBI WGS metagenome assembly OLII01 (sample SAMN05416859, study PRJEB24817) | seawater metagenome | isolation source: Sea water | place: Canada:Atlantic | collected 2013-11
GTATTTCCGTTTACGACATACGTATTGAAAACGAAGAAGTACAACTTTATTTATAAGGCTTTATCTGTAGTTTAACTTTTTGTTAAAGTGTATGTATTGAAAGGTTATCGCTAGTGTCTAGCGGTAACCTTTTTTGTTGAGGGCATACACTCTGTTTAATTGTTCGGTTCAAAGAAGTGATTAAAGTTATCTTGCAATTTTTCGAAATATTGCCCAACTTGCAAACCGTCAACCAATGCATGGTGTACCTCTACTGATACTGGCATCACCATTTCATTGTGAATAGCTTTGTATTTACCTATCACTATTCGTGGTATTGAGTCGTGTTGTCTTTGTTTTTGAGCATGAGAGAAACTGGTAAAATGAAGCCAAGGTAAAACAGAACAGAAGATTTTATTTCCTTGGCTATTTGTTGGTTTTAATGTTTTATAACCTTTCTTAATTTTAGTTAATTGCTGCTCTGCGTATTGGTAAAATAAGTCAAAGTTACTGCAGCAGCCAAATTCACCAAAACTAAAACTTTCGTCATTATTGAGCACTGTACAACTGACTTCTAACTCATCATGTACATCAATTTCATTGTTGTTTATACGAAATCTAAATGCTTCTATTTGATTCGCTGTATATCCGAGCAGAAATAAAGAGCAAATGAAGAAGGAACGCTGATTCTCCTTACAGAAATTAAGCGTTTTAGTGACATCAATGGTTGCACATACATTGAAGAAGGGTTGTTCAAAAGTAGTATAAAAGTTAAAGTGCTCCTTTCTATACCAAGTATCGATATTAATTTTTTTCATGTCGCACAACAATGTATTTGTAAAGGAAACATACTAACACATACCTCAATTACTAGACGTGAATCCGTTTACCTATTCATCTTTGGTTCTTCAGTTTTAAGTTCGCGTTCTTTGATTATCTTGTTTTTTTGGCCTGAGCAATAAAATCGTTTAAGTAATTTATATCTTGCTCATCTTTACGAATGCCGATAAAAATTTGCTTACTAATGCCTTGCTCGCCAAAACGAATACTCTTGATCGGCATTGATTTAGCATATTCATCGACTAACCAGCCTGGTAATGCGCAAACACCACGACCAGCAGCTACCATTTGCAGCATGATTTCTGTGGTTTCAATATTTTTATGTTTTTTAACGGAGCATTTTGCCGGGTTAAGGAATTGACTAAAAATATCGAGTCTTTCTGGTTCAACAGGGTAACTAAGCAGTACTTCATCGCTGAGCTGTTCAGGTAAAACAAAATCTTGTTGTGCCAGTTGATGCGAAGCGGAAACCACCAGTCTATGTTCATAATCAAAAACGGGAATGTATTTTATTTTAGGCTTAAACAGTGGATCAGGGGTAATGAGCACATCAATTTCATAGCTAAGTAATGCCCCTAAAGCGCCAAACTGGAATTCTTGTTTAACATCCATATCAATATCAGGCCATTGCTGTAAATAAGGTTGAATGACTCTAAGTAACCATTGATAGCAAGGGTGACATTCCATGCCGATGCGAAGCGCTCCAGCTTCACCTTTTGCTATTTGATTCAGTAATAACTCGGTGTGTGAAAATTGTGGAAGTATTCTATTAGCCAGTGTTTGAATACGCTCACCTGCAGCGGTAAGGCGAAGATTTCGACCTTCTTTTTTCCATATCTGCGTGGCAAGCTGACCTTCTAATTTTTTGATACTGTGACTTAACGCGGATTGAGACAGGTATAAAGAATCAGCGGCCTTAGTAAGGGTTCCATGCTCTTTTATTGCGGTCAGTATTTCTAAATGGATCCTTTCTAACACCGGTTAACTCCTGTTTTTCAGTTTTAATTATGAGCTGTGTTCATTGATTGGTGAAATTATACCATTTTTATTCATCAATCAAGTTGTCTGCTATTGGGATTGGAGCAAAGGTTATAGGTAAAGTTGCGCTAACATACGTAACCCGGTAAACAGCAATACCAAGGCAAAGATTTTTTTCAATTTTGCCGCATCTAATTTTGCTGCCAGTGATGCACCAACGGGTGCGAATATTACCGTTAGCGGCACAATACAAATGAAGCCAAACAGGTTGACTAAACCAAATGTACCAGCGGGAGCATCAATTGGTGTACTGCCCAAAATCATCATAGTGAGCGCCCCCGGCAACGAAATGATTAAGCCTATTGCGGCGGCTGTGCCAATCGCTTTGTGGGTAGGATAGTTATATAACGTGAGCAGAGGCACTGAAATAGTGCCGCCGCCTATGCCCACCATGGCGCTAAAAAAACCAATGCAGCTGCCCATAACTGTTTGTCCTGCGGTATTTGGCAATTTTGGATATAGCGCAGACTTCCCTGTTCTAAATAACATGTTTAATGCAGATAAGGTCGCTATCACGCCAAATAGTATTGTCAGTAATGTGCCTTCAACGCGAGTTACTAACCAACTACCAGCCAATACCCCGATGAGAATAAAGACAGACCAACGCTTGAGCAGCTCGAAATCAACATTGCCTTTTTTATTATGGGAGCGAATTGAGCTAATAGATGTGGGTACTATTGTCGCCAGTGACGTTGCCGTAGCAACCAGCATGGCAGACTCAGGTGATACACCGAAGCTTTGAAACAAGAAAAATAGCACAGGCACGATAACGATACCGCCACCCACGCCTAATAAGCCGGCTAAAATTCCTGCGAATACACCCGTGGCAACCAATGCCAATAACGTTGGGATATTATTGGTTATAAATTCAATGACATTCATTAACAACTACTTATATGTTTAATTTCTATGTTCTATTTTAAAGCGACGATAAAGCCTCTGCTAGCAACTTAAGCAGCAAGTTCTCTGCGGACAATTGCTGCTCCAGCACTTAATGCATTAAGTTTATCCCTTGCTACTTGCTGTGATAAAGGTGCCATACCGCAGTTAGTGCACGGATAGAGTTTATCTGCGTCAACAAACTGCAGTGCTTTTCGTAACGTATCAGCAACTTCTTCAGGTGTTTCGATGGTATCAGTTGCGACATCAATGGCGCCAACCATGACTTTTTTACCGCGAATAAGTTCAAGCAGCTCAATGGGCACGTGAGAATTGTGACACTCTAGCGAGATAATATCGATATTCGATTGTTGCAATTTTGGAAATGCTTCTTCATATTGTCGCCATTCACTTCCTAAGGTTTTCTTCCAATCTGTATTGGCTTTAATGCCATAACCATAACAAATGTGCACCGCTGTTTCGCATTTTAGCCCTTCGATGGCGCGTTCTAAACAAGCAATGCCCCATTCATTTACTTCATCAAAAAACACATTAAAGGCAGGTTCATCAAATTGAATGATATCAACCCCAGCGGCCTCTAATTCTTTGGCTTCTTGATTGAGAATTTTGGCGAATTCCCAAGCGAGTTTCTCACGACTTTTATAATGATCATCATAAAGTGTATCTATCATGGTCATAGGACCTGGTAGCGCCCACTTTATCGGTTGTTTGGTTTGCGTACGTAAAAACTTAGCATCTTCAACAAAAACAGGACGTTGACGTGAAACTGCACCAACAACAGTAGGCACACTGGCATCATATCGATCACGAATTTTAACGGTTTTACGTTTTTCAAAATCAACACCGTTGAGGTTTTCAATAAAGGTAGTGACAAAGTGTTGGCGAGTTTGCTCACCATCACTAACAATATCAATGCCCGCTTGATTCTGATCTTGTAGCGACAATCGTAAAGCATCTTGTTTGCCAGCGATTAACTCGTTATCTTGCAATTTCCAAGGTGACCAAAGTGTTTCCGGCTCTGCAAGCCAAGCAGGTTTAGGTAAACTGCCTGCTGTTGAAGTGGGTAATAGTGTTTTAGGGTAATTCGTTTTCATGTGGGTATTGCCGTCTTTTCAAATTCATTGTTAAGTTAGCGACTAAAAGCTAGTCGCTACTGGTTTCGTAAGTAGAGTAACTGTTACGCGTAGTTATTAAGCGTAAGCAGCAGACCATTGCTCAAGCACGGTTTGATAAGGCTTGATAAAATGTTCTTCAGCAAATTTTCCTTGCTCATTGGCTAATTGACTACGCTCTTCACGGTCGTAAACAATTTGCGTTAAAGAATGATCTAAGTTCTTTAAATTTGGCTGATACGACTTGCCTGCAACGGCATTGGCATTATAAATTTCCGGGCGATAAATCTTTTGAAAAGTCTCCATGGTACTGATGGTACTTATCAGCTCAAGACTGCTGTAATCATTAAGTAAGTCACCAAAGAAATAAAATGCCAAAGGCGCAACACTGTTTGGTGGCATAAAATAACGAACCTGCAGGCCCATTTTCTTGAAATATTGCTCGGTTAAAGACGATTCATTTGGTAGGTATTCAACGCCTAATACCGGGTGCTGGTTTTCGGTTCTTTGATAAACTTTGTTATCTGAAACACTTAGGCATATTACCGGTGGCTTGTTAAAGTTTTCTTGATAGTCAGTTGAATTAACAAACGTTTTAAATAGGTTGCCATGCAACACACCAAAATCATCTGGAATACTAAACGAGGTTTGATTTTTATTATGCTCAGAAAGCAATACGCTAAAATCATAATCTCGCACATAAGAAGAAAAATTGTTACCAACAATGCCTTCAATGCGTTGGTTAGTTTTATGATCAATAATATTGGTTTTTAATACTTCAATGGATGGAAATGATTGACCACGACCTTCAATATCCATATCAATCGAAACAATTTCAAGTTCAACAGAGTAGCGATCACCGTTAGGGTTATCCCAATGCGCCAAAGCATTAAAGCTATTGTCGATCATTTTTAAAGCCTTGCGTAAATTCTGCTGGCGATTCTCGCCTCGGGCTAAATTAGCAAAGTTGGTGGTAATACGTGTGCTGTCTGACGGATGATAGTTTTCATCAAGACAAATGTTGTTGATGTTAAATTTAAAAGCGTTATTCATGATGATCTGATATCCAATGTTTGGTGATAAACCTAGCTTCATAAGAGCCTAGTGTTAAGCGTTGGAGTATTTATACGTGCTTCATGTCATGAATAAAAATGGTTATATTTCATTAATATATGAGTATCACTCATGTATTGATTTTTTGAGGATAATTTTCCTGCTAACTTATAAGGAGTTTATCGTCGATTGACAGTATTTAAATCCAATCGACTGCGGTAAGTTTTAACTACAGCACAGCTAAGTTATGGGGGATTGGTAAAAATATTTCACATAAAAATGAGTTGTTTGGATAAAATAACTCAAGAATTTTTATGAGTGGTAGTGAATGCTATTTATTAACAAATCACACACTTTTCATTATTGAGTTTACAGTAAGCTATTTATGCATAGAGTGATTACTTTTGACCCATTTTTGTTGTTGAATGCCGTTGACATCTTTCCATTTAAAAAGATATTGCCCTTTGTGCCCTGTTTGGGCTGTACGATCTGATGCGTTTACCCCCAATTCTCTTCCGCCAACTTGCGACAATCCAAGGGATTGGCAACAGAGCCAATGAAAATCTAATTTATCGCCGTAAGCAGCTGTACAGTCAGCCATAACCTCACTTAACGAACGACGTGTTTTCGGAGCTACAGGTAAAGTATGCAAGATGTACGGAGAAACTCCGCCACCCCACGTATAAGCGTTATTTACTTGCCCTTGGGTGAGTGATGATATTTGCAAATTTGGAACGGTTTTAAATGCGCCATGCTCTGATTCCGTTTTCGTATAAGTACCCGCCATAATTTGTTTTACCATTGTGGCATTTAGCAATTTGGCAAAGTGAGTATAAAAGGTAAGTGAGCAATTGGCAGGGACTTTTGTATAACCCATTGAAGGTTTCCAGCCACCGTGTCCATGAAGATAAATGGTTGTCATAATTATATTCCTTGTAGATAATTATTGGTCTACATAAGCATAATTCACGTGCAAAGATGGTACAAGATAAAAAGTCAGTTATAAAAATAATCGCAAAGATTTGCCCATGTCAGTCTATATACTACATAAGGTTTAGGGTAACAGTTATAAGCAGTTATTTTACCTATTCACTTTCACAATTTACCTACTTGGAGGCTATTACCATTAGAGCCTTCTTGTCTTTTTTCATCTTTTAGTTTTTAACTCTGATAGAGCCAACATACTAAGTGGTGTTTGAGTTGTTCTTAATTTAACGAGCTTCTACTGTCTTTTTGGTAATATAACTCAGCGGCTAATTTACTTGCCAAAGTACGATAAAGCTCAGCGATATCAGATTGTGGGTCTTGCTGTTGAATTGAGCTGCCATCATCAGCACATTGCCGTATGTTAATATTCAGTGGTAATTGTCCTAATAAAGGTATCGCCTTAGCTTGGGCTAATGCCTCACCACCATGTTCACCAAAGAGTGGCGATTTACTCTGACATTTTGGGCAAACGTGATAACTCATATTTTCAATTAACCCCAAAACGGGCATGTTAACTTGTTCAAACATATTGATGCCTTTAGTGGCATCAATCAGTGCGATATCTTGTGGTGTGGTAACGATTACTGAAACAACCGCTTCAATTTTTTGCGCTAAGGTTAATTGGATATCGCCAGTACCTGGTGGCATATCAATAAGTAAGTAATCAATTCCACCCCAAAGGGTTTCTTTAAGCATTTGTTCAAAGGCTGAACTTGCTAAGGCACCACGCCATATTTTAGCATCTTGGCCATCAGCTAAAAATCCAGTCGACATCGCCTCAATGCCATTTTTAGTAACAGGTTCAAGATTAATGCCATTCGGTGAGCGCGGGTGAGAGCCTTCTAGTCCCAACATTTTTGGTAGTGAAGGACCATAAACATCGGCATCTAAAATGCCAACACTGGCCCCTTGTGCTTGTAAAGCATACGCTAGGTTAACTGTTGTGGTTGACTTGCCAACGCCACCTTTACCGGAAGAAATAACGATAATGTTTTTGATGCCGTCATACGAGTGCATAAAAACAGGGAATATATTGATAGTTATCTCTACTGATACAGAGCTTTGCTTGTTGGCCGATATAAATGTTTGCTGTACATGTTCAGTTATTGTTTGATATTCACTTTGACATGGAAAAGGCAAAGTAAAAGTCACGACAATATTGCCTTTCTTTTTACTTATGTTGAGCTTACTGGCAACAGCTAAAACACCTGCTGGAAATAACTCATTTTGGTAATCAGCTAATGCTTGATGCACTAAGCTTTCATCTTGCTTAGGAACTTTATTAAATCTAAACCAATTGCGAAATACCGTCTTCCTAAACATAAGTTTCCTCACAAATAGTTGCTGAATTAATTAACTTGAGGATCTTGGGTTCTTGGGTACCATTTCCACCATTGTTGCACACCTTCTTGGGCTTTCGAATCTTCTGGCTTTTTAGTTTGATAAATATCCCATGTCACTAAATAATCAGGATCTTTAATCTTTACCTGTTCATGACTGGTATGGAACTCACCTTTAGGAGCGGTAAACCAGCAAGATAGTGTCGCTGGAATAATAAAATTAGCGTCTTTTTTCTGGTCATCTTTATTATCAGATAATAGCTTGATGGTAATGCCCATTTCAGCATCAACAGCGGTCACTGTGCCTGCTAATAATTGTTTTTTCAGCTCTTTACCATCGATATCGAAATAGCTTAAGCCGATTAAACAAGTCTTTTGTAAGGTATCTTCTAGTGTTTTTAACATCTATTCATCATTCTTTTCTATTAGGTATGTTGTCCTTAAGTGTTGCTGCGAGAACAAGCAAGACGCGTAAACCCATCCATGGGGCTCTGCACAAGCATCCTTGCTTGTGAAGCTTGTTTTATCTCATCAGGAACACTTAATAACAATAGGTAGGAATATAGCCTACAAGTTAATAGTTAATGCGCTAGCGGAGCAACACCAGTCGCCGGGTTATCCGCTAAACCAATATCACGAGCATGTTGTTCAAACGCTTTGTTTTTCCAGAAAAATGCTCCTGGCATAGTGGTCGGAATGACTAAAATATAAAACAAGGCGCGACCTATGGCAGCCGTGAAGCAGTTAATTAATGCTAATGCTACCCAAACTAATAATAACGCAGACTCGTGGTAACCAAGTAAGTTTAAAGTTAATAAACTAATACCGGCAACAATATTAAGTGCTAATAACCAGTTACGGAAAAGGTAGGTTTTGCCAAACGTCGTACATTGAATGTAATGCGCTGCACCACCTTCGTTTTCGCTACGGTTTAAGTCACTATTATGTTTAAGTAAACCTAATGCTTCGATGATCATACCAACAACAAAAGCACTGCTAAAAACCAAACTTGCTTGCTGAACAAGTGCAGCTTCTGCTTGTGTTATTAATAACGTTGATATCACTATCACGCCACCTACAAAGGCACCCAAAGATAAGCTATTGCCGACAAATGACGTTGCTGTTTGTAGGTGATTCCAAAATGGACGTGCTTTAATTTGATAACATTTATTCATATAGAATAAACCACCACAACCGCCAACAATGGCAAATATTCCTGCCGATTTCACTAAAATGTCCAAAGGTAGGCCTTGGGTTAAGTTAGCTAAGTCTAAACCGACGTTGCTAGCGAGAAAACCGACAACCCAGTCATTACTTGGTAGCGAGAATAATGCGGTTAAACCACAACCGGCTGAAAATAAGGCTAAACCTAAACCTTCTCTTGCCATAGGTGAATAACGTAAGTTATTAAAACCACGGTAAAAACGCATTGGTTTACCTAAATGGGTGACACTCATTAATAAAGCAAACGTGGTCATGACTAATGCGATTACCGTTAGTGGTAAAAACATATCAGAAGAGACAAAAGTGCTCAGTGCTTCTATGCCCAATAAAGCGCCTAAGAAGGTAATTAAAAATACCCCAAGCGCGGCTTGTGCAAATAAGGTAAATAAAACCAGTGGGTTTTCACGGCTATTCAGTTTGGCGAAATTCCAATGTTTAGCTTTGCCCTGTTTTTGATCAACAACAGGTTTGTAATTACCTTCACTGTCTTTGTGATATTTTACCGGCATAGAATCGGTACGACTCATTTCAATCGGTAAATCTTTGGTTTGTTGAAAACGTACATTGGGGTGAGTGATTTCAGGATCTGGAAAACCAGGAATTTGCGTTTTACATTGCTCGCGGTTTTCAGGGGTATTTTCAACCACACCAAAATCGAGTGCATTACCAACACACGCTGAAACACAAGCTGGTTTTAAACCTACTTCTAAGCGGTCAACACACATATTACATTTTGAAACCTGACCTTTTACCGGGTCTAATTGCGGGGCATTGTATGGGCAAACCCAAGTACAATAGCCACAACCAAAACAGGTTTCAGGGTCTTGCAATACCGCGCCGTATTCAGCATGTTTAGTATAAGCTTTTGTTGGGCAGCCTTTTAAACAAACCGGATCATCACAATGGTTACACGCCATTGAAATATTCATGCGTTTATAATCAGGAAAAGAGCCACCTTCCACATAACCTACACTACGAAAGGCAAGGTGAGATGGATTTTCATTTTTCTCTGAACAAGCCGCTTCACAAGCATGACAACCAATACAGTTATCTGCAGTGAAGAAAAAACCATGTTGTTTATTACGGTTTGGGTTTGAGCCTACCTCTGGGTTTTCGTTGATAAACATCGAACGATCTTTTGGTAGGTCGGTCAATTCAACTAAATCAATCAGCTGACCATAGCGATTTTCTTTCTTAATCTCGGTATCTGGCAAAACAGCATAAGAACGTTCTTGGGTTCTTACTTCCCAGTGGTTTGAGCGACCTTCTTGTTCCGTACCAATTTCCATCGTGGCCGGGTCAAAACCTTGCACTATGGTTTCGGCTGATACATTGTCTATTGCTTTATTCATAATAATTTCTCAATTAATACCTATAGGTAAGTACCTACAAGTAAGTGCCGAATTAATAGTTACGACGTTCTACATTCAAACGTGCGGCTTCTGCTTGGTCTACCTTCTCTATTCGAGTCGAACATTGCTTGAATGCTGGTTGGCGAGAGTGAGGATCTAATAAACCTAAAGTTAAACGGTTAACACAGTCATGAAAGTGAAAGGGAATAAACACCATGTCTCTAGCAACACGCTGAGTTAGCTGAACCAATACCACGGCGTCACCACGTCGGCTGGTTAAGCGCACATACGTTTGATGTTCAATGCCAAGCTCTTTGGCGGCATCAGGGTTCATTTCCATGTAAGGTGTTGGGCTGAATTTATTACAGTTACCAATTTTACCGGTACGTGTTCTGGTATGAAAATGCTCTACCACACGGCCACTGTTCAGCCAAAATGGATAGTCTTTACACGGCTTTTCATTGTTATCGTAAAAATCGACACAAATTAGATTGGCTTTACCCGATGCTGTTTGGAACTTACCGTCGGTATATAAACGCGGACTGCCTTTTAATGGCGTGTTGGTTTCGCCTTGTGACTGTTGCTCGGCCATTTCTTCTGAGAACGGCCATTGAATACCGCGAGCTTTAATGATTTTTTCGTAACTCATGCCTGAGATATCTAAAGTACGCTCATTACCGTAGGCATTAGTTCCTTTAGAAAGTTGTTTCATTTCATCAAATGCCGCTTCTGGCTCGTCAGGAAATTTAATGATCTTGCCATTATCAAAACGCTTGGCCATTTCATTAAAAATATCAAAGTCAGGTTTTGAATTAGCATACGGCGGTAATACTCTATCGATTAAATTAACACGACGTTCGGTATTGGTATGACAGCCTTGTTTTTCCGCCCAAACCGAAGCTGGGAAATAAACATGCGAATACTGATTCATTTCAACATCTTCGTAGACATCTTGAACCACTAAGAAATCTAATTTTTCGAGCGCCTTACGAATGCGTGCGGTATTGGGCATAGATGTCATTGGGTTGGTGGCAACTATCCATAAGCCTTTAATTTCGCCGGTTTCAATGGCTGGGAAAATGTCGGTTTCTGCCAAGCCACGTTTTTTCGGGAAAAATTCAGGGTCAATACCCCAAAAGTCAGCGATTTCTTGTCTATCTGCTTCATTTTCTAAGTAACGATAACCCGGTAACCCAGAACATGATGACCATTCACGGGTGCCCATGGCATTACATTGACCGGTAATGGAGAGTGAAGTACCGCCCGGTTTACCGATATTACCGGTAATTAAATTAAGGTTGTTAATATTAGCTACACCATCAGAACCATGAGTCGACTGATTGATACCCATAGTCCAAATGCTCATGGCCGCTGGAGCTTTTGCGTATAAGCGTGCGACGGTTCTAATGCGATCTTCATCAATGCCACATTGGTGCTGCGCGACTTCTGGTGCGTAATCTTGCACTAAGGCTTTTACTGCTTCATAGCCTTGAGTATGAGCGTCGATGTACGCTTGATCTTGTAGACCTTCATTGATAATAACGTGCATCATCGAATTGATTAACACACAGTCCGTACCCGGAGTAATCGGTAAATGAATGTCAGCAAATTGCGCCAACATAGTCACACGTGGATCAACAACAATTAATGGGAATTTACGTTTTTCTAGTGCTTCTTTTAAGCGCCAATAAATAACCGGGTGTTGCTCTGGTAGGTTAGAGCCAAAGGCCATAAAACAGTGGGTATGCTCAAAATCATCATAACAACCTGGTGGGCCGTCACTACCAAATGAACGCTTATAACCGCTTACGGCTGAAGCCATACATAAAGTCGTATTACCATCGTAGTTATTGGTGCCAATACAGCCTCGGGCTAATTTACCTAAAGTATAAAATTCTTCAGTGAGTAATTGACCTGTTGAAATAATCGCGAAAGCGTCTTTTCCGTGTTTGGCTTGAATTTCTTTGATTTTATCGGCAGTAGTATCAAAGGCAGTATCCCAAGAGGTTTTTTCAAACTTCTCGTAATGTTTTTCGCGAATAAGTGGCTCTGTACCGCGACCAGGGCTTTCAAAAAGTTCGTGCTCTAACAAACCTTTAATGCATAGCTTACCGCGGTTAACGTCTGCTCCTGCATGACCACGTGAAGTGACAATACGCTTTTCTTCGCTTAAGCCGATCTCGATGCTACAACCGGTTGAACAATAATTACAGGTGGTATATTTCCATTCTTTTACTTTTTTATCGGGAATGGTAATCGGCTTTCTTTTTTTACGTCCAAACAACATGACAAATCCAGGAGTTTACTATTTAACAAGGCTTGCCATCTTTAGAGCAAAAAATACGCCAGTTAAAATTTCATTTGATATCAGGCAGTTAAGTTGTTGTTGTTTGTTGGGTTACAGTAAAATAGTGCTAAAACGGTGCGATTGCTAGTTAATGGTGCGATGAGTTCTGTGGCGATATTCAGGTAATATAGTGTTGACAGATATGAGCTAATTGAAATTACGAGCATCAGAAGTAAAGCGGGAATTTCAGGTCAATATGTTACGAAGTGAAACTATTTTAGATCGGTAGACTACAAAGTGCCCTGAAACTTGGTTACAATACGCGCTCTTAAAAAGCTCAATGAATGGATTTATCATGTC
>OLII01000697.1_pt1 | contig 12450 bp, 9 predicted proteins | sample 1609481 | NCBI WGS metagenome assembly OLII01 (sample SAMN05416859, study PRJEB24817) | seawater metagenome | isolation source: Sea water | place: Canada:Atlantic | collected 2013-11
GAGATCTACACAGGGTAGATCGTCGGCAGCGTCAGATGTGTATAAGAGACAGTATCTATACTTATCAATACAATACAGTTTGAAATAAAGTTATACCTATAACTTCATTATGTTTGAATACTAGAAAATAACCATTACAAGTCGTAAATTGGTCTACACTTTCAGTGTTAAAATTATATTTTATCTCTAACAAGAATAAGGTAAAAACATGAAAAAAATAATATTACTATCCGCAGTAATCGCGGCAAGCTTATTAACTACAACATCGGCAAATGCTAATAACATGACCTTACGTATTTGCGAATACGTGCAAGCAAATGATAAAAGCCGTTTAAGGTCATTCTTAAAACAAAACAAACTTAAAATTCGTAATATTTATGATGGACTAGAATGTAATGGTGATAATTTACTGATTTTTGCCGCTAAATCGAAAGCCTTAGAAGTAGGTGAATTCATTATCGGGAAGTTGCCTGCCAAAAAAGTTAAAACTGAAATTGATAACCTAGCTAAACATTCTGCACATTTAGCTGAAGAAGCAAGAGATAGATAAGCTTCTGTTGGCAAAACTACTAAAGCACATTGGCTATTTACTATCTAGGCAATGTGCTTTTTTATTAAAGTATACTTTTCCCTGCGTAGATATGCGTCAAATTGCACAAGCAATAGCCAAACAAATAAAAAGTGCAAGTTTTTCGAAAAAAACGGTTGACGGATGGCAAGCAGATTAGCATAATACGCCGCACTTGCTACAGAGCAGGTTGGTAAAGGCTACATAGCTCAGCTGGTTAGAGCACATCACTCATAATGATGGGGTCCCAAGTTCAAATCTCGGTGTAGCCACCATTACTCTCTTATTAAATTCATATGAGCAACCAAGTCTCTCCATTGTTCACCTTTACATGTGGCGGAATTGGTAGTCGCGATGCTTATGTTAGGTTACTTTATTCAAGTAAAGCGGTTCCAGCTCTATTCTTTTAAATGTGAGAGTTCAAGTCTCTCCTCCCGCATCATTTAAAAATTCTAGTACACTCAAGGACTCAAGTAGCTAATCTGAGGGGTCAACTCCCTAACCGAAATATAAAATCAAATAATATCCGTTCAAGGTTTCTACAAAACCTGTTACAAGCCACAAGCATATTCGAGGGCTTTATTTTTGATAGTAGTGTTTAAGAAGGGGACTTTATTTACTGCTAACAAAGCTAAATTTCGAAAAGCTTTAACTACAGGTGATGGGTGACTAAAACTTGCATATAAACCATCCATTGTAGACATCATAAGTAAATTATCTTTTCGCCTTTTTTGCTCATAGCGAGCTAGAACCTTTTCATCGTGCCAAGCTTCTCCGTGAGCGATGGCATCTGCAATAACATGTTGCAGCGCAGCGACATCTTTAAAACCTAAATTAACGCCCTGCCCTGCCATGGGGTTAATAGTGTGGGCTGCATCACCGACTAATAAAACTCGTTTATGCTGATAGCTGTTGGCGTGACGTCTTGTTAACGGGAAGGCGCCTTTGTCTATCACTTTTATATCGCCAAGCTGTTGAGGAAAGTGTTTGAGAACTTCCATGCCTAACTGAGCGTTGGATAATCGTGATAATCGTGTAATTTCATCACGTTGGTGATACCAAACTAACGAGGCATAGCCGCCAAGTGAACTTTTCCCTGGCAGTGGCAAAAAAGCAACCGGGCCAGTTGGAGAAAATCTTTGCCAAGTGATATCTTGTTGAGCAAGTGAAGTTTCAACATTAATCAGCATGGCAGACTGTTGATAGTCCCAACCCGTTAGGCCAATACCAGACATTTGTCTTACCTTTGATTGTGCTCCATCAGCACCTATCACAAGTTTTGCTGTTATCTTTGTATTGGTCAGGGTTAAATTCGCTTTACCATCTTCCTGAGTTAACGAAATTAAACTATCAGGAGAAAAGCTGTGAACGTTATCGGTGATATCAATTTGTTGCCATAAAGCTAACTGAATTAAACGGTTTTCAACAATATCGCCTAAGTGCTCTTGCTTAATATCTTCGGCATTAAACTCAACATAAGCGCTATCATGTTCCCAAACCCCTAATCGTTTATATGGACTAGTGCGCCAATTTAATACTTGTTGCCATGCGCCAAGTTGCTTAAGTAGGTTTTGTGAAGCTAATGAAATTGCCGAAACTCGCAAATCTAATGGCTGTTCTAAAGAGAAACTTTTCGGAGCAAACTGTTCAACTAACGCTACCTTTAAGCCTAATTGAGCTAAAGAAAGTGCACTCGCTGCACCAACCATGCCGCCACCAATTACCACACAATCAAAATGTTCCATACTTTAAAATTCACAACAATTTAGAAATTGATGATCATTTTAACTAAGCACGCCATACTTTTCGATAGCTTTATCTGATATTGCAAAAATGAATTGTTTTGATAACCAGCTTACTGTACATATTAATTATTGCCATAAAGTAATAACCTCATAAACGACATAGATTTAAACAAAAGCTTTGTACAAAATAACTCAATATTACAAAGTCTTGCTGTATAAAAAGCTAAGTAAATCTCAATGTTGTTGGCTAGATGAAATAACCAAGCGAAACTAATAATTTCCTTAAGAACAGGCTCGTTAAACAAAGCTTGTCTTGAAATCAATATAAGATATAGTTATTACCTACCTAAGCTAACTCCTTAGTTTTTATATTAGTTTTAGGTGGTTATAGCGCTTAAAAAATTCACTGTTACTGTTAAGTGCTAATTTTGAAATGTCATTATTTAAACCATTGAAAAAGGAAGTCACCATGTCTGCAGCCCCTAATTTATCAAGCCATGAAGAAAAGCGCCTAAGTACAGATATTAATTTAGTTTATGATTTTACCGAAAAGCCAAACCGCACTCAGCTAAAAGCGAAAACAGATAGAGCTGTCGTGGCAAAATTAAAAGCAGATCTCATTTTACCAAACAATAAAATTTTAAGCGTAGATATAGATTTTGATAGTACAAGCGGATACCATAACAACACTATGTTGGTTATGGATGACTTTGGTGTTGAAATGCTAGTCACAGCCTTCGCGGTAAAATACGGTCAGCAATTTGCTGATAACATTAAACAAGCTTGGGTTGAAAAAAAACATCACGATGATCCTCGAAAACCCACTTACTTATTGGTTCAAAAGCCAAGTATTCATGATGGTATTCCGCAAGTTTTTGTCGCCTGTGGTGATAAAGAACATGATAACGGCAATAACATTACACCACAAAGCATCGTGTAAAAAACCACAGAAATATCGCCTACAGGCTAAGCTATGCATACTATTTGCTTTTGGCCTGATTTCCACTCCCATAGTGAGTTATGCGCAAACAGATAACTCACTAAGTTCACTGAGTAATATCAATAAAGTTATCCAAGATAAGCGAGGGTTCATTTGGATTTCTGGTCAGCATGGTTTAACCCGAGTTGATAGCAGCAGTACCATTAATTTTTCACTCAATAATCAACAATGGCCGCTGCCCTTCTCTTGGATACATGATGTTAATTTACTGGATGATAAGTTATTACTCGCCACGGAAACTGATGGTTTATGGCTTTTTAATACACTTAATGGCGCAGTAAAAAAACTAAATATTGAAACCCCCAAGCAAAGTTATTATAAAACGACGGTTTTTAAGAAAAACTACTACGTTTACGCGCCGGATAAGTTTTATAAATTTAACCCCAGTAATCAAGTAACCACGGTTATTGATCACAATATATCAATCAGCAAGCAGGCAAATACTGAATCACAATTGTATGTCGCTAACAACAAAGGCCTATTTAAGTTAGAGAACGAGCTATTAATCAAGGTTATTGACCAACCAATTACAGCTTTAAAAGCGCTACCCGATGCGGTAATAGCGATAACACCAGATAAAATCATTCGTCTCAATGACGAGGGAGACCAAACCAGCACCCTTCACCAAGAGGAGATTCATGGATTAACTAAAGCATTTGATAGTGATAGCTTTTTTACCATTAATAATCGTGGTGTTATCAAAAAGTACCATGCAGAGACACTTGCGCAACTTTCACACCATTATGGAAAAGCCAAAGCGGTGCATTACAGAACGGCCTTTCACGACGCCTCAGGGGTTTTATGGTTAAGCAGTAGCCATGGTTTACAACAATTAAGTGAAAGTTATGTCACAAACCATCCGGTTGTTTTTGACATTCCAATTAATGCCAATGAGATAACTCTTTTTGAAAACGATATTATCATTGGTAGTTATGGTGCAGGATTACAGAACTTTCTAGAACCCGTATTTGATTTGAAAATTAATGACAACTTCACTAAAAAAGGTTTAAAGGTATTTGATGTTTTAGCTGTGAATAATGTACTTTATATTGGTAGTTTAGATGGTTTGTGGCGTTTTGATAAGGACACTAAGCAACTAACGAAACTTGATGTTATTGGCAATAAATTAGTATTAAAACTCGAAATAAATAATAACCAGCTTTATATAGCTACCAATGATGATGGCCTTTATATTTATGATTTAACCTCAAAGGAAGTCATTAAGCATATTAATACCGATGATGGCCTAGCTAGCGCAGAAGTGATAGATGTATTGCCTTTAGATAATGACAAATTATGGCTAGCAACCAGTAGTCGTATCAGCTATTACCAAGAAGCCACAAACAAGGTAACGACTTTTGACACGCCAAATAAAAGTAAAATCATTTCCTTAGTTTTCGCTGATTCAAAAATATTTGCTTCTACCCTAGGGGACGGGATTCTAGTATTTAATCAACAGGGTGACTTACTCGCACAGCTTTCTAAAGGTCATAGTTTTACCGAAATGCTGCTGATTAATGATGAAATCTGGATCTCGGGTAAACCTGGCCTCTATCGTTTATCGCCAAAAAACTACCAGATAACAATGATTGAAAATACTCAACAATATTCGTTTGTTAGTAGTATGCTCGTTAAAAACAACACGCTTTATGCTATTCATTACAGCGGTGTTTTAGCGCTTAACTTATCTAAGCAAAAGCAATATAACCCCAAAGTAGTCATCAGTAAAACCACTATTTCAGGTCGCTCATACCTGCTCAATAAAACAATAAAGGTTGCTAGTGGTAATGATGTGATCACCCTGGATCTCGCTAGTTTAGATTATCGCCCAGGACTTAGGAAAAAATTTCAATATCGAATAAACAACAGTCAATGGCAGCAAATGAATAATAGCCAATTAACGCTGACCGGTCTTGCCTCTGGACATTATAGTATTGAAGTTATGGCGACTAATAGCCTAGGCCAGTGGAGTGATATAAAAGCGTACACCGAAATTGATGTCGCTTACCCTTGGTACTGGACCATTGAACTGCGCATTATTTATGGGGTTATTGCCCTAGCATTATTGCTCTTAACTGCATGGCTACTTTTGTTAAGAGCAAAGTCTATAAAACACATTCATAACTTACTGCAAGATGACATGAGTAACTGCGGTCGCGCCATGAAGGTTATTCAACGGAATCTGCATCTGGCGGCAGCATCATTAGCAAATAATGAAATATCGCAAAGTAAGCAATTAATCGAACAGAGTTTACTTGAAATTAAAAATAACGCGATAAGTGCTGAGCCTGATAACCTTGCCGGTAAAAAATTAGCTGATGCAATTGAGTTTTTTGTCGATCATGTAAAAGCTAAGTACCAAATTCAATTACAGTCAAGCTGTGACACTAATGTCGAACAGTTACCGTATGAATTAAAAGCCGATGTTTATAAGGTGATATTTGAAGCAATCATGTCAGCCACATTTAAAGGCGATGCAAATCGCTTTAAACTAACGCTAAAAGAAGTTAAAAATAAATTATGGCTAACAATCCATAGTGACGGTGTCAGTTTTGAACAACTTGAGAGCAAGGTTGATTTTGATTTAGCAAGTTACACCATCAGGCAAATTACCACCAAACATCAAGCTTCTCTTAACACCTTTGAAAATGATGATGGCAGTAGCCAACTTGTGATCAGTTTCCCTTTAATGCAACTCAACTAAGTCAGAAAAATTAGCGCGTTAGGTTTACGCTCAAGCCAAAAAACAAACACATTTACAACTTGTTGTCTTATTAATTCGAAATTAGTCATTAATTGGTATAAAATACGCCTCCTTTTATTAGTGCTGGGCTTTTATAAGCATTTTCCAGCACATCCTTGTGCGTGAAGAGTAAAGTAAATGAGTAAGAAGCTATATATCAAAACCTGGGGCTGTCAAATGAACGAGTATGACTCGCAAAAGATGGCAGAATTGTTAGACTCAACCCATGGTTTCTCATTGGCTGAAGAAGCTGAAGATGCTGATGTTATTTTACTTAACACCTGCTCTATTCGTGAAAAAGCACAAGAAAAAGTGTTTCATCAATTAGGTCGTTGGAAACGTTTAAAAGATACTAAACCAGATCTACTCATCGGCGTCGGTGGCTGTGTAGCTTCGCAAGAAGGTGATGCTATTCGTAAAAGAGCGCCTTTTGTTGATATGGTTTTTGGTCCACAAACACTGCACCGTTTGCCAGAAATGCTTAACCAATTGCAACGTTCAAGTAGCCCGATTGTTGACGTTAGCTTTCCAGAAATAGAGAAATTTGACCGTCTACCTGAGCCACAGGCTGATGGCGCCAGCGCCTTTGTTTCAATTATGGAAGGTTGTAGTAAATATTGTACTTTCTGTGTAGTACCTTATACCCGTGGTGAAGAAGTAAGTCGCCCACTTGATGACGTGTTATATGAAATAGCTCAGCTTGCTGAGCAAGGTGTACGTGAAGTAAACCTGCTTGGTCAAAACGTAAATGCCTACCGAGGCGAAATGCACGATGGCAGCATTTGTCGTTTTGCCGACTTAGTTCGTTTGGTTGCGACCATTGACGGTATCGACCGTATCCGTTACACCACCTCACACCCAGTCGAATTTACCGATGACATTATCGAAGCTTATGCTGATGTACCTGAACTAGTAAACCACTTGCACCTGCCAGTACAAAGTGGTTGTGACCGAATTTTAACGCAAATGAAACGCGGTCATACGGCACTTGAATATAAATCTCAAGTTCGCAAACTTAAAAAAGTACGTCCTGAATTAAGTATGTCATCAGACTTTATTATTGGTTTCCCTGGTGAGAGCGATGAAGACTTTATCGACACTATGAACTTAATTAAAGCCATTGATTTTGATATTAGCTTTAGCTTCATTTACAGTGCGCGCCCAGGTACTCCTGCAGCAGATTTACCAGACGATATTAGCGAAGATGTTAAGAAACAACGTCTGCAATTATTGCAAGATCGTATCAACCAACAAGCACTTCGTATTGCCAGACAAATGCTTAACACTGAGCAGCGCGTCCTTGTTGAAGGTCCTTCAAGAAAAAATCCAATGGAGCTGCGTGGTAAAACAGAGAATAACCGTACGGTAAACTTTGTTGCACCACATAGTGTTATTGGCCAGTTTGTTGATATAAAAATAACGGATGTCGTGGCTAACTCTTTACGTGGTGAACTCGTTCGAGAAGAAAAAGATATGGGTCTTCGTATCGCCCACTCTCCTGCAGACATTCTAGCGAACAATCATCACACGGCTAAGCCAAGTAATCTTGATGATTTAGGTGTTGGTACTTTTAACCCATAAGAGCAACTTACTGAAAACTCATTAAAAACGGCACTAATAAACCGGAACATGAAGCGGAACAAAATTTGACAACAACAAAGACAAAAACAGCTAACTTAACACGCGAAAACTTTAGTTTAACGCCAGTAGACAATCACAGACAAGCAAACCTATGTGGACCTATGGACGATAACTTAAAAACCATTGAACGTCGTTTAGGGGTTGAAATTAGCTATCGCGGCAATGACTTTACCATTGTTGGTGCGCCGAAAAACTCTTTGGCTGTTGTCAAAATATTGAAAGATCTTTACCTTGAAAGTCAAGAGGTTAAAGGTGAGAGCAAAATCATATCTGCCGAGATGGTGCATTTAGCCATACTTGAAGCAGACTGCCTTGAGCAAGAGCAAACTCAAACAACAAGCCAAGTATCCTCTGAGATTGGCGATCAGTTAGATAATAAATACCAAGAAATGGTTACCATCAAAACAAAGCGCGGTGTCGTTAAACCACGTAACGGTAACCAGCAATCTTATGTACAAAACATCATTACTAGCGATATTAGCTTCGGTATAGGTGTGGCTGGTACAGGTAAAACTTACCTAGCTGTGGCGTGTGCGGTAGATGCACTCGAGAGACAAGAAGTACGTCGCATTTTACTGACCAGACCTGCTGTTGAAGCAGGCGAAAAGCTAGGTTTTTTACCGGGCGATCTTTCTCAGAAAATAGATCCTTATTTAAGACCATTATACGATGCTTTATTTGAGATGCTCGGCTTTGAAAAAGTTGAAAAACTCATTGAACGCAATGTCATTGAAATTGCGCCGCTCGCCTACATGCGTGGCAGAACCTTAAATGATGCATTTATCATTTTAGATGAAAGTCAAAATACCACAGTAGAGCAAATGAAAATGTTTTTAACCCGTATCGGTTTTAACTCTCGTGCGGTGATAACTGGTGATATTACTCAAGTGGATTTACCACGCCATCAATCGTCTGGACTTCGTCATGCCATTGAAGTTTTAGACAACATAAATGGTATTAGTTTCAATTTCTTCCAATCAAAAGATGTTGTTCGACACCCTGTAGTTGCTCGCATTGTTGAAGCCTACGATAGTCATGACCAAAAGGTTAATAGGCAAAAACAAGACAAAAAGCGTGCTCAACAAGCAATGAATAGCACGAATACTAGTACTGATAATACTACTGAAAATACTGCCGATAATACTAACGACAATACAGCTGATAAAAGTGATGAGAGCTAATGGCGCATACCATTGATTTGCAAATTGCTTGTCAGGAAACCCAAATCCCCTCTTTAGCACAATTTCAGCTTTGGATTAGCAGCGCTTTAGCTGAGGTTAGCAGCGACACAACTCAAGATTTTGAACTGACTATTCGTTTAGTGAACAATGAAGAGAGCCAACAGTTAAATCATCAGTATCGACAAAAAGATAAGCCAACCAATGTATTATCGTTTCCTTTTGAAGTACCCGATGGCATTGAAATGAACCTACTCGGTGACTTGGTCATTTGTATTGATGTCATGAAAGAAGAGGCTCAAGCACAAAATAAAGCCTTATTTGATCATTGGGCTCACCTAGTTATTCATGGATGCTTGCATTTAGTCGGCTTTGATCATATAAGTGACGAAGAAGCTTTAGAAATGGAATCTATTGAGATTGCTATCTTAGCAAAGTTAGGTATTAATAATCCCTATACTGAACAGTAGGTTACTAAACCTTATTAATAATATTAAAGGAAGAAAAATAGCTCTATGAGCGATGACAACCCCCACTCTAGTAACGGCTCAGCAAATAAGTCTTTCTTGCATAAAGTTATGCATGCTTTAACGCCAGAGCCGAAAAATAAAGATCAACTTGTTGATGTATTAAATGATGCGCAGGAAAGAGATTTAATTAATCCTGAAACGCAACAAATGATCAAAGGTGTATTAGACGTATCTGAAATGCGTGTTCGAGAAATTATGATCCCGCGCTCACAGATGGTTACCATAGATATCAACCATAATCTTGAAGAGTTCCTTCCCGTTATTCTCGAATCTGGACATTCTCGCTTCCCTGTTGTCAATGAAGATATCGATCACGTCGATGGCATATTACTCGCCAAAGACCTACTAGCCTTTGGCTTTAATTCTCAAAAAGATGACTTTAGCCTGAGCGAGATTATTCGTCCTGCCATTATTGTCCCGGAGAGTAAAAAAGTAGAGCCGCTTTTAAAAGAGTTCCGATCTAATCGCTATCACATGGCTATTGTCGTTGATGAATATGGTGGTGTATCAGGTGTTATCACCATCGAAGATATTTTAGAGCAAATTGTCGGTGAAATTGAAGATGAAACCGATGATGAAATAGAAGAAGAAATTAAACACTTAGCTGGCAATGTTTACCTAGTAAAAGCACTTACTGAATTAAGTGATTTTAATGAGTACTTTAACAGCGATTTTAACGAAACAGATGCTGATACCATTGGTGGCATAGTGTTAAATCAATTTAACCACATGCCACAAAAAGGTGAATTAATCACGATAGGTAATTTTGAGTTTAAAGTGCTTGTTGCCGATAATAGACGCATGCAAATGCTGCAAGTAAGTGTTGATAAAAGCCATCAAGTTAACGGAAAAGTGAGTGACTAATTTAAGTAAACGTACAAAGGTACACTCATTTATAAGTAAACTTAACAATAAAAGTCATTGGCTGAGCTTTTTCAGTGGCTTCTTTTTAGTTTTCGCCTACGCACCTTTTTCTTACTGGTGGTTAGCGTTACTTTTACCAAGTATTGTTTTACAGCAAATTAAAGATGCTACGCCAAAACAAGCAGCTAAGAAAGTAGCGCTGTTTGCCTTTGGCTGGTTTAGTAGTGGTATTAGTTGGGTACATGTCAGTATCGACCAATTCGGTGGCTTACCATTAATATTCTCATTATTATTAATGCTAGGTTTGTGTATCTACCTGGCTTTATTTCCGGCATTAGCAGCCTATCTTAGTGCAAAAGTATCGAAAGGTCAGCGTCTTAACCTATGGTTATTACCTGCTTTATGGCTGTTGTGTGAATACTTACGCTCAGTTGTTTTAACCGGCTTTCCTTGGCTTTCATTAGGTTATAGCCAAATTGATAGTCCACTTGCCAGTTTTGCTCCGGTTATCGGCGAAGTTGGGATTACCGCGATAATCTTGCTCATCAATATTTCTCTTGTTGAAATTTTTTCTTTTGCTAACTCATATCTTAAGCAGAAAAAATCTGCTGAAACAATTGATAGCAATACTCGCAGTGGCATTGCGTCATGTGTTTTACTGATAAGCATTGCAATAGTGAGTGTCGCCTTAAGTAAGGTCTCTTGGACTGAGTTAACCGGACAATCAACAAAAGTAGCATTAATCCAAGGTAATATTGCGCAATCAATAAAGTGGCAACCTGAGCAAGAGTGGCCAACTATGCTTAAATATTTAGATCTTACTCGGGTGAATTATGATGCTGATATTATCGTTTGGCCTGAGTCAGCAATCCCTGCGCTTGAGCCTGCAGTACAAGACTACTTAGGTACGGTAAACCGCTCTGCAATTTTAAATGACAGCGCAATTATTACCGGATTAATCAATTACAACTTTGAAAGTAAAGACTACTTTAACGCCTTGCTTGTCTTAGGTAAAAAGAATGCTGATGATGAAGAGGGTTACTACTACAACCACCCAAACCGCTATTATAAAAGCCATCTATTGCCCATTGGTGAATTTGTACCTTTTCAAGAGTTTCTGCGCCCTTTAGCGCCCTTCTTTAATTTACCTCAATCTTCTTTTACTGAAGGTAATTACGTACAACCCAACTTGATCGCCAAAGGTTTTCATATTTTGCCACTAAATTGTTTTGAAATAGCTTTTCCGAAACAGTTAGCGGCTAATTTTACTGATAAAACAAACATGATATTAACGGTTAGCAATGATGCTTGGTTTGGTGACTCACATGGACCACATCAACATTTTGAAATTGCAAGAATGCGAGCGCTAGAGTTTGCTAGACCATTAGTCAGAGCAACCAATAATGGCGTAACTGGTATCATTAACCACTTAGGAGAGGTAACAGCTTTAGCCCCGCAATTTGAAGAAGTAGTGCTCAGGGGAGAAGTGGAGTTTGTCAGTGGTTACACACCCTATAGCCAATGGCCTAATGCTATATTATGGCTAATGATAATATTGCCGATATTGTTATTGAAGGCTTTTAGGTTTTAGTCATTAGCATCATAAAAAAAAGTGGCCTTGGCCACTTTTATATCATTCATTCTCTCTCTAGAAGTCACACTATCAAGATTGTTTTGGGTGCAATGATACTTTATTTCTACCTGACTCTTTTGCCCTATAAAGTGCGGCATCAGCGCATTCAATCCAAGCTTCATGGTTTTGAATACTCTCATCCACCTCTGCAATACCAATACTGATAGTATATTTAATATCAATATCATTGTATTTTACCACCGCAGCGTGAACTTCTTTTCGAAGACGTTCAGCAAAAATATAAGCATTTTTCAGCCCGGTATCCGCTAATAATATGGCAAATTCTTCACCGCCATATCGACCGCAAACATCCGTTTCTCTAACGTGTTGCGTAATGAGTGCTGAAATATGGCGTATTACCTCATCCCCTACTTGGTGACCATAACTATCATTAACGTTTTTAAAATGATCGATATCAAGCATCACCAGTGAACTAGGATTCTGACTTCTACCCCAGCGTTTATATTCTGCCAGTAAGCACTCTTCCCAATGGGTGCGGTTAAATAACTGAGTTAAGCCATCGGTTTGACTTAAAATAGCTAACTCTT
>OLII01000699.1_pt1 | contig 12425 bp, 8 predicted proteins | sample 1609481 | NCBI WGS metagenome assembly OLII01 (sample SAMN05416859, study PRJEB24817) | seawater metagenome | isolation source: Sea water | place: Canada:Atlantic | collected 2013-11
ATTGATATTTAATGTTAATGATCATATCTCGAATATGAATATTCTTTTCAGCTTCCTGTAATATACCTTCAATTACTTCAGGCATATTTTGTGGTTCTGAGCTTATAAATACCAGTATTTGTTCTCCAGGCAATGCCACAGCATAAATGGGAACATGATTAGGTAACGGCAGGGGGACTGCCCATGATTGCTTATGAATAAAGCGTCTCATGAGTTCTGTGCTGTATTGGTAGGCTTCGCTTAATGTATTAGGGCCGTAAAGGCTGACTAATTCTCTAAAGCCATTCATGTCGGCTACTAAAATCGCTAAATTTTTATATTTTTCCATTAGCTTGGGTAGATGTATAGGAAGTTGGTGTTTTAGGTAACTAAAGTTAGCTGCGTTAACATCAGGGTATAAAAAAGATTGGGCTAACAATTTCTTTTCCATGTACTTTAAACGACTGGCCAATGCTACTGAAAGCATAAATAACTCGATAATCGTACCAAATAAAAAACCATGCAGAGTAAAGAAATTGGCGGGTAATTTATCCATTACCGTGGCCATGCCAATGCCGCCTCCTAAAAGAGTAAACACCCAAGAAATTAAAAAATATAAGGCTGGAAAATATCCATTTTTAAAGGCGCGATACCCCATGGAAATGCCAAATACACTGCCGGCCAATTGCAATAAAGCAAACGCTGGAATGATGTAATATTCTGGAATAATAAAACAGGCCATAAACCCAATGGCAGATACAGCACTGAAATGATGGATATACTGATAATGCCAAGGAGCATTTTTTTTAGCCTCTAAAAATGCATTGGCAAAATTTACGGTAAGAAAAATCAGTGCAAAATTCATGGTCATAATGTTTTGTGCTAGCCACATTTGCATAGCATTTGGCCAAATTAAGTTGCCATAACCATTCATGGCACCAAAATATAAAAAACAGGTACTGTGAAAAACCAGGTACCAGATATAAGCTCGATTGGGATGCATGGCATACACCAATACATTATAAAGGGCCATGGCCAGTAGCACTGCGATGATGCCCCCCCAAAACATATTTTGTTGACGGATCACATTGTCATATTCATCTAAGCTGTAAATATCCAAGGGTAGAATGCTAGGTCCATCATTTTGCTTGTTAATAAGCAAAATTAGGCGCTGGTTGTTTCTTAACTCCAAATGAAAGTGTGGGCTGTTGTAATGCCTACTGTGGCTTGTATCTTGGTCTTCTGTAAGGGCATGGTTATCTAGCAGTCCTAACTGTTTACTAGCAATCAACTGGTTATTTTCAAATAGATAAAATCGAAAGTGTTTTAAATAATGAGTATTAAAAACAATGACTTTTTCCCGAGGAATATCGTCCTTAAACTGGCCTAATAATGTAATTTTATGCCAACTAGCATGGGCGCTGGGTTGTATGGCTGCTTCGTACACATCTTGACGGTAATCTTGTTCTAGCCAGTAATGGGCACTTGAACTGGGGGTGATAGGGCCATCGGTAATAAGTGAAGGCATGGGGGATGTGAGAGAGATATGGGCAGCGTCATCCACAGACAGCTCAAGGGCTAGGCCCTTAGCAGACAGCAGTATGCTTAGTATTATGAATACTCTACACAGGCCCATGCATAGGTTCACTTATGTGCTACGAATATGTCATAAGCTTAGCTTAATCGTGGTGCTTTAGGGGGGTTTTTGTCAGGCATTGGGCCCTAATCCTCTGGATGTGAGACCTATAATTATGCGTTGAGGCGAGAGGGCTATACAGACTCTTTATATCCAGAGCATTTTAAGAAATTCAAGATAGAAACTGCTGATTAAATTGCTCTAAAGTAATGGCTGGCTGCCAATGAAAGCCTTGTGCATATTGGCAATCAAGGGTTTTTAAATAGTCTAGCTCTGCTTGGCATTCAACTCCTTCGGCTACCGTGTGCGAGTGGGTGGAGTGAGCAAGTTGAATGATAGCCCTCACGATATTCTGATTAACAGGGTTGAGATGTATATTTTGAATAAATGCTAAGTCTATTTTTATCTCGTGGGCTTTTATAGTTTGCAAATACAGCATAGAACTATAGCCAGTACCAAAATCATCGATAGAAATACGAAAACCACTATTTTTAAGCTTTTCTATGGTGTGTAAAAATAATTGAGGGTTATCCATGGCGGCCGACTCTGTGATCTCCAGTAAAAGGATGTGTGCTGGCACCTGATATTTCTCAACGCATTGTAAAAGATAGGGCAGCAATTCGCTTTCTGCTAAGTCTAGGGCAGATAAATTAACCGATACATGAAAGCTCTCCATTGGTTGTGGTACTTGTTCTTGTAATTTATGTAACCACTGGCAGGTTTTTAAGATAACAATTTTAGTTATATTAAAAATAAGGCCACTTTTTTCAGCCAATACAATAAACTGTCCAGGATTAATAATTCCTTTTGTTGGGTGATGCCAACGCAGTAATATTTCACCACCACAGAGCATTTCATTATTAATGGAAAATTGAGGCTGAATATAAATCTGTAACTGATCTTGCTCAATGGCCTCTTGAAGCTCATGCACCAAGGTTAAGCGCTGAGCGACTATCTGGTCTTGCTTAATGGTAAATGGCAGGCACTTTTTGTTATCTTGAATGGCGCTTAATAAGGCAATTTGCGCACGGCGAAACACTTCTTGAAACGTCTCTTGTTTATCAGCAAAGCTGTAACCTACTTGATAGGTGATGGCGGTTTTTATATCTGTAATATGAATTTTCTTTTCGGCTTCAACCATTAAGTTTTCAATGATGTCGTTTAGCTCATTTTCAGACGTGGCTATTAATAATAAAATTTGTTCGCCAGGTAAAGCCACCGCGTAAATGCTTTTTTCTGTGGGAAGTGGTAGTGGTACCGCCCATTTTTTATTGTGCAGATATTGGTTCATGTTGTCGGTGTGGTGGCGGTAAACTTGGCTTAAAGTCTCAGGGCCATAAAGGCTTATTATTTCTCGAAACCCCGTCATGTTGGCCACCAACACCACTAAGTTTTTATATTTTTTTTGCAGTTTAGTAAATTGTCTGGGCAGTCGTTGCTTTAGGTAGCTAAAATTGGCCGATAAAGTATCGGGTTGAATAAACGATTGTGTTAATAACTTTTTTTCCATGTGTTTAATTCGACTGGCTAGTGCCACAGATAACAGCAGTAACTCAATTAGGGTGCCAAATAAAAAGCTGTGCATGGTAAAAAAATTAGCTGGAATAAAATTGACTGCTACGCTCATGCTTACAACAGACCCCACCGCAATAAACGTCCACGACAACAAAAAATACCGAGCAGGGTTGAATTTATTTTTAAGGGCAACATAACCCATGGATAAACCAAAAATGCTGCCCAGTACCAGTATGATGATAAAAAACGGCATGATGGTATATTCTGCTACAAATAAACTACTGAAAAAACAGACGACGATGGGAATGTTGACAAAAGGTAAGTATCGGTAATGCCAAGGGGCATGTTGTTTGGCTTCTAAAAAAACATTTGAAAAGTTAAGTACAAAAAAAGCTAATACAAAATTAATGGTTTGAATATGTTGTGCCAGAATCACCTGAACTGCATCTGGCCATAGCCAGTAGCCTAAGCCATTTTGTGCACAAATATGCACAAAGGCGGTGATATGAAAGCCCAAATACCAAAGGTAAGCTCGATTAGGGTGAAGGGTATAAACCAGTACATTATAAAGGGCCATGACTAACAACATGGCAATGACAGCCGCCCAAAATATATTTTGTTTTCGCACTAGTCGTTCATATTGCTGAGTGCTGTAAATATTCATGGGCAATAAACTGCGCCCTGAGGTTTGTTTTTCGATGAGCAGTGTCAGGCGTTGGCCGTTGTTAATATGAAAACGTATATGAGGGAAACTGTAATACAGGGGCGTGGCTTGCTCGTCAATTAAGCCCACAGCTTGTGTATTGATGAGCTGATCATTTTCAAACAAGTAAAAACGCAAGTGCTGCAGGGTGTGGCTGCTGACCACTAACACCCGCTCGTGTGAGTTTTCATCGTTAAATTTACCAAGCAGCTCTACCTTCTGCCAGCTGACGCTGGGCCCGGGCATTATAGACTGCTGATGATTGGCCACACTGTAGTCTTGGTTAAGCCAATAAGCAGGCTCATTTAAGTGGTCGTTGGTATGCGTGGTAAGCCGTGTGGGCAGTGGCATATTAAGCGAGATTTCGCCGCGCTCATCAATGGGTAGCACTAATCCCCAGCTAGCTTGAGTAACCAACAGAAGACTTAGCATTATTTGAATGGCGACTCGGCTCATATCAGCAGGGCCTAGACTTAATAGTGTGTAGTTAAGCTTAGCTGAAAATGAACCGATTTTTGTGTGAGTAAGCGGCGGCTATTTTAAATGAAGAGTTTGCCAAAGGCTGCCTGTATCCTCTGTTACATCTTTGCAAATGAGGCGTTTTTTGAAACAAGGTACCAAATCATTGGCGTGATGGGTCACGTACAACAAACAGGTGTTTTTTTGTTTGGCTAGCAGCTCTATAAAGCCCAACACTAGGTGGCGGTTGGCTTCGTCTAGGCCCTGGCAGGGCTCATCTAAAATAAGTAAGGCAGGCTGTTTGATCATAGCGCGGCAAATTAGCACTAAGCGTTGTTCGCCAAAGCTTAGCTGGTGCAACGGAAGGTTGGCTTTTTTCTCAAGCCCCACTTGAGCTAGCCATTGCAGGGCGATATTTTTTTGCAGTTCATCGACCTTGTTGTAAAGCCCTATGGTGTCAAATAGACCACTGACCACAGTACTCAACACATTGGTGCTGGCCTTGTATTGCCATTGTAAGCTGGCGCTGATGATGCCTATGTGTTGTTTTATGTCCCAAATGCTTTCACCGCTGCCACGTTTAATGCCAAACACTGAAAGGTTGTTGGCGTAACATTGTGGATGATCGCCGCTGATTAAATTCAATAGGGTACTTTTGCCACAACCATTGGGCCCTAATACCGCCCAATGCTCCCCTTGTTCGATGCGCCAGTTTAAATTTTCGAAAATCACCCTATCTGTATAAGCCACGCGGCCATCTGTTAAATTCACCAAAGGCTGAATGTCTGGTAAATCAAGATGTGGTGCACAAGGGTCTTTAGGGGGCAGTGAGAAGCTTTGGTTGGAGAAATGCATTAAGGCTTTTACGCTATCTTGTTGCAGAATATTGTCTTTTTCTCCTTGCAAGGTAAGTTGTAAATTATGCAAAAACCCTAAGTGGGTGACCCATTGGGGTACCTCATCTAGACGGTTTAAAATCAGCAGCATCTGTTGGCCATTTTCTTTTAAATCATCTAGTAACGTTTTTAGGTGATGCTGACTTTGAATATCTAATCCGTCAAAGGGTTCATCTAACACCAATAAATCACACTTGCTTAATAAGGCACGAATTAAAATTACCTTGCGGGTTTCACCTGTGCTGAGTTTACGAAAGCCTTTATGTAAAACAGCATTCAAATTAAATAGATCAACCCATCTGTCTATGGCTTTTTGGTCAGTACTGACTTCTTGCAGTATTTCAATGACCGGTGTGCCTTGCCAAACCACATCTAAGATATCGCTTTCATCACGCTCTTGTTCTCGCTTTATTAAAGCTTGTTGTTCTTCAAAGCTCACCACGTGCACGGTCTTTTTGCATAAGCCTTCTATGGAGCCTTCTATTATCTCTAAATCGCCACTAAACAGCGCCGCCAAAGCCGATTTACCCGAGCCATTTCCGCCAATAACGGCCCAGTGCTCGTGAGGCCCTAGGGTAAATTGTGGAATGTATAGGCTTTGTTTATGGCTGAGTTTGGCGCGTAAATCGGATAAAGAGATAGTCATAAGGCATTTTACTAAAAATTTTAACCAAGTTTACCTGAGGCCAAAGGGCTTAGCAGCTGCAAAATGAATTGGCCCTATTTGCAGGTTTTCTACGATTTTGTCTATAAAGGGCTTTTATGTCGCTCTTAAGTGTGAAGGCAATGGCTTTTATTGAGTGGGTAATGGTTCTTTAGGGGAATGCCTTTTGCCTGAGCTTTTTTTATATTCATCCTCATATACTGTTAATAAGCCAAGGGCATAAGATGAACACTATGAAAATTGCCATGATTGGTGCGCAAGAGCTTGAAGGGGAAGCGGTGGCTAAAGCCTTTAAGCAAGCCAAGTGTGCACTTACCTTGTTGGTGGAAGACCCTTCAAAAGCCAAGCAACAACTGGGGCAGGGCTTTGAATATAAGTACTGTGATACCAGTAGCTTGAGTCTATTAAAAACTGCTCTTCTAGGGGTAGACAGTGTTTACATTAGTTTAAAGTGCGTTGATGAAAGCAGCGCCCAGCAAATGGTAAACCAAATAAAAAATATTGTGGCGGCTTGCCAGTTTTGCAATGTGAAAACCATTGGCTTGCTGTCGCAGTTACAGGTGAGCGAAGAAAATGCGCCCCTATTTTATGAAGTGGCTGCAATATACGAGTGTGAGCAACATGTGATCAATAGTGGCTTAAATTACTTTATTTTTTGCCCCGCGCCTTTTATGGAATGCTTACCGCAATATGTGCATGGAAGGCAGCTTTATCATTACATAAAAAGTGAAAAAATAATTGCTTGGTTGGCGTTAAAAGATTTTGCCCAAGCCGTGCTGAAAACTTACCAGCATGGGGCAATTGAAAAAGCCCGCTTTATTTTACAAGGTGATAGCCAATACAGTTTGCAACAAGCTATTTATCTTTACGCGCAAGAAGTATATAGGGGGGTAAAATTTGAAAGTGTAGAGGTGTTTTTATCTTGGCTAAGAATAAGCTTTAGTGTAGATAAAGAATTATTACATGGGGCTAAAAAGGCTCGATTTTTAGGACAAGCCAGAACGGTAATAGATGATAAAAGCGAACAAGGACATTGGTTATTGCCCAACCCTAAAACTCAATTAAAATCCTGGTGCCATTCGCAAATATTAGTGAAGCGTCAAGACCAAACAGCCTTGAGCGCTTAATAATCTGAGCGCATAAGAACCTTGAGCGCATAACAGCCTTGAGCCCTAAATAGCATGGCACTCAGTCATTACTGTTCGGGCTCTTCTTCATCACGAACGATGCCATTAACCCCTTCATCGCCGGCTAATACCCAGCATCTAGGGTGGTTGCTAAAGCCAATGTGTTGGTAATAGCTGTTGGCATCGGGGGAGGCCAGTAAGATGAGCTTACAGCTGGTTTCTAATTGGTCTTGGCATAACTGCACAAGGGTTTTGCCAACACCACTGTCTTGCAAATCGTTATCTACAGCCAAGTCTGATAAGTAACAGCAATAATGAAAATCGGTTACGCAGCGTGCGATGCCAATGAGTTCTTCACCAATCCAAGCTGTCACCACTAGGTTGCTGTTATCTAGCATACCTTGAATGCAGGTTTCGTCGTCAACAGGGCGACGTTCTCCTAAAGCACAACGATTTAATAAGTTAACAAACTGAAAGGCACTAATCGTTTGGTTTAGTCGGTACTGGATTTCCATTGTGTCCATCTATATAAGTATAAATAAGTGGCTAAGGCGCTAATGTAACAGGGCTGATGGGCCTTGTTAATTGAATAAAGTGAGTATTCACGTTAAATGCTGAAGTAAGAAGGGAGGGAGGTAATAGTTATATTAAAATGCCTGTCTAAAAACAAAGCTAAACAGGCATTTCGATTTCAAAAGGCTTTATAGTTCGCCGTTATGATAGATGTTTTGTACGTCGTCTAAATCATTTAGCATATCAATGAATTTTTCGAACATGGCTATATCATCTTCATTGGTCACTGCGGTTGTGTTTTGCGGGATAAATTGAATTTCATCTACTTCAAATTCAATTTCACCAAAGGCCTCTATTAAAGCGGTTTTCACTTTAAAGTATTCAGTGTGGGGCGCGAATACTGAGATGTTACCCTCTTCACTTTCCACGTCTGTTACGTCTACATCGGCTTCCATTAGCGCTTCTAGAACCGCGTCTTCGTCATCACCTTTAAATACTAAGATGGCGCAATGATCAAACATGTGGCTAACCGCACCAGAGGTGCCGATTTTACACTTGGTCTTGGTGAAGCACTGACGCACATCACCAAAAGTACGGTTTGGATTGTCGGTTAAGCAATCAACGATAACCATGGTGCTGCCTGGGCCATAGCCTTCGTAACGGGCTGTATCAAAGTCTTCGCCGCCGCCGCCCTTGGCTTTATCTAGGGCCTTATCAATCACGTGAGTGGGTACTTGGTCTTTCTTGGCTTTGTCGATCAGGCTGCGTAAGGTCAGGTTGCCATCTGGGTCAATGCCACCTTTTTTAGCGACAACATAGATCTCACGACCGTATTTGCTGTACACCTTGGCTTTGGCGTCAGACGTTTTGGCCATAGACTCTTTGCGGTTTTGGTAGGCTCTGCCCATCTTTCTATCTCAATTTGGTCATTATTCGTATCATTATGGGGTAAATTTTAACGTGCCCGCTTACGTTAAGTCTATGGGTAAGAAAAGACGGCAGTTTCACAGTGATGCAGCCAGCATAAATTGAACATTTAATACCCAACTTATATGGGCCGTTAAAATAAACTGCTAGAATGGCGCCCAGTAATAGGGAGCAATACATGAAAACCACCGATTTACCCTGGATTGCCGTGCTGCTATTGGTGTTATTAAGCGGTTGTGGCTCTAAGGATGAGCAGGGCGAAACATCAGATCCTGTTGTCACCCTTGAGGACGATGAAGCTGTTGTGCAGACAACGCGTCCCTTTGATATCAGCCCATCTATAGAAATACGCTCAAGAGTAGCCAGTTTAGAAGGCTCCTTGTTAGTAGACTTATTATCGCGAAACTCTTTAGCCAGTTTTATTATTCCTGTGATTGATGGAGCTTGGCAGCAAGACTGTACCCAAGGGGAGAATGGCGCCTCGTATAATAGCCGAGTTATTTATCAAGACGGTAAAGTCAGTTTATACGCCCACAATTATTCCGATAGCCAATGCCAAAATACCCTGGCTCGTATTCAAATGTCGGGGCGCTACTCAGTAGGTCAAGGTACTCAATTAGAGTCTGGTGAGCGGGTTAATTTATTATCACAAAGTATCCACACCATTAAGGCTGCCTATTATGGTAAGGATGTCATTCTGGCTTCCAATGAAATGGCATTGTGCGAAATTGACAACTGGTCTCATGGTGAGCTGCAAGACGTGAGCGATTGCGACGCATTTGATATTCACGCCATGGAAAAAAATATCGTACAAGTGATTGATCAGCAGTTGGTGTATGGCGACTCTAATAGTCGCGGGTTAGATGGTTACCCTAGCCAATTGGAAAACGATGTTCTATTTCATAAAGCCCCTACTCAGCTAGAAGGCAGTTGGTTGCAAGAATGTAAAGTGGTGGGGCAATCAGGGCAAAGTCGCTACTTGGAAGTGGTGGGGAATTCAATGTTAGAACAATGGACCCTGTTCAGCGACGCCAGTTGTGACAATATCTTGCTCAGTCAAACCAATGCCTATGAAATAGACTTTGGGCAAACGCGCATTTTGGCATCGGGTGAAAGCGTAACTGAAATATATAGCGAATTGTTTTCATCCAGTATGGCCCTGCACACACCAGAGATTAATGATTATTTTAATCACCCGCAAAGCAGTTTGAATTGTGGAAATGATCAATGGCAGCAAGATAAATTTAAAGATGTTTTAGAGTGTCTTAACATTCAAGAAGGTTTTCCGTTAGGCACACAGAAAATATTTAAACTGGATGATAACCAAGTGACCTTTGGGGATGACCAATCGATTGGCGTAGATGGTTTTGCAAACCAGTTAGAGGGACAGGGTTTCATTCGCCAATAGTTTTATCAAACGCGTAAATCAGAAATTCATTGAAATAAAAAACGGGCTTCTCGCCCGTTTTTTATTTCACCTGTGAAAATTCACTCGTTTATTTTTAATAAAATATTCTCAAAATCTAACTCGGCAGGGCGCACATAACAGCTGCTTCTGTCTGCAATGCCCATTGAATTATCATATTCGCTAAGATACTCATTCTGTGCGATGTCAGACGAGATTAGATATAAATCCGAGCATTCCTCGGTAGTACGTGGGTCACGAACACCAAAATACAGGCTATTGTCTTGAATATAGGCTATTTCATATACGGGAGGAGCATCACTGCCGGGTACGGTATAGATATCGCCATCAATGTTATAGGTACTGTTTCGTGGGGTATTATAAATTAAATTTAACTCTGTGGCTGTTTGGCCACTGGGCATCGTAATGGATGCGCCTAAGCTAAAGGTCCCTTCAAAGGCGGGAGCCACTATCCCTTCTTCACCTTCATGATAAATAATATTATTTATAGTGAAGGTGGTGTCACTTGAAAATATCCAAGTGTGATCTGCCCTGATTTCATTAAAAGGCATATTGTCTCGTTTCCAGGTGCCCTCTAAAACTATTGCGTTTTGTGAATCGCTGTCACTGCCGCAGGCGGTTATGTTTAGTAAGATTAACAATGTAACAAAAACTTTGTCCATAATGGTGAAGCTACCTAGATGCTATTTTGAAGGCGTTGGATTATGTCAGTAAATAGGGTATGTGTCTTGGGGGAGTTATCTAGATAATATGAGTGGTGACAATTAGAAAGCGGGCATTGCCCGGTCTCCAATTGACAGTTTAGAATTAACCAAAAGGCGATAGAAAACTACATTTCTAAATGAAATGATATTTAGTATTCCAAATTCATTTATTTAGTTCCAAAGCATCTGCGTTGTTATGTGCATGGCGCTTTGAGACAACACTATCGATTAAAGCATCTAATTGATGTGTTTCGTGAGCCGCATTAATTAATACTCGTAGACGTTCATGTTCTTTAGGTACAGCAGGATACAGCAGAGGCTGAACCAAAATTCCCACATCTAACAAAGACTGATAAAGCTCTGCGCAGGGTTTATTTGGAAAAATAGTAAAAATTGGGCTGAGAGTATTACTCATGCCTAAGTTAATATTATTTTCTTTGGCTTTCTGCCGGAAGTAGGCAATATTTTCGGCTAGCTTTTGATGCCGATCACTGGCCGATAATAGTTCTAAGCAGGCTACAGAAGCCGCTATATTACTGGGTGTGATACCGGTTGAAAAAATGTACTCGCGACTCATTCTAATGCGATCAATCATTTTAGAGCTCGCAATGACAAAGCCACCAGTGGAGCATAAAGCTTTACTGAGTGAACCAGAGATGATATCGATACTACCTGCAGCCACTTCATTAAAAATTTGAGCCACATTTTTTTGGTTGCTGGATATCACAAACGAATGGGCTTCATCCACATAAAGCATAAAATCATAACGCTCTTTAAGGGCTACTATACTGGGCAAGTCTACAAAGTCACCGTCAGCACTGTATAGCCCTTCAGTGATGACTATAATAGTTTTACCCTGATGAGTATTCAGCTTAGCCGTCAATTCAGTCATGTCATTATGGGCGAATGCTTCACTGCCACACTTTGTACTTTTTATTGCACTAACGATACTGGCGTGGCATAGCTTGTCATATAGGTAAAATACATTATCGATTTTCGAGGTCGCGCTAATGGCACCTAAATTTGCCGTATAGCCCGAAGTAAATATACAGCTTGCCTCCATGCTGGAAACGGTGCAAAGCCGTGCTTCCAATTGCTTGATGAGCGGGCTTCTATCAGAAAACTGACCAACGCTTAGGGAGGTGCCATATGTTTGTATGGCATCCATGGCTGCTTGTTTGATAAATGTGTGGGTGTTGAGAGAATAATAATCAGCACTAATAAATGAATGATATTTCTTACCATTCATTAGCGCTGTTTCAGAAATATAGCGTTCATGCTCTTTAAAATAAATGTCAGAAAAGTTCATATTTCCATCACCGTACAAATGCTTCTAACATTGTATATTGATGCTCTGCAATATCTTTAGCCCCTTTTTCGAATAATTCGAAGGCTCCTTCTTTTTCCAAAAGAGGGAAAATCATTTTACGTAGCTGTTGGTCATGCTTAACGTCTGCAACCATATGCTCTGTAAAATGAACTAATTGCTCATCAGAAAAACGAGAACTTAATGCGTTATAAATTCTCTTGGCAATTTCAGGAAAAATAGCTTCCATACCTGCTGCAATATAAGCGATTGATTCAATGAAGGGTTTATTTAAATACCCTTCATTGAGAAAGTCGATGTACTGCTGAGTTTCCGGTAAAGGTGATATGGATTCTAGGTCACCTTTTGTGAAGCCTAGCCCTTTCATAAGGCCACCTAATAAATTTACGTGCAAGCCTGTGTAGTCAAGCTCTTCAATTTTTTCTGCGCCACCTAACTCATCAACTAGGTTGTCCGCTAGTGTAAAAAGCGCTTGGTTATTCGGCGCATTGAATATTAGCAGCCCAAGTTGTTTGGGGAACTGCTCAACAATGTAATAAAAATTAGCGA
>OLII01000702.1_pt1 | contig 12366 bp, 10 predicted proteins | sample 1609481 | NCBI WGS metagenome assembly OLII01 (sample SAMN05416859, study PRJEB24817) | seawater metagenome | isolation source: Sea water | place: Canada:Atlantic | collected 2013-11
GTATTTGCTTAGAATGACGAGGCTAAAGACTACTCGCCGCAATTAAAGCACTTTACTTTGGTTTTAAATAGCCAAGCAAAATTTAACCCCAAAAGCTCATCTGCCCCTAAATACTTTACGCTTCTAGTTATTTGTCATGCAAAGCGTCATAAATTTTTTGAGCAAGGATGTTACTAATACCAGGCACTTTTGCTAAAGCGGCGACATCAGCTTGCATGACTTCTTGCAAACCACCAAGGAACTTTAGCAAACTCTGACGCTTTTTAGCGCCAATGCCTTCAATCGATTCAAGTCGGGATTTTTTACTGACTTTTTGTCTTTTGGCTCGATGGCCTGTAATAGCAAAACGATGTGATTCATCACGTATATGTTGCACTAGGTGTAAGGCGGGTGAAGTTGCCGGTAAGGAGATTAACTGATGATTACCCGCTAGGATTAAGGTTTCTAATCCTGGTTTACGCGATTCACCTTTGGCAACACCCACCAATAACGGTGTTTTTGTTAAAGCCAGTTGATTGAAAAACTCCTCTGCTTTAGCAAGTTGCCCTTTACCACCATCAATAAAGACAATATCTGGTAGTTTTTCTAAAGCACTATGTTCTTCAGGGGTCTGCGGGTTAGCTTTTAATTTGCCGTAACGCTTATTTAAGGCAAAGGCCATGGCAGCATAATCATCCCCTGGGGTTATCCCTTTGACATTATAGCGACGGTAATCTGTTTTTAAGGGGCCTTCTTGATTAAACACCACATTTGAAGCAATCGTTTGTTGCCCCATGGTATGGCTGATATCAAAACACTCGATACGGTGAATACCCTTTTCAAGCTCAAAGACTTCATTTAATGCAACAAAGCGAGCTTGCATCGACTCTTTGTGACTGTTTTTAGTGATCAAGGCCGTTTGTGCATTGGTTGCTGCAAGCTTTAAATACTGAGCACGTTCACTGCGAGTATTGGCTGATATTTTAACTTCGTACTCAGCTTGTTCACTTAACAGTTGTGCTAACTCTTCTTCTTGCTCAATGGGATCTTTAATGACAATTTCTTTAGGGATATTGCCTTGCACTTTTCCCTGACTTAAATTGTCATTCGCTAAGTAATGTTGAGCAATAAATGCTTGCAAAATATCGCTATCACTACTCTCACTTGGCACTACAGGGAAATAACTTTTACTACCGAGTATTTTATGTTGTCTAATAAAAAGTAGTTGAACGCAGACTTGCGACTTTTCACGATACAGACCTACAACATCTAACTCAGCAACATGCCCACTAACAAATTGCTGTTGTTGTACTTTACGTAAGGTAGCTATTTGATCACGGTATTTAGCAGCAAGTTCAAACTGCAGTTCATTACTGGCCAACTCCATTTTACCGACGAGTTGCTCGATAACACGTGAGCTTTTGCCTTGTAAGAATAACTTTGCCAAGTTAACTTGCTCTTTGTAATCATCAACAGAAATTTTATCCACGCACGGGGCTGAGCATCGGCCTAATTGATATTGCAGACATGGCCTTGAGCGCGCTCGGTAATAACTATCTTCACATTGTCTGATCGGAAATATCTTCTGCATTAAACGCAAACTTTCCCACACAGCGCCAACCGTTGGAAATGGGCCAAAATAGTCACCTTTTATTTTTTTACCACCGCGGTGTAAACCAAGCTTTGGGTGTTTATGTGCAGTAATGAGTAAATATGGGTAAGATTTATCATCGCGCAATAAAATGTTGTATTTAGGTTGGTATTTTTTAATGTAGTTATTTTCAAGGATCAGCGCCTCACCTTCGGTATGAGTTACGGTGACGTCTATCGCTGCTATTTGCTTAACTAATGCTTGAGTTTTAACCGAGCCAACATCTTTTCTAAAATAACTCGCTAGCCGTTTTTTAAGGTGTTTGGCTTTACCGACATAGATGACAACTTGGTTGATGTCATACATCCGATAAACCCCAGCATGCTCAGTTACCACACGCAAAAAAGCCTCACTATCAAAAGTTGAGGCTTGAGGGTTTTTCTCGGTATCTTTTTCTGTGGCAGGCTCTGTCGGCATGTTGAATAGTTAAGAGAGGCTTACAGCTTTTCTGTTTTTAACATGCCGTGTCGAATAGCTAAATGCGTTAGCTCAACGTCATTACTCACGCCAAGCTTTTCAAACATTCGATAACGGTAACTATTGATGGTTTTTGTACTTAAATTTAAGTGCTCAGAAATTGCAGGCACTTTATCTCCGCGAGTGATCATGATCATAATTTGTAGTTCACGATCAGATAAAGCGTTAAAAGGGTTTTCTTCGACGGAGTTAAACTGGCTTAATGCCATTTTCTGTGCAATATCCGACGGCAGATATCGTTGACCACTATGCACGGCACGGATTGCGTTAACCATTTCATCAGGACCGGCTTCTTTGGTTAAGTAACCCGCAGCCCCCATTTGCATCACTTTACTTGGGAAAGGGTCTTCAGTATGTGCAGTTAACACGATTATTTTTACATCAGGGGCAAAACGTAAGATTTTTTTCGTTGCCTCAAGACCTCCCATACCGGGCATGTCCATATCCATAAGCAAAACATCAGGCTCATCTTGACGACACACTTTAATCGCCTCTTCACCTGTCTCACATTCGCCGACAACATTTATTCCTTTAACGCTGGTGAGGATTTTATTAATACCGACCCGAACTAGGTGGTGATCATCAACCAATAAAACATTTATCACGCAAGGCAACCTTAATTAACTGTTATAGAAAATAAGAATATAGCGAAAACGCTGACTATTCAATTTAATAATGCCCTAGCTCTAAGCTGTTTGCCGTTAAACTATACAATGAGCATTAAAGTTTATTGTTTTTTAACCAACTGTTCAGTAATCCAATCTGGCCGTTTTTATAAGCGGCATAAGTCAGTCTCACTGCATTACTTAAAATAACACTATCTGACCAATTAGTTTGTTCACTAATTAACTTATAACAATGCTTGGCTTCCGGTGACATATAACCACGCATCTCTTGTAAACCGCGCTCTTTTTGTCGATCCCGATAACGCTTTTGCTTTTCTGCATTGCTCATCGCCGTTTTTTTCACTGGCTTTTCATTAGTTTGGTCTGAGTGATCCATCATGATTAACTTATTTACTGAAAATATTCGCTTATATTCACGTATAACAGCCGTTTAATCAAGGGAGAAGTAAGTTTGATTTAAGACAAAAACTTTAACATTTTTAACTGTTCGGAGTTGTTTGGAGTACAAGTGTACGCTAAAGTAGCCCCCTAAAAATTTATTATCGGATATCAGCTCATTATGGCAATGCCACAACAAAACTCATACAGCAAAGAAGATCTAGTTAAAGCAGGTACAGGGGAATTATTTGGTGAAGGTAATTCACAGCTTCCTTCTGATAACATGCTAATGATGGATCGTATTCTAACCATCACAGAAGAAGGCGGTGCAAACGGTAAAGGCTTTATTGAAGCCGAACTCGATATTACCCCAGACCTATGGTTCTTTGACTGTCATTTTAAAGGCGATCCGGTGATGCCTGGTTGTTTAGGTCTAGATGCAATGTGGCAGCTTGTTGGCTTTTTCTTAGCGTGGACTGGTGGTCCAGGTAAAGGTCGTGCTTTAGGTGTAGGTGAAGTAAAATTCACTGGTCAAATCTTACCGACCAATAAAAAAGTGACTTTCAGAATTGATTTCAAACGTGTTATCAAGCGTAAGCTTTACATGGGTCTTGCTGACGGTAGTGTTTCTGTTGATGGCCGTGAAATTTACACAGCTAAAGATTTAAAAGTTGGTTTATTTACTGATACCACTAAGTTCTAATAGCAGTTAACGTTTTTTAAACGCTAATAGCATACAAAAACCCAGTAAGTTCACTTACTGGGTTTTTTATTGTTTTAAATTTATTGGTTTTGTCAAAAAGCTTGTTACTTGAACAGGCCCTGTTGCTTATCTTCGATGGCTTCTCGCCAACCGCCAAGCCATTGTGACTTAATCGCATCATTTTGATATGGACATTGTTCTTTAGAGCGACCAGAAATACCCGCTTGATAACCTCTAGTATGTGCTCTATTTTCGCGATCGCGCTTTTGCCGCTTCATCATATATACATGTTCCTTGTGATTTCTTAATTAAAGATCAATAACTTAATTTTAATCTACTAGGCTAAAGTTCACAGTCAGTAGTCATTTCAGTTATTGCACAACCAAACAAAGCTTAGCGCAAGCTCGGCCAAATTCAATTAAAGTGATTAACAATCCATAAATCGTAGGCACAAAAAAAGCACTCGTAGAGTGCTTTTTCATTAGCGATAGTTTATCTCAAGAAAGATAAATTAATCAGCAAAACGTCTACGACGAAGTCCTAAAAGACCTAAGAGTGAAAGAATAACAAAGCTGCTAACACTTGCACCTTGTCTTTCTACTTTTTCTTCAACTTCACCGCAATCTTCAATTTCACCACCAGAGACTGGTCGAAGCAAAACCGCCCTTGCAACATCTATCATTACAGGGTTACCACTTTCATCAAGTATTAGCTCACCCAAAGCATCGTAGCTTTCGTCTTTATGTATCGCCGTAGCTGAGATCTGACCTGCATCATTGATATCGTTCGCTTTTAGGATATTGTAAGGAGAGTTACAAGGTAGCAAGTCATTAATATTAACGATTGCAGGGGCATCACTTGCAGTATCATACATAAAACCAGCAGTTCTACGTGGATTATCAGAGCTATCGTTATGCGTCTCAATTTCTCCCTCACCGACAATGACGCCTGCAGAGTTAATTGCATAAGCTGTACTTTTTGAACTGGTAAAAAAGTCTTTTGGTATAACTATTTCCATCTCATTATTTGGCACACTTGTATCGACATAGAAGAACTTTCTGACAAAAGTACTTGCATCTCGAGTATAACCAACCGCGATACCACTGTCGTTGATATCATTAGCACGTGAGAAGGGGTATACAGAGCCGTAACTGAAATAATAATGCGGTTGATTAAAATCAAATACCTCTTTATTACCTGCTTCATCTTCTTTAAATATTACCGCATATGAGCCAGTCATACGTTCAGTTGCTGATGGCGTAGTTACATTAGTGTCATCCCATCCATGAGCATAACCCACAGCAACGCCATGGTTATTAATCGCTAATGCTTGACTAGAAAAAGCCCTATCGTCATCAACATGGGGAGTAATTAATAAACCAAGTTGTTCTGTTTCTACTGATACATCAGTTCCACTTGATACCGTCGCTTTAAATGCTTGTATATGATACATACCGCCTTGGTGATATTGCACACAAATATCATAAGGAATATTATATCGGTTAGGCTCTTCACAACCGGTCGTATCATCAAGAATATAGTTCCGTCTATTCTCACTGACTTTATAACTACTATAACCTACTGCAGTACCGCTTTCGTTCATATCAAACAGCGCTGAAACACCACCACCGTATTGTGTTTCTATCGGCTCAACTGGATAGATGGTAGCGCCATTATCTAATGAGAAAAATCCGCGCTGGCCATGTTCACGTAACCAGTGAGTTTGTAGATTACCACTACTGTCAGTAAACTCAGGCATAGCGAGGTAAGGAGCACTTGCCGTACCAAAAACTGTGCCTGTATCAGTGATACCGTTTATAACAGTTACCGTCGATCGGGTTCTTTCATCAGTACAAGGAGTATTTTCAAAGTCAGTATCAAAGACACATATTTCTGTCGATTCACTGCCATTTCCTAAGTTAATCAATGCCGCAGTATCTGCGACGATTTGATATTTAAAGTATGGGTTACTGTTGGACTTATTCATATCTTGAAGGTAAAGCTTAGCCCAAGCAAGATCATTAGCCGTTGGGTTACCGGCTTTCATCGCTTCAAGATCTTCAATTGGCTCTAAACCAAAATAAAAATCATGTCGAGTTAGCGCTAAATAACTAATATTATTAAAGTCTGCGTCATCGAAATATTGAAACTGTACCGGAAAATTGAAAGAGTTAGTGCCAGCAACTGCCATCTGCTCCTGAAGGTTTAACTTACCACCATAGGTGTATGCTTTAGCTTCTTTATCAATTTCAACCACTTCATAAGTTGCCGCTTGACTGTAACTTATGGCACTTAGGCTTAATGCACTTGTAATCCCTAACGACAGTATATTTTTTACAAATTGCTTCATTCTACTTCTATACTCTTTATGGTTATTCTATTTAATTTGCCGACTTACTTTTAAGTAAATAAGTTCAAAGCATTGGCTAATTTCTATCAGTAATTATTGTTACTGATCATCAAGCTCTTGCCATCTGGCATAAACAATCTCAAGATTTGACTCACATTCGCTCAGCTGGTTCAAAACTTTTTTAGTTTTTTCGTCATCTTGACTAAAAAAATCGGCTTCGTTGACTTGCGCCTGCAGTGAATCAATTAAATTTTCTAATTCATCGATTTTATCAGGTAACGCCTCAAGCTCACGAGTTTCTTTAAATGATAGCTTTTTCTTTTTCACTGCCGGTGCAGTTTCTACTTGTGTTTGCTTGCTCTCAGCTTGCTTTTCTTGCTTTGCTTTTTGCTCAGCGCTATCAGCCATACTTTGTCGCTGTTCCGCTTTTAACGCTAAATAACTGTCAACATCATCATAGCCACCAACAATTTGATTGATTTGCCCTGTGCCATCAAAATACAAACAGGTATTTACACAATTATTGACGAAATCACGATCATGGCTGACTAAAATAACCGTTCCTGCATAATTTGCAACAACTTCTTCAAGCAGCTCTAAGGTTTCTATATCAAGGTCGTTAGTCGGCTCATCGAGAATAAGTAAGTTACTAGGTCTTAAAAATAGGCGAGCAAGTAATAATCTATTCTTCTCACCACCAGAAAGCGCTCTTACTGGAGTACGTGCACGTTTAGGACTAAACAAGAAATCTTGTAAGTAACCAAGTACATGACGAGACTTGCCATTAACCATGACTTCTTGTTTACCTTCACCAACAATCTCTTGTACGGTTTGATTAAGATCTAAAGCCTCTCTGTGCTGATCGAAGTAAGCAATATCTAAGTTCACTCCCGAGCGCATTTTACCGCTAGTCGCCGGTAGCTTTTCCATAATTAGCTTAATTAAGGTCGACTTACCCGTACCGTTTGCGCCAATTAACGCTAGTCTATCATTACGGGAAATCAGTAAATCAAGGCTTTTGATAATCACTTTATCACCAAAAGCAACTTTGACATTCTCCGCTTCAAAAACTAGCTTACCAGAACGCTCCCCTTGAGTGATATTCATTGTACTTTGATTACGCACATCACGACGCGCGCTGCGCTCTTTACGCAATTTTTCTAATGAACGAACACGTCCCTCGTTACGAGTACGACGGGCTTTAATGCCTTGACGAATCCACACTTCTTCTTCAGCTAACTTTTTATCAAATAAAGCGTTTTGTTGAACCTCTACTTGTAAATCATGTTGCTTTTGTTCGATATATAAATCGTAATCACCGGGGTAACTTTTTAATTGTCCGCGATCAAGGTCGAGAATACGCGTTGATAAACCACGGATAAACGCCCTATCATGACTAATAAAAATAATAGTGCCGGCAAAATCTTTTAAAAATTTCTCTAACCATAAAACACTTTCAATATCCAAGTGGTTAGTAGGCTCATCCAGTAACAAAATATCTGGGTTAGTCACTAAGGCTTTAGCTAACGCTACTTTTCTTAACCAACCACCAGATAAATCTTTGATTTTAGCTTCCGCATCTAATGACAAGGTACTCATCGCTTGTTCGATGCGTTGTTCATCTTGCCAAGCATTCGCTTGTTCAAGCTCTTCTTGAACTCTTGAAAGCTTATCGAGGTTTTTCTCACTTGGATCTTCGCTAATAAGCGTAATCAAACTATGATAACGGCGAATAAGCTCAGCATTTTCTTTGACACCTTCAGCGACATAATCAAAGACGCTTTGCTCTGATGATTCAGGAGGATCCTGCTCTAACATCGCCATTTGCATGGTGCTAGACTTTAAAATCTGTCCATCATCTAAGTTTTGTAAGCCCATTAATATTTTCATTAAAGTAGACTTACCTGCGCCATTTCGACCAACCAAACAAATACGCTCGCCGGTTTGAACACTTAGCTCTGCTTTATCTAAAATTTTATCTTCACCAAAAGCAAGCTCGCCGTTGGCTATTCTTAATAATTCCATAATTCTTCTTATGCGTGGTTACTTAAGTTCACTGTTAACTAACTGTTCAACTTGTGCTTGAGTAAAAGGCCAAAATAGTTTTTGATTATTGCTACTGTCTAGTTCTAGTTTTTCTAAAACGGGAATGTGTACACCATATAACTCAACTAATGTTTTATTTTCATGGGCAACACTTTCTTGTTCAATGATATCAACCTGATTTAACTTTTCTGGTGAAATTACTGTTGAACAAATATCTAAAGCTTGCTCGCATAAATGACATCCATCACTGCCATATAAATTAAATGCATTCATTTACATTACTCTGCTGATTTCTTAGGTAATTGAGTTATCAGGTTTTCTTTCTGCTAATAGACCAACTGTTGTGAATATGCTTGTTTCGAGCAAAATCTTTATCTCGAGTGACATCAGACATTGCCTGAGCGGTTAGACCTAACTTATCTAGCGCGTCAAAATCAATTTTGAAGTTACGCTTATTATTGGTGAAAAATATCTCACCGCCTCGATTAAGTGACTTCAATGCATCAGCTAATAACGCGACATGATCTCGTTGAACATCAAAACTGTCCTCCATACGTTTAGAATTAGAAAACGTCGGTGGGTCAATAAAAATCACATCAAATTTAGTGGTGTTCTTTTTAAGCCAATCTAAACAGTCCGCTTGAATAAATTGATATTTATGCCCGCTCAGCTTATTCAAAGCAAAGTTATCTTGCGCCCAGTTAAGGTAAGTATTCGACATATCAACCGTGGTAATAGATAACGCACCATGCACTGCAGCTTGAACTGAAACTGAGCCAGTATATGCAAACATGTTCAGTAGTGTTTTACCTTTTGCTTTTTTAGCAACAATTTGGCGGGTTTTTCGATGATCTAAAAACAATCCTGTATCAAGATAATCCCACAGGTTTATTTTAAACTGAGCGCCATGCTCATTAATAGTGATAGATTGTTTCGATTTGTCCATGCGTTGGTATTGGTTAGCACCTTTTTGTTTGGCACGGGTTTTTAATACCACTTTATCTGTAGGAATATCTAACACCTTGGGTGCCCAATAAATAACTTCTTGCAAGCGCTTCTTAGCTTTATCTTCTTCTACTGTTTTTGGCGCTGCGTATTCTTGAATAACTAAATACTCACCATAAATATCAATAGCAACATTATATTCAGGGATATCACCATCGTATAAGCGGTAAGCTTCAATATCATTTGATTTAAGCCAGCCTTTAAGGTTTTTACGGTTTTTCTTTAAGCGATTAGCAAAAGCACTGTCTTGCTCAGCAAAGTTTGCTTGCGGATTGACAGCATCCTTGGCTAATTGTTTTTCATCAACATTGTATAAGGCTAATTGACAATCCAATGGGCCGTTTTTAAATTTATAGCGTTTAAAACTAGATAACTTTAGCATCGCCAATAAATCTATATTGGCGGTTAGAATGGCAAGTCGCCAGTCAACAAATTGTGCTTTAAGCTTTTGACCAAATAAAACGAAGTTTTCCACTAGTTCAGGTAATTCACCAATACGCTCACCATACGGAGGGTTGAATAAGATAGTACCCGGTCCACCAAATGTGTTGTTCATATCGTTGGTATTTTTACAGGAAAACTCAATAAACTGTTGCAGCTTGGCATTGCGCGCATTTTGTTGAGCGGTTTTTAACACGCGACCGTCAAGGTCAATACCAAAGACTTTAACGTGCTTTAAGCTTGATAAAGACACTTCTGAGCTATCAATAGCCTGCGTTAATTCATCTTGCCAAAGTTCATCATCATGGGCTAACCAAGACTCAAACCCCCAAGATTCCCGCGCAATTCCCGGCGCTTGTTTCGCAGCCATAGCAACGGCTTCAATCAAAATGGTACCCGAGCCACACATAGGGTCAACCAGTGGTTTAGTGGTATCGGCTAACCAACCAGAACGTAATATTAGTGCTGCTGCCAAGTTTTCCTTTAAAGGCGCTGCACCACTGTGCTCACGATAGCCGCGTTGAAATAAACCACGGCCAGAAAAATCAAGGTAGATACTCACGTTATCTCTAAGTAACCTGGCTTGAAAGCTAATTTGAGGAGATTTCTTATCAACATCTGGACGCTCTAACCCTTGATCACGAAATTGATCAACAATGGCATCTTTAATGGTTAAACCACCAAATTGACTATTGCGAATCTCTTCACTGTAACCAACAAAGTCTATGGCAAAAGTGGTATGTGACTCAAAAACGTCGGGCCAATTAATACTGCTAGCGGCTTTAAATAATTCGTCTTTGTCTTTCGCTTCCCCCTCGCCTAGCTTTAACATAATGCGGGTAGCAAGACGTGTCCAAAGAGATATTTTATAACCGAGTGCTAAAGAAGCGTGAAAATATACTCCCTCAGGCTTTTGGGTAACTTGTTGTGCGCCTAAGTTTTTTATTTCATCAAGAAGTAAAACTTCGATACCAGGTGAAGTTAGGGCTAAAAATTGTTGTGTGGGTTCAGTCATGATGAATTTCCAAAGTAGCAGCATAAAGTAGCAGCAGAGTAATCTATGGGCGCGATTATATACGTAAACACTACCTACATAAACAAAAGTTAACCTTAACTGACAGAAACTGTCTGATTTTCACCCGTTACGAATAACATTTAAGCTAACAGCTTTTTTTAAAAAAAAGCGCTTGCTTTATCGATGCACTATCCTTACTATACGCCTCGCTTTCAGGGAGTGACATTTTATCACTCACTGTAAACAAATTCTCTGATAATAGAATTAAAACAATTATTGGCTTGTTTAAGTTCACCACTTAAACCATTCGGACGCGGGATGGAGCAGCCTGGTAGCTCGTCGGGCTCATAACCCGAAGGTCGTCAGTTCAAATCTGGCTCCCGCAACCAATTCTTAATATTTCCCATAAAAAAAACAATGCATTAGCTCGTCGGGCTGTTACTCATAGATAGCCGAAAGTCGTCATTGTCTTATCAAATCTGGCTCCCGCAACCAATCTTTAATTCCCTTATAAAATCCCCATATAATTAATTCCAAGCACAAACTCGTTGGGCTATTACTTCTCTTTAAAAAGTTAATAGCCAAAAGTCATCTTTATTACTTTTGAATAACTACTAGTGAGCCGTCATTGCTTGTTAAAAGCAAATACCTTTATTTAATCTTTTGGTTCGTATAAAGCTAAGGGTTAAAGACCATCCATGGAACAATAACGAACTGGAACGCTAACGTATTAATGCCATTTACTTAGTATTGATAGCTATGGGCTTGCTCACGTAATTGAAGAGGTGATATTTCGCCGTTACTACATTGCGCAACTGCATCTATTTCAAAAGAGATAACCTCATCTTGAAAGTTAATAGCATCCACTTGACCTAACGCTTTAAAAATCAAGGTTAGCTTGTCACTCTTACTCAGCTTTGCTGTGAGTTGCGGCTTTTGACAAAGTAATTGAAGGCTTTGGTTAAGTAATGTTTGATACAAGTGTCCACGGGATGATTGCTCTGGTTTATCTTCTTGCTCATGGTTTTCTGTAGAAAGTCGAGCTATTTGATTAGATACCTTAGCCTTTTCATAAGTGATATCTTTTAGCTTATCTTGGCTTACTCTTATTTTGTCATCTATCGCTTGTTTTTGTGCTTCGTCGCCACTCTTAAGGCTTTGAGACTGCATCGAGTTAATTTTCTTATGTAATGAAAACTCTTGATGTGCGATATTTCTTGCTTGCAGTCGCAGTGTATTTAATTCCTGCTTTGCTTTATGGCTTTCTGTATCTTGCTCTCTTTGACTAACTTGCGCTTGCTCATCTTGAATCAAAGTGGCAGCAATTGAATTATCAACATTTACTAATTCATCGACGTTTGTACTTATACCAAAGGTTAAACCATAGCCAACTATATATTGGTGAACTATCTCATTAACCCTAAAATTTTCAATATTCGTTTGTACTTGATAAGCGTGATTAAGTTCATCACTAATCTTTTGAGCTTGGAGCTTCGTTTGACTTAAGTCAGCGCTGTGGGCGGCTAAACTAATAAATAAAGAACTAGCCAATATCGTTTTAAAAACTGAATAAGACATATTATAAATTTCCTACAACTTTTAGGAGAGATTACTAAGAAGAACAGAGAAGCCAATATCAATCAATTAGAAAGATATTGGCCTGTCTCTTATACACATCTGACGCTGCCGACGATC
>OLII01000703.1_pt1 | contig 12345 bp, 13 predicted proteins | sample 1609481 | NCBI WGS metagenome assembly OLII01 (sample SAMN05416859, study PRJEB24817) | seawater metagenome | isolation source: Sea water | place: Canada:Atlantic | collected 2013-11
AGATCTAGTACGGTCTCGTGGGCTCGGAGATGTGTATAAGAGACAGTAGCTATACCAAACTGGATAATGATCACTGGTTAACTTTGGCCAAGGAGGGTTAGAACATGCAATCCCCAATAAAATCAGATTACGATGTAGTTATATTTGGCGGTGGTTGGGCCGGATTAACACTGGCCCGTCAGTTAAAAATAGCGAATAAAAACCTATCCATTTTGGTGAGTGAAGCTCAATCGACGTTTCGTAGCAAGGTAGGTGAAGCCACCGTTGAAATGACGGGACACTACTTCATGAAACAATTGGGGTTAGTAAATTATTTGTATCGTAATCATTTGCCAAAAAATGGCTTGCGTCTTTTTTATGATTCGCCTAATCATGATTTATCCCTACACGAATTAAGCGAGCACGGCACCACGAGCATCCCCCCTCACCCAGCGTTTCAATTGGATCGTGCTAAATTGGAAGCTGATTTAGTGGACATGAACCGTGAACAAGGCATTGAAGTGCTAATGGGCACTAAAGTCGTGGATTTTTCAATTAATAATGATGATGAACAGCATAGCGTGCAACTTGAAAACAAGTTGGGTAACTTCGAGCTAGGTGCAAAGTGGGTAGTGGATTGCAGTGGCCGGCATCGTATTACTCGTAAGCACAAAAAACTCAGTTATCAGAAGAATGTGCCAGAGAATTTTTCTGCATGGGCACGTTTTAAGAATGTAAATGATATCGACAGTTTGGGCACACCAGAATGGCAAAAAAAGGCATTTGGACGCTTTTTATCAACCAATCACTTCACCGGTGATGGCTACTGGGTGTGGTTTATACCGCTAAGTGGTGGTTATACCAGTGTTGGCATTGTGGGTGAAAAATCAAAATTTGAAAAGCCGCCCATCAAGCAAGCAGATTTTTTAGCCTTCTTACATAACTATAAAGCTATTCATCAACTATTGGATGGAGCTGAAATTGTGGATTTTGAAGCATGGGGGCAATTGGCTTACCGTGCGGATGAATTTATATTTAGTGATCGTTGGGCAACATCAGGGTTTGCCAGTATGTTTCTTGATCCACTGTTCAGTGGTGGAGGTGACATGATTGCTTTGTTTAACGATCAAATTAGCCAGGCCATCTTATCTGATATCTCTACGCTAGACCGTACTCAGGCACAAATGGATTTAGAAAAATATGTGCCGGTTGCCAACCAAACGGTACGGGAGTTTTTCCAAGGTTTGTATGCCCATGTTGCCAATGTTTACCCGATAATAGATTGTGCGCAATTGTGCTCTCCATTGTTGGCATACAACACTGCTGCGTACTTTTTAGAAATTGCTTGGGATTACATGGCGGGTCACTATGCTAATCAAGAGTATTGGTTACGTAAATCTTACTTACGCCGCGGCTATATGGCTTTAGAGTTAATTCTTCAGCGTCAAATATTGGATGCTGAAAAAATACTGAAACAACAGAATCGTTATTACCGACGCAATGATGAAAACTTTTTTGAATCAGGGGCTGACCTTTATAAATATTTTGTTTATCAAATGGGGCAAACAGGAAAAGACGGCTGGAGAATAGACCTTAGAATAAAGCTTTGGACGGATATATTCCTGCGTATGACTCAAGCCAAGCTAGACTTGCCCATGTTTGCTGACCGTATGATGGTACAAAATAGTGTCACATTAATCGACATATTAGAAAAACCTCTCATGGGCGAGCAGGATGAGGAATGGCTCTTTACGAAAGTGAGTATAAAACTCACTGAAATGACTTTACAGGCCATGGCTGAAAGCGATATGTCTATACCAGATGACATTTCTTTTAAAGTTGATCGGGCCGCCTTTGTTAGCGGTAATGTAATCGTCAGTGACCCTTTGCAAGAATTAAGCGACGAGGATGTTGTGGTTCTTACAAAAAAAGCCAATATCTTGTGGTCGCAAACTCAGGAATACATTGCCATGCCAAGTATGGTTCCGGTTTTTTTGAGTTTTTCTCGTCAACAGCCCGATAGCATCATGACCACAATAGTTGATCAAAGACGTAAACAAATTGTAAGCGAACCTGAAACAGCGGAGGCATTGTGATACAAGAATTTTTCAACGCCCGTGATGGTAAACGCTTAGCTTATCGTTGGTTTACTAATTCCGACACTAACCATGTTCTTATCTGCTTACATGGCAGTACCTTTAATGGCCTGCGTTATGCTAATTTTGCTCGCGTAATTGCCAAGAGTGGAGCTAATGTTTGCTTACCAGATTGGCGCGGGCACGGTGATAGCGAAGGCTCACCAGGTGATCTAGATTATGATAACCAATTACAAGATGACTTATTTGATCTCATTGAACATTTAACCCATCAAGGTATGTCCAGTATCGTACTAGGAGGTCATAGTGCCGGTGCGTTGATTGCCTTGCGATTTATCGTTTCAACCGAGAATCCTTTAGTGAAAGGTTATTTTGCCATTTCACCTCCCCTTACCAGTACAGATGAAACGCGAAAATATGATTTTACTAAAGGTAATTTGGAATATCGTTTTCGCTACGCTCGTAATAAAAAACAGTATCGAGTGCCAGAAAAAGGCGCTTTATTGCATACCCCAAAACTTAATATAGCCAAGTACGCACTGGCCCATTTTGTACCTTGGTTTCGTGCATTGAAGGTGATGGACTTTCCTGAGACAGGGGGCGCTGGCGGGCGGGTGTTATCTTATAGCTATCGTTTGCTCAGTGCTTATAGTGTTAGAAACTATCCTGAGTTATTTTCTGCATTAAAAGTGCCTTGTCATTTTATTGTAGGGGAAAACGATGAAGTAATGGATAGCGATACGCTGAGTTCAATTGTTTCTTGGTATGTGTCACCTTACATTGATTCGTCATTTTCATTAATTCCGAAAGCCAATCATATGACGGTACTCACGCCAGCCTCAGCCTCCATTACGAAGTGGTTGAACTCTGTTCAAGGTCAATCACATGGAGTGGCTGCATGATTGAACAAATACAACAGCAAGTGATTAAGGTCACGTGCCCAGACTGGACACTGCTTTCCAAGCACCTTTCTAATAAAGAAGGGAGCCTAGAGAATTTTTTAGCTAAGAGTCTTGATAATAGCGAACAACTGCTTATCTCTGATGTAATTGCGAGTGTACGGCACAATCGCGAGGGCCGAATTGATATTCGAATGCCGGCTCTTTGTGGCCATCCACTTTATATTTGCGAGTATGATGGCAGAACCTATCTTAGTGATCATGTTGTGGCTTTTTACCACTTGGGGTTAACGGTTATAGATAAAATATACCTAGCTGAAATAGCTCTGCAAGGATTTACAATCCAGCATAAAACCTTATTAAAAAACGTTCGCTGTTTATATGCTAATGAGCAGTATGCTTGTAAGGGCGAGCAGTTAATCTGGCTTAATCATTTGTTACCCAGTATCTCCAATGAGAATAAAGTAAGTGATGCCCCCTTTGATAAAATACCTAATTTATCTTTAAGGTTATTTTCCCCCTTAGATCATGTTTTATATATGAATGCTTGGATGTACCTTCAAACTACCGAAGAATCTAGCGTTAAAATAAACGAGGATGAATTGCGGAAGTGTTTGTATTCACATCACAATGGCTTTATGTCGGCCATGGGGCCATTAGGTAAAAAGGTTTGTAAAAAAATAAATAAACAAGAATGGCTGCAAGATGAAATCTGGCAGGAACATTGTTTACCCTTTGTTAAATCACTACTAACGGCTATGGCTTATGCGCATAATAAAACATTAGTTTGGTCTCTTGATCCCGAAGTGAGCCTGCCCTGGAATGAAAAAGTGCTCTTTGAGGAAAGTGACAAACCCATACACAATCTTTTCGAAGCATTTCAGCGCCTATTTTTCTACGGTAATAAATGGCTGGTTAAGCAATGGTTATTTATTCCACCCCTCATCAGCGCCAAATTAGTACTTAAGCGTAAGGGAAATGCCCACCGGGTGTTCCTTTATGCAACCAGTTTGGATTATTTGATGCGATTTCACACACTAAACCATGAAACACCAACGGAGTAACTCCCATGACAACTGAATTAGAACTAAGCAAAGTACAAGAGCTATGCGAACAAACGGCGATGATGCTGAATAAGGACGCTGTGGATGCGGATACACCTATTGCTGAACTGGGCGTGGATTCATTAAATATCGTAGAAGTTATTTTAATTTGTGAACAACTGTATCCAGGGGTGATGAATCCTGAAAACCTCGTATTTGACGAACATACCACTTTGCGGGAAATGGATGGGCAATTACTTGAAAATTCAGTAGAAGCTTAACAGTCGTCATTAAGGAGCAGAACATGTTTAAAAATATACTGATATTCGCCCTAAGCAGTTTTGTCATCGGCAATGTAGTTGCGTGGTTTTCAGGTGCTGCTCCTATTAATTTTGCCCCCATAGAATACAGCCAGTCTGAGCAGAAACAGCTCAATTTTTTAAAGTCCGCTGTACAGCGTGATGAAAAAGATGCCGATGCACAACTGGCCCTAGGGCAGTTGTACAGCTATCACCATGAGCTAGAGTTAGCACAGACCCATCTCTCTCAGGCATTAAAAGTGCTACCCGATTTGCCATTGGCTCAAGCGGCTTATTATGCCAATGATGGCATGCTAGCCGGAGCCAGTGTTGATTTAACCATGGGGATTTATAAGACCCTACGCTTGCGAACAGCCATGGAAAAGATTAATGAGGCGGCAAGTGAAGCCGAGCAAGACTTTAGTGTGCGCTTGGTTCGACTGGTGACTTTTTCCTATGTAGGTGAATACGGGGGGTTGTTTGATCAGGTTTTTAAAGATGAAATTTGGTTTAATCAATTATTTGATCAAGCGGGTGAACAAATGCCCGCGCAGATTAAACAAACCGCTTGGATTGCGTTAGCCCACGTTTATTTGAATCAAGTTTCCACAAGCCCTGAAAATTTAAAACAGGGTACACAATATTTTGCAATGGCAACAGCGTTGGGAGCGTGTCCAAATACGTTACAATATTCATGTCTACAATTGGGCTCTGTTAGCCTTGCCTCAGGTGGATTGTAATGTTGGTTAGCATGAGCGACGTGAGCAAAGTTTACCCTTTGGGAAAGCGAAAGGTCGCAGCGTTAAGCGGTGTCAATTTAGAGATTGATGCTGGTGAGTTTGTAGTGATCAAGGGCCAAAGTGGCAGTGGTAAAAGTACCTTACTTAATTTGTTAAGTGCACTGGATCATAGTGACAGCGGACAGGTAAAGATTAAAGGCGTGGCTATTGCCAAGCTAAATGAGAGCCAACGGGCTAAATTTCGCGGTGAACATATTGGTATTGTATTCCAATCTTTTAATCTTATTCCGGTATTAACCGTGCTGGAAAACGTTATGTATCCATTGACGTTACGGGGCATGAATAAACCTCAAGCGCAGAGTCTTTCGCTAAGTGCTCTTATGGATGTAGGTTTGGATGAATTTGCAGGGCAAAGACCAAACCAGTTGTCAGGAGGTCAAATGCAGCGCGTCGCCATTGCGCGGGCCATCGTCTCTAAGCCTGACTTAGTATTAGCCGATGAACCCACGGCAAACTTGGATTCAAAAACCAGCAGTACCGTTATTGAACTAATGCACCGACTCAATCAAGACCATGGCGTAACGTTTATTATTGCCAGCCATCATGATTATGTAATGCAACAAGCTTCGAGGTTGATCACCCTAGAAGATGGAATGATTCAACAAGACACTCTAATTAAATCAGCGCACTCAAATTATCAGCAGGCCCCATTATGAAACACTCTCTCATTTTTAGTTTTATTTTGTTATTACTGCCCGCTTTAAGTAATGGTACTAGCAATGATATTTACGAAAATTCATCTTTAAATACAAAAAAAAATGCCCTTGAAGAAAGCCAAGAACAGTACATTTTACCAACGGTTATACCGGCTACACAACTAGAGCGCCAAAATTTAATTTTACGTTTAGCTGATGCGAGCGACTCTCAGCAGAAAAAAGTGCTCTATCTGGCTCGCTTGGCTTTCATAACCAATCAGGCAGATGCTTCCCTATCGGAAGTTGAGTTTTTAGAGAAAGATATGACTTCTTTAAGGGCTTTATTACCAAAGGACCCCGAGTTAATGGCTGCGCACGGTTCTCTCATTGCTTTTAAAACAGTATTTTTTCTCGATGAACTATCGAAGCTGTCGGTTATATCCCGTCAGGGAAATCGTTTAATGGACAGAGCCATTAAGCTAAACCCTAAACACCTGGGTGCCCGACTTCAACGGGGCATTGCTTGCGCACATATGCCTGCTTTTGTACGCCGTGCTCACTACGCAGTAACTGATCTTGAATTATTGAAAAAACAAATAGCCAACCAGTATGGTGAAGAATTTAAACAGTTTATTGATTTCTATTTGGCAATGGCTTATAGCCGAAATAGACAAATTCCAGACGCTAAAGAATTATGGAAAAAATTAGCGAAGGGCGAAAACTTTTGGTCTGAAAAATCGAAGTTGGCATTAAAGGATTATTAGTATGAGCCTAGGTTGGAAGATTGCATTATTAAATATATTGCGTAATGGTCGCCGCAGCGTAATTACCTTGGCGGCCATTATATTTGGCTGTGTCAGCTTGATCGTGTTTGGTGGCTTTGTACAATCTATGTACGAAGGCATGCGCGAAAGCATGATTCGTTCTCAATTAGGGCACATTCAAATCTATGCAGAGGGTTACAATCAGTACGCCAAGGTTTCGCCTAGTGAGTATTTCATTCCCGTTGATCAACTAGCGAATATTGAAAAGCAGATTAAACAGGTTGCTTCACCGCTTGTCATAGCACCAAGGCTGAATATTAGTGGGCTTATTAGTGATGGCAAACAGTCTATCGCCATTGTGGGAGTGGGGGTAGACGCCGATAAAGAAGTGCTACTGTCTTCTTCTATTATTATTACCCAGGGTGAGGATCTGTTTCCAGAAGACGTATCGGCGGCGCACATAGGTGAAGGTTTGTTTGAGTCTTTGGATATCGATGTGGGCGGCTATTTAACACTGTTAGCCAGTACACGAGACGGTGCAATCAATGCAGTAGATATTCAAGTGGTGGGTGTTATTAACACTGGGGTTAAAGAGCTGGATGATCGTTTAATACGAATGAACCTGCCCTTAGCTCAAGAGCTAATGTACACACAGGATGTCAGTCGCCTGATTGTTTTGTTAGAAAATACCGATGACACATTACCGGTAAGCGAGTTACTCAATCAACAATTTTCGCAGCAAGGTTTAGATCTTGAATTAAAGCGATGGGACGAACTTTCAGCCTATTATCATCAAGTGGTGAGTTTATTTGATGGGGTTTTTGGGTTTATATCCATCATTGTATTGATCATTGTTTCCTTAAGTATCAGTAATACCATGCTAATGGCCGTGATGGAGCGTACACGAGAAATTGGTACCATTCGCGCGATGGGGGGAACGCCCATGCAAGTGACTGGGTTAATACTATTGGAATCATTCTTTCTTGGCATCATAGGCAGTGCACTGGGCTTAGCGCTAGGTATGTTAGCGGCAAAGGGAATTACGTTTGCAGAATGGATGATGCCAAGGCCACCAGGCAGTACACAAGATTATCCAATTCGCGTATTTGTGGTGGCGGATATTATGGTGCAAACGTTTGTATTGGGTGTTTGTATCGCAGTGGTGTCGAGTATTTATCCGGCGGTTAAAGCGTCGCGCTTGTCGGTTGTGAATGCATTAAGGTTTGCTTAATGGTGTTTAATAGTTACTGCCTAATAGTGCATTTAGAAATTTTTACGGAGTACATAAGATGAGTTTGATCATATGCAAAGAACTCAGGGATAAAGTGTTGATTAACACTTTATTTAGTCGAATATTATCACTTTTATTTCTATTTTCTGTTTCATTCTCAAGTACAGCGAGCACTTCGTTATCTCAAACTCAAGTGGATAAACTGGTTGAAGCACTTGATGATTATCGTGGATATCGCGATCAGGGTTTTACCTTTTCAATTACCAATATTAGTTACAAGAAAGATAAAGACCCTAAAAAAAATGAGTTAAGCGTAAAGGTTTTAGGAGGGCAGTCACTGGTTCGGTTTGAGGCACCTGCTCGTGACAAGGGTCGAGCCATGTTAAAAGAAGGCAAAAACATGTGGTTATCCATCCCAGGTACTCGGCGTGTTATTCGCATTGCCCCCTCACAACGATTAATTGGCGAAACCAGTAACAGTGATGTGGTAGGCACCAATTTTTCTGAAAATTATCAGGCAACTTTAGAGGGAGAAGAGCGTATAGAGAATGTAGATTACTGGGTGCTTGCTTTAAACAGTAAAGTATTAGGTTTGGCCTATGATCATATTAAAGTCTGGTTTTCTAAAGGGACTGAACTTCGCCCCCTTAAAAGTGAATTTTATACTCGCTCCAATAAACTGCTTAAGACTGCCTATTATAAAGATTTTAAACAGTTTGGTGATCAAGTTAAGGTACACAAGCTTTTGCTTGTGGATGGCTTAATTAGCGATAATTATACTTGGATGAAATTTGATGATTACCAGTTACGTGCCTTAAACGAAACAGAATTTCAAAAATCATCACTCACTAATTTACAGTTTTGAATATGTTGTATTGCCATTCTTTTTTTGCCTTTTTCTTGGCTGGTGTTGCGGGAGTCAGCGTGGCTGAAAGTGCGGGTATTATTGACCCCTTTTCAGATCAATCTAGCGATAATTTACCCGTTCCTAGCGCTATTGAATGGAATTTTCGTAATGAATTGCATGGCTATTACCAATCGGACGTCATTCGTAATGATGGCTTGTTTGATGTGGGTTCAATTGCATTTGATGAATCCTATCAACAAATTGCCTTGGACAGTGGCTGGCAAGTGAGTTCTGAAGGTCAATGGTCCAGTGTGGGTCGTTTTGCATTAATTCAAAACACAACCGAAACCGATGACCATGTAACCAGTACGACGAACACACGCCTTTTATTGGAAGGCTATTTGCAATGGGGCAGTGAGTCAGGATCATGGGGAGGTCAACTAGGCCGAATCAAACCGCAATGGAGCAATGGATATAACTGGACACCTGCTAACTTATTGAAACCCAGTTATGACCAAGTAAGTTTGGATGATGACAACCTGACACAACAACGCGGATGGGATATGGGGGTACTTGAATGGCGAACGGGCCAGTGGAATGTCAGTTCCTATGCGGCGTTGTATGATAGGGATGATGACAACCACTTGGTTTCAGAAGCCTCTGACCCAAATCGACAATACGCCGTGAGTATTAATCGGGAAGGTGATGTGGATACACGACTGGTGGTACATCATTTAGAAGAAGAATCCACTAACTATGCATTTGGCATGAGCACTCTTTTGAATGACGCTGTTTCGGTTCGAATAGAAGGCGCTTGGCAAGAGCAGCGAGAATTATCATTAGCTTCAAACTTAAATTACATAGGCGACGATCAATCTGGTTTTGGCCGCTACGTGCTGGGTTCTCAATTAAGCTTGGATAATGGCTGGGACGTGACGATTGAATATCTTTATAACGAGCATGGTTATAGCGATAGTGAATGGCAAGCGGTTGAAGAGGAAGTCAGTGTAGCCAAAGCAAATTTACAAACACAATTGGCAAGCGATGCTTACACTTTTTTAGCAGACAGCTATGATCAATTAGCGGTGGGCCCATTAAGAAAACAATACTTGTATGTTTCGCTGGCCAATACTCGCTCTAGTTACTGGATGCACTATCGTCAAAGCTTTCAAATGAATTTAGATGACGACAGCGTTTATCACAACCTAGAACTTATTCAGAATTGGAGCGAGCATGTAAGTACCCGCCTTAAGAGCCAAATATTTACAGGCTGTGAAAGTTGTGAATATGGTTTGTTGCCATCGGAGCAGCAAATTCGCTTTTCACTTTATTATCACTTCTAAACGATGCGTAATTACCTCAGCCGCCTTACCGACCCCAGAGTATTTTATTGTTTGCTCACAATATTACTGGTGTACAGCTTTGCCATTGGCTTCGAGCCAAGTGCTCACTTGTTATTACCAGATGCAATCAGAGAATATGGCCACTTCTTTTGGGTTGGTTTGCTCGCGGCTATCGTGGCCAATACCACGGGGGTGGGTGGCGGGATTATTTTCTTTCCGGCCTTTGTATTATTAGGTATTTCTCCTGAAGCCGCGTTGGCCACCAGCTTCGCCATTCAATGTTTTGGCATGACGGCGGGCGCCTTAGCCTGGCAGAAAGTTCGTTTAGGCGCGTCAACTCATCAAGAGTTCAAACAGTGGTTGGGTTTTTACAGTATATTAAAGGTCACGCTGCCATCCAGCATCTTGGGGTTATGGGTAAATCAATATGGTTTTCCTCATCCTCCTTTATCGGTCCATACGCTATTTTCGGTATTTTCAATTGTGGTAGGGGCCATTTTGCTACTGCGCTCAACCAGCATGCAATCGAATGAGAATCAGGGTCACGTTCAGAATATAACCTTGTGTTGGGTGAGTTTTTTAGGGGGCATGATGACCGCCTGGTTATCTGTGGGGGTTGGAGAATTATTAGCGGTGCTGCTTATTTTACGAGGCTTCACGGTGAATTTCGCCATCGCCATTGCCGTGACTGTTTCGGCAGCTAATGTATGGGCGGGCTTGCCGTATCACATTTGGGTAACAGAGCAGGTTTACACCCTTGTATGGATGTTTGCCGCACCAGCTGCGGCCATGGGCGGTGCTTTGGCTGGGTTTATTGCCATTAAGATTGGGGCCGCAGCGCTTAAACGCTTTGTTGCGGCTTGGATTGTATTCACAGGGGTGAGTTATCTACTGGTAACGGTTTTATCTTAGGGCTATGAGTAATAATACCCAAAGTGACAGGCCTTTGGCGTGAGAAAATGGCAACGGCCTTTGTTTATATAAAAAGTAATAGTAGTTTATCCCCTTATACCAAAAAACCTTCACTTTGCGCTTCTTATGCTTTAGCCCAGCTAACATACTGCTTTAGTTAATCTAAACTTAATGTATTCGAGAAGTTGTCATAGCCTGTGAGCGCTGCTGTCGTTACCCCGCTTTGAGAGGTGAGTATGTTTAAAAAGGTACTGCTGTTAATCTTTTTATTACAGTTATTCGTGCTGACATCAGTACCTGCCTATGGGGGAATAAAGGTGCGGGTAGCCATGGATTCTTTCCCTCCTTACCATGAAACAAACAGTGATGGAGAATTTTTCGGGGTAGACCCCGACATGATAAAAATCATGAATCAATTTCAATCTAAATATGAATTTGTCATTGTTCCCACATCTGCTAGGCGGCGTATAGAACACTTTAAAGATAATCGCTATGACATGTACATGAGCGACCAATTGGTTTGGGGCTGGCAATCACAATCGGTGGACACCACAGCTGTGTATTCATATGGGGGTGAAAAGTATGTGGCTCTAGTTCAGGATGGACGTGGCCAGGAGTTTTTCGATGACTTTACCCAAAAGAAACTGGCGGGCGTGCACGGTTATCACTATGGCTTGGCCAACTTTGTTAGTGACCCTGAGGTGTTGGAAAATCAATACAATATGCAGCTCTCCGCAACACACGAAGGCAATTTACTTAAAGTGGTGAACAAGCGTACAGACATTGCCATTGTGACCCAAGCCTATATTAGCCACTGGCTACTGCTTCACCCTCAACACAAGGGAAAATTACTTATTTCAAACAAATGGGACCAGCAATACAACCTAGTGATGATTATTCGTAAAGGCATATCCCCAAGTGCCCAAGAACTCAATACTCTCATTAATGATATGGAGGCACAGGGTTTATTGTCACCACTTTGGAAAAAATACGGCATTAATAATTCACACTAAAACGCCGTCGTAAAATGTAGGGTAGCTTGTGCTTAAAAAGGGTTTGAAATGTAGTAACAAAGGTCCAATCGATGGATGTTGAAAGTCCACTGGCTAAAAAGCTGCTCAAGATTACTTTTTCTTTGTATTTCATGGTGGCCTTAACGGTCACAGCATTACATGTGATAGCCGAATACCTGCAATCTTACGATAGAATTAATCATGAGATGCAAATCGTTTTACAAAGTAACCAAATAAACTTATCCCGCGCACTTTGGGATTATGACATGGACCAGGTTCGCGCTATTAGTCATGGACGGCCTTGTTGCATAAATCCAATTCGCTAGTCAGTTATAATCAGCTCCATGAAGAATAAAACCCAATACCGTATAAAAAACTGGCGAGAATATAATCAATCCTTGGTGAACAGGGGCGACCTGACGCTGTGGATTGATGACAGCGCCTTATTAAATTGGCATCAGAACAGTTTATCAGGCAAGCGCGG
>OLII01000705.1_pt1 | contig 12338 bp, 13 predicted proteins | sample 1609481 | NCBI WGS metagenome assembly OLII01 (sample SAMN05416859, study PRJEB24817) | seawater metagenome | isolation source: Sea water | place: Canada:Atlantic | collected 2013-11
TTTCTTAGGCTGGGTAAAAAACCATCTATGGCTTGTGAGATCATACTGGGCTCCTTTAAGAACTCCAGTTTAAAAGATCTAGTATTCCCCACAAACGGGATTTTCCACTGGTCAGATGAAAATAGCTAACCCGAATGCTAGCCTATCAAGCCTGCGTTGTTAATCCGTAGGTGCAGCAGCCGATAATCCATCGATAAGTTTTTTAAACCATACTTGAAAGGATTGAACCGTTTCTAGGTCTTTGTCTGATTTCTGGTACACCAAATACAAATGGCCCGACTCACATTCTTGATTAGGAAATGGCAGGGCCAATTCTGAATTTTTAATATAAGGCAGCAAGGCTGGCAGGTACCCCATAATCAAACCAAAACCACGCTGAGCACTATCTAAAACAGCCTGATAATTATCAAGTAGTAGTTCATCATCCACTTTAATATCAGGCTTCCATTTATCCAGCCAACTAGACCAAGATACAGGATCATTGGTCAGGCGAATAATATTATGAGGTCCATCAAAATTAGGGTAACGCTCATGGTATTTTTTTAAATATTCTACGCTGCATACTGGGGTAATTGTAATTGGGGTAATTTCTTCATAATGTAAATCAGGCTCACCGCCATTCTGATAACGAATGGCCACATCTGTAACACCAGCACCAAAATCCACCCGCTTCACTTTCGATTCAATTTGTATTTTTAAATCTGGATGATCGTTTTTAAAACTTTGCAAGTGGGGTACTAGCAAGGTGTTGGTAATAAATGGAATGCTGTTAATACGAAATTGCTGAACTTTCTGGTCGCTTAATAAATGGCTGGTGGCATTCTTCAGTTGCTGTAACGGCCCTTTTATACTGGCGTAATAACGGGCGCCCTCTGGGGTTAATTCCAAAGCTCGGTTTAAACGTTTAAATAAAACAATATCCAGCTCTTTTTCAAGTACTTTTACTTGATGGCTCACCGCCGAAGGCGTAAGGCATAATTCATCAGCGGCCTCTTTGAAACTTACATGACGCGCTGCGGCTTCAAAAGCCGTTAAAACATTCAATGAAGGAAGGCGCACAGCCATGAATTACAACCCATTTCTATGTTGTTTAAAGAAAACAGTTTAGGGATTTTATCATACGACCAACAAAATCTTTAGTTAAGAATATGAGTAAATTCTATAAACAATAATCGCGTTCAACCTTACAAATACGCACTGTAAAATTGGAATACCAAGTGTCGCGACCATTTTTTTGTGCCTGTTGATGCTCTGCATTAGCTTTCCATTGTTTAATGGCCTCAAGGCTACTCCAGTATGAAACGGTAATCCCCACTTCCTCGCGTGCTGATTCAACCCCTAAAAAACCCGGTTGCTGCGAGGCCAACTCTTCCATTTTATCGGCCATTTCTCCATATCCATTGTCATTATTTGTTCGATGAGAGGTAAATATCACTGCGTAATATGGAGGCTTAGGGGTGTTGGCAATAAGCGACATATAAGTTGTATCCCTAATGGAAGTAAATTAAAAAAGTTTACAGAATTACTCTTTAAACGAAAGCAAGTCGATACTGGCTGCAGATTCTCGTAAAGGAATTAGCGCTTGATAGTCACTAGACTCAAACCAATTATTTAAAGATTCAATATTAGGAAAAGAAATAACCACCGTATCACTATGGGCATGATTACCCGCTAATACTTTTTCAAGTGTGCCACGTAATAACAGTTCACCGCCCCAAGGCACAAGCGTTTCAGGCACTGCAGTGCGATACATTGACCACTTTTCATTATCGATAACACTCACATGGCCAATCACATAGGCTTTGTTCATTTCACGACTCTCTAATTTTACATCAACGGATATTTAAATTAGCTTATTTTTAACATTTCAACAAATTGCTTGGCAAAGGTGTTCACATCACCAGGCCACCTAGCCGATAGATAAAATCCATCACGTACCACCCAAGCAGGTTTCGAGCTTACCGGGGTATCTCGAAAAACCCCCAAGGTTTTGTATAAAAAGTTCGGCTCTTCTTTAGGCACATCTAAAAAGTCATCGCTACTTTTCAATGCTCTCGTTACTTCTTGTTGCACCCCTTGATAGCCTTTTTCTTCACCACTTTTTTCTTGGTAAGTGCGGTAATAATTAGCATCCCAATATCTTGCGTAAAAACGCGTTAAATCCCAAGCTGATTTTTCTAATTTCCAAGTAAGGGCCGTTGTCTTTTTACCAAATAAAACCGATTGACCCGTTTTAGTAGAAATAGCTCTAGCCGCCAATACCACCCCATGACAAATGGCCCCCACAGGTTTAGGTAATAAGGAATTGGAAGTCAGGGCTTCATTACTTTGATCAAAAAAATCGGCTACAAAACTTTGTAAGGTTTTGTCTTCTAAATACTGACGCATGCGCGGTGCATGGCCACCTGGTAGTATCAACCCACTGTAATCAGTTGCCTTTAACATATGATACGACAAGGGCCTTTGATAACGTTTATCTAATAACATTTCTTGGTGGGCAACACGGGCGGCTTTATTGGCTCTTAACATCAGCCCAATAACACGTATTTTCTTAATAATAGGCAAAAACCCCCAAGGGTCTAAGCCCTCGCCACTTAACATCAAAGTATCTGCTTGGGCAGGCTGGCCATCCTTTGTGGCAAATACCACTTCAAACCCAGCTTGAGTAATGACTTTCCATGATATAGCCACTTCACTGGGGTCATAATCATGGCTGGGCAAAGGAATGAGTACTGGAATTTTTGTCATCTTTTATCAACAGGCCTTAGCTTTTATTCTTATTATAAATGGACTGTTTATCTATGAGTGGCATGGGTTTGTCAATAACTAACCCGCACGCTGGCTATCTGACACTTAGCTTACTGATGTTCGGAATAGTAAAACTACTGAAATTACCCATCGGATTTTTACATGGCTAAAAGTCTCGATATAAATACTGTCACTAAATCGTAATGGCTTTGTCATTTTTTACTTTTAAATTGTGCCCTGCCAATTGGGGCAAGGATTGAAAACTGGGGATAAAAATGAAAAACATAATAATGGCCACCATGGCACTGTTTTTAACCATAAGCGCCATGGCATCAGAGATGACCATGCTAGAAGGTAAGGTGGTATTTAATAAGGGCCAGTATCAAATTGATGGAGTGAAGCTCACCGGTCTTAGCTTAAATGAGTTGCGTCAATACGAAGGCCATACGGTAAAAATGGCAGGAGAGAAAACCCACCAGCACCTAAATATTTATAAAGTATTTGTGAAAACACAAAATGGCTATGAAACGTCCTACGATTGGGATGTGGTAAACAGCGAGCAATATGAAAACTAAGCCAGCTTAAATACGGTATTCATAGTGGTGATAATATAAAGGAGCTCATGGGCTCCTTTGTATTGAGTTATTTTAATGTTTATAACTCGGTCGGCTTGGTTAAATTAGCAAGGCAACCTTTCCAGCCCATTTCATGTTTATCACACGCTTCTTGCTCCACAAATTCTCTATGAGTTAAATGCAATTCAGAACGACCATCCGGCAGAGCATTAAATTTCACACACCTGAGTCACCATGGGATTACCTCCCCACTGCCAAGTAAAGTCGAACAGCTCATTTTGAACCACTTGTTTGTATTCACCGCTTACAATGTGATCACTATTTTCGTCACTATCGTGCATTACAATACGATAACTGCCGCCAACTCGAACATCACTGCTGGCTTCAGGCACCGTCATGCTGCCTGGGGCAAACCATTTTTGAATCACTTCAGGTTTACACCAAGCTTCGTATAATTTGGCCACTGGGATATTAAAACTGCGCTTCATGGTTAATTCAAACATGTTCAATCCTCAGAAATAAGTTTATCTAATTCATCAAAGCGTTGTGACCAGAAGTAGCGATACACGCTAATCCAATCCAAGGCTCCAGTTAATTGCTCCGGCACCAGCATTAAAAAATGTGTGCGCCCTTCTACTCTGCGTTTAACTAAACCTTATTTGTTCTAACACCTTTACGTGCTTAGAGACCGCGGCCATGGACATGGCAAACAGCTCAGATAATTGCGATATGGTTTTCTCCCCTTTTGACAGCATTTGCACTATCTCGCGACGGGTGCCATCGGCTAGGGACATAAACACTTGATCCAATGGATCAGATTTGACGGTGGTCACAGCAATCTCGCTATATTTAACCTTTAAGTTAAATATAGCGCTGGCCAATCATTACTTAACCTTTTGGTTAAATATATTCACACTTTGAAAAGCAGGCTCGTCTAAGCCTTTGTTAACATTAGCTTTTCAGGTCAATGTGGTTGATTGGGAATATTATTGGCTACACTCTCTTTAATACGCTGATAAGCTAAAACCTCTAAAAGACTCAATAGAGATATTTCATTACTAAGCGTGGCGATTTTTGTTTAAAGCCGCCAAATAAGGCACTTAACAATTGAAACAGGTACCATTTACAACCTAAAGTAACTGAGAAGTACCATGGCCATAACTTCAAAGCCTGATTAATGGGGGAAGTGTTGTTAATCAACCACCGTAAATGACTTATAAAATTGAAATTCTCCAAAAAGAAGTGCTGTGTGTGCGCTATAGCGGCGTAATCACTATGGAAGAGCGAACCGCGGTGGTGAGTGAATTGCGCACCTATAAAAAACCAAACATCCCCATGCGCTTACTCATCGATGTAAGCCCTGTAAAACACAAAATGACCCCATTAGAGCAGAAGATTTTTGCCCGATACCTGGTGTCTTTAAAAGAGTTTGAATACGCACATGTGGCTTTGTTAAGTAAAAATGCCAGTGTGCCTGAGGGGCTATTGGATATTTCTGTGCTGCAAGCTAACCTTCGGCTTAAAGAGTTTGCGTCCGAACAAACAGCCTTAGATTGGCTGCATTCAGAATAAAACAAAGCGCCTTTCATCCGCTGGCTTGTATAGATAATTAGTAACACGCCACACATTTTAAAATATTGTTGCTATTTCTCGTCACACCCTCCCCCTTCCTTACGTCTAATATTTTATGCATTAAGATTCCTTGGTGCATTAAACGTAAGGTGAGGAATAAAAATGATCAAGCACTCTAGGGTAATTGCGCTTGCGCTATCCGGCCTTTTAGGTTCATCCATGGCCGCAGGCCAGAGCACAACTGAAATGACTGCAAACAACCAAGTACTACAAGCCATTCAAACCATGACCCAGGCTTTTCAACAGAAAAATATTAATGGGGTATTAAACAGTTATGAAAAAGGGGCTGCGGTTATGTTTGAACCCGGCCAGGCCATTAGCGATCCGGTGATCATTAAACAAATGTTTGAAGGGGCTTTCCAAATTAACCCAAAGTTTAATTACCCCAATGGCCACGAAGTGTATATTGCCAATGACATTGCTCTACACATTGCCCCTTGGGTAATGACAGGTCAAGCACCCGATGGCAGTATCATTAAGCAAGAGGGGTTATCTGTAGCTGTTCTACGTAAACAAACTAATGGTGAGTGGCACATGATTCTCGACAATCCCCATGGGCAACATTTATTAAGTATTGAAAAGTAAATAATACGGGGGAAGTACAGGCTGTTTTGCTCTGTACTTTTACTTGATACAATAATGGCTAATTAACACTGCATTAGAAATAAAGGTTAAAATGTGGTTTTGGTTGAAATCCCTCCATTAAAAAACTAATTATAAATATAACTCATAAGGTTAATTTTTAACCATGACTGCATTCGTAATCAAAGTTCCAACTACTTCAGCGAATCGATCCTGAAAGGATTCGTACTCTTCTTCACCATAAAATTCACTCAGTGCTCCTTGCATAATGCCGGGCATTACGGTGACGCAATAACATAATATTCTGTACACCTCTATATCCAAACCTCGAACGACAACATCTTTTTCAATCAATTCCGTTACTTCCTTATCAACAAGATCTCGCTCCAAATTAAACAAGTATTTAAGGTATTGATTACCGAATGCGGTTTCATCCATAAATGTTTTTGTTTCAAATTTAGCCATATCTGGATATTTCCGGTAAAGCTCTTGAAATCGTTTTATGAGGTTAACAAAGTCAACAGGCCCGGGTTGATTTAGTACAAGTACTATTTCTTGAATGATCAGTTCGTATTGATGTTTAATCATCGCCTCAAACAAGCCATTCTTACTTTTGAAATAATAGGTAATCATGCCGCTTGTAGTGGCCGATTTTTCTGCTAACTCACGAATGCTAACGCTATTAAAATCTTTTTTTAAAAATAATTTAGCAGCTGAGTCAATTAAACGCATGCGTACCTCATTGCCACTCTTTCCGTTTTTCGCACTCATATCACTGACAACCCAGAATAAATAATCGCTATTATAGCTTAGATCAATGCCCAGATTTAATCACTTACCTTCTTATTGGTAGCGGCCGTTACATCATTCACAAACTCAGCATAACCATTAATATAGCGCCTACTATTTTTAAAGATCACGCCTCTACCTAGTCAATTTAATATGCAGCACTATAGCCCCCTAAGTGATGACTACTCATTTCTAGTTTGCCCCATAGGCTTTGGCAGTTAATTCACATAGGTATACATTTTTATGAGGTGAAAAAGGTATTAGGAAATAGGGATATGGATCTAAGCCTTATACAAATATGAATATAAATCGAGCGGTTGACTTAATACAGTGTCATTCAGATTGAATCTGAATGACACTGTATTATCTCCTCACCTTGGATTCACAAACTATCAATCGCCTAAACTCATTGCACACTGCCTTCAATTAAGGGCAGCATCGCCTTACCCATATCATTACCGATCAGGTAATAACTTTGAAAATTTCCGCGCCAATGGTGAGTGGCGTTGTCATAGGGGGAATCAAGACGGTCAAAGTAGTAATCACGGGTTCTCACGTAGGCTGCTTGTCCTGAAAATTCAGCCAATTCGGTGACAGCCTTTTGTGCTGCACAAGTGGCCAGTCCTCGAGGGTTTGCTCTTGCGGCACAAGCATTGCCCGTTTCGGCAATGACAAAGGGAAGCTCTGAAGTATCCCAAGCATCTCGTACATCTCGAACCAAGTTCACCATGTTATCTTGGTACTCATCAACATACTCGGTCAGTACAAAGTCATTCCAGCCCTGAAACCATACTAAACCGGCTAGCTCCACTTCGCGTCCGTCGTAGTCGGGATAGTAGGCTGCAGGGTCTGCCAATACGGCGGCCACATCATCCACAAGCTTAGTGTACATGGCCCCTGTGGTGCCGCCAGAACTGGGTGGACGAAAATCCACAGCCAAGCTCTTTCCACCTTCTGCAATTTTGATCAGTAAGATAGGGTCCTCAAGGGCGTCACCCATTACATGGCCAAAGCCCAGTTCAGGGCCACTTTTCATATCACCCGGATTACCAAACCCTGTGGTTAAATACCCAGCCGTGTAGAAATCTCGCATAAAGCTTAACCAAACATCGTCACGAACTGTGTAGGCGCCATTGGCATCTACTAAGTGCTGGTAATCCGCTTTTAGGTTTTCTTGTTCAAGTAACCATGAAAGCGTTCCATTAGGACGCACAGCATTGGGGCCTTCCACGTAGCCGTAACCCACCATGTTTGATTGACCTGCCAAAACAAATACACGAAGCTTACCGGTAGTGGGCTGACTACTATCTACTTCACCTTCACTCTCGCTACCACCTTCACTCTCGCTACCACCTTCGTTCTCACTGTCGCTCTCGCTCCCTTTAACCTTGATTGAATAAGAATAAGGAAAAGTATCCTGCCCCCAAAAATAATCAGAGGTCGTGGCGGCCACCACCAAAAGAATATCTTCTCCATTGGCTTCCACTTCAATGCCAGATGCTAATTTATCTCGCGGAATGGGAAAGTAACTTTGCTGATCCGCTTCTTCATCATAAAGCACTACCATGGCACTGAGTTCGTGGTCGTAGTTGTCGATAGAAATTTTATACACACCTTGAGCGTCATTCACCTTATAGGTGTTGTAGCCCCAACCGCCCGGTGCGAAACCTTCAGGAGGCTCGACGAATTTTCCTTGGGTGCCAAGATGATCATAAATCACTGTAAATTTATCATCGGATTTTACATCTGGATTTTCCAATTTAGGATCTCCTACGTGAGACCTTGCCAGTTCTTTAAGGGATTTTTTTTCAATGGCACGAAACACCTCGGTCATGTCGGCCTTGTCAAATTTGTAGTCGTAGGTGGCTGTGCGCGCTGCGAATTCAATAAACATGTCGCGCATGTCCACACCTTGCTCGGCCAATAATTCATACAAGTTAGGCAGAATTTCCGCGTTGTTGTCAGAAAACGGCCTATTGTAAAAATCACCTATTGCCTTGCTGCTTAACACCGCCTCGGTTAGGTAGGTATAGAACACCTGAGTGCCATAACGATGACCACCATTAACGCCGCCACCTGGGCGCACTCGTGAGGCAAAAATGCCATTGTCTTCAACCCTAGGGGCATCCCAAAAAGGATGGTGCGCATCTAAAATGTATTGGGACATAATCCATAAGTCGTCAGAGGTAGGGTTATATTCCAACACTGCCCAACTGGCGGTCCCTTCTGCTACCCAACCTGGATTGCCGCTTCCCACATACCCGGTTAGCGTTGATTGATACTGGTGAAAGTCTTCATGCAACCAGTACTCACCTTCGAACGGATCATCTACACGGGCAAAATTTGTCCAGCGATCATCCAATTTATGGTCACGCCATTTTCCATAGCGATCCCACAAGCCTCGCCCGTTGGCATAAAAATCACCAATTTCTCCGTGGCCGTGCATGCCCACTACAAACACATTGTGCTCGTAAAAAACCTCTTGAATATTCATGTAATGAAGGGCTTCTTCCTTGGTGGCACCATGAAGCCCGGTTTTATACCAAACACAGGCATACACGCCACACACTACCTCTGGGTATTGATTAGTATCGGAAGTAAACGCGTTGGTTGAGCCATCAAAAGGGGTTTGTGCTTGCCCTGAACAATCTTGCGCGGCGTTGGCTACTTCGCTGGTGGTGAGTGCATCTTTGTAAACTCGCAAATCCCATAAATAGCCTGGGTAGGGGCCAAGTTTCAGCTCTCCACTTAAAGCAGCAGAAAATGTTTTGGAACTTACATGAATACCATTCACGTACTGTTGGCTGCCGCTATCGTTAACCACCATGGCAACATGATTACAAGCATCGGTGCCTTGCGTGGCTTCGATGGTAAAACCCGAAGTGGTTAAGATGGTTCCGCCTTCTTGGTCAGACTTCCATTTCATGGTGACGGTATAAGGGGGCTCTAACACACGATCGCCAAGATCCAAGTTCAACCAGGTGTACTCTAACCAATTACGGGATGTGGCCTCGTCCTGCAACGCATCGAAAGAACCACCACGGGATAACTTAAATTGGTTAGGGCCAATATCTCGGTACACTAAGTGATTGGGAACATGGGCGTAAAGATCATTGGTGGGCCCCACTAAATGGGATGACAACACCTGATTGTGCCTAACGTTAATGGATACCTTTGCCGGTTCACTGTAGTTGCCGTTTTCATCCATGGCCTGGAAAGAAAACGAGTCGGAACCTGTGTAACCAAAGTTGGGCACATAAAATACTTGGGGGGGATAGCCTTTGATGTCGCCGTTTTCAGGTTGCGATGCGATTTCAAAAATCAAATCCGATTGTTGTGGGTCGAGACCTGTGAGGCGAATGGGCAACTTTGAATCCAGCTCAAGAGTGACCTCTTGTGGATAGGCAATAGGCGCTTCACCAACAGGCCCTACTTCTTCACTGTCATTAGGAACTTCTTCTTCATTCTCAGGGACTTCCCCATTAGGAACTTCTTCTTCGTTGCCAGGGACTTCCCCATTGGGGTCATTTTCAATGTTGTCATTTTTATCGACTACCTTGCCTCCACTTCCACAAGCGGCAACACCGAACATAATGCACAGCAGCATCATTAAAGAAGGTAACACCTTCCGGTAATTATTTTTTTTAGTCATCATAAATCCTCGTCTCACTCTCTATCATCAACACTAGAAAAGGCTTTTTTAATCAGCCAATTAAGCGCGAACAATAATCGAAACGAACGAGTCAAGTGGGACCAACTTCACAAAATAATTATCAAAAAATCCTATATAAACCCGCTTTGAGAGATGCTTCACGAATTCTAAAAATGATGTAATTTAATTTTTTTAATAGAAAAAATTAAAAAGGATGTCACTTCAATCCCTCACGCAAAAAGTTAAATTAATCTGAAACATTTTTAAAAACTAGACGTCAAATAATTAAAGGTTGTAATTTAGCAGCTTAAAAATCAAAAATAAATGGGAAGTTTTACCAAATGGTTGGGTGCAGGATTAGGGTTTACGTTGGGAGGACCCATAGGTAGTATCATTGGTTTTGCTGTTGGAAGTTTTGTTGATGGGGTTTCTAAAGACGACATTTTAAAAGAATATAAAGAATCTCAATCTGGAAGAGGAGCGAGTAATACGCAATCTGGAGATTTTGAAATCAGTTTATTGATTTTAGCATCTATAGTTATAAAAGCAGATGGAAAAGTAGATCAAAGAGAGCTTGACTTTGTTAGAAGTCAGTTTGTTGGAATGTACGGAAAGGATAGAGCAAATCATGCCTTTAAATTATTTAGTGGTATCATAAAGAAAGAAGTTTCTGCACATCAAGTTTGTACACAGATTCGTCAACACATGCCACATGCTTCTAGATTACAGTTAATGCATTTCTTATTCGGAATAGCTAAAGCGGATCAAAATGTATCGGGGTCAGAAGTAAATGAAATCAAAAAAATAGCAGGCTATTTAAATATCAATCAAAATGATTTTGAGTCGATCAAAGCCATGTTTTATGATGAAACAGATAGTGCTTATAAGATCTTAGAGATCACAAAATCTGCAACTGATGGTGAAATAAAAAAAGCCTACAGAAAGATGGCAAAAAAGTACCATCCAGATAAATTACAAGGTTTAGGAGCTGAGCATATTAAAGGAGCTGAGGATAAATTCTTGCAAATTCAAAATGCGTACGATAAAATTAAAAATGAACGTGGTATTTCATAGTATTTAGGTTCTTTTTTGAAAATGCTGTAAAACACCTCTAGTTGAGGTGTTTTTTTATGCAATAAACCCAAGAAATCATAGAAAATCCGTAATTTCGCACATCGATTATATAAAAGGAGAAAATGAGCACGAAATTTACTGAATATAAAGGACTTGACTTACCAAAAGTAGCAGATGAAATCTTAAACTATTGGGAAGAAAATAACATCTTTGAAAAAAGTGTAACGACACGTGAAGGAAAAGAACCATTTGTGTTTTTTGAAGGACCACCTTCTGCAAATGGATTACCTGGTGTACACCATGTTTTAGCTCGTGCTATAAAGGATATTTTTCCACGCTATAAAACCATGAAAGGTTTCCAAGTTAAGCGTAAAGCAGGTTGGGATACACATGGCTTACCTATTGAACTTGGTGTTGAAAAAGAATTGGGAATTACTAAAGAAGATATCGGAAAAACAATTTCTGTCGAAGATTATAACGCAGCATGTCGTAAAGCAGTTATGCGATATACAGATGTTTGGAATGATCTTACACAAAAAATGGGGTATTGGGTTAATATGGATGATCCATACATTACCTACGATCCAAAATACATGGAAAGTGTTTGGTGGTTGCTAAAAGAAATTTACACTAAAAAATTAATGTATAAAGGCTATACAATTCAGCCTTATTCACCAAAAGCAGGAACAGGTTTAAGTTCGCACGAGCTTAATCAACCAGGAACTTATCAAGATGTTACTGATACGACTGTGGTTGCTCAATTTAAGGCAAATGAAAATTCGTTACCAGATTTTTTGCAAAATGAAGGTGATATTTTCTTTTTAGCTTGGACGACAACACCATGGACGCTTCCAAGTAATACAGCTTTGACTGTTGGACCAAAGATTGATTATGTTTTAGTTGAAACATATAATCAATACACCTTCAAACCAATGAATGTGATTTTAGCTAAGAAATTAGTGAACTATCAATTCTCAGGGAAATTTAATTTGGTGGAAGATAAGTCTGAGTTGTTAACATACAATTCAGGTGATAAGAAGATTCCATATTACGTTGTTAAAGAATTTATTGGAAAAGATTTAGTCGGAATCACATATGAACAGTTATTACCATATGCATTACCAAATGACAATCCTCAAGATGCTTTTAGAGTGATTACTGGAGATTTCGTAACGACTGAAGATGGAACTGGTATCGTGCATACTGCACCAACTTTTGGAGCTGATGATGCATTAGTTGCTGTCTCTTATACACATCTGACGCTGCCGACGATCTACTCTGTGTAG